>Ga0209367_1003761_pt1 | contig 20753 bp, 13 predicted proteins | sample WorMetLIZISLAND2_FD_187412 | JGI IMG/M metagenome (GOLD analysis project Ga0209367, IMG submission 187412) | Marine gutless worms symbiont microbial communities from Max Planck institute for Marine Microbiology, Germany - Olavius geniculatus... ...
ACAAAAAACGTCCAAAATTTAGTACGTTTTACGACAACTTTCGAGTTTGACCGCGAATATCTTTGAAACCGATGAAGATAGCGACAAAATCTAAATGGCGTTGGCAAGTACGATCCTTTCGGCGTTGAACAAAAAAAAATTTGTGAAATTCCGTCCACTATGAACAAAGTTATAGGCGCTCATGTTGACATGCCCTAAGCGCATTTTTCGGAAGACCATACTTTGGCCCCCAAATTTTTACACGCGCTAGAGAATGACCAATTCTTACTAGCACACCCCCCACAGGGGACGGGGGCCTCCCTTACAACTTATTTCAAAGGGGGGTCAAAAATTGGCTTAAAATGCAATAAAGGAGCGCTTATAACTTCGGAGTTAGGGGGTGTAGCCCGACGAAACTCTGGAACTTGACGTGGCTCTAAGTGGGGTGTTAACGCAAGTACAACTTTTGGGGGCAGCGCCCCCCTTAAAATTTGGGAGGGCAAAAAACGTGCAAAAATTGGCGCGATTTACGACAATTTTCGAGTTTGAGCGCAAATATCTCTGGAATCGATGAAGATTGCGACAAAATCTAAACGGCGTTGATGACGACGATCCTTTCGGCGTTGAACAAAAAAAAATTTGTGAAATTCCGTCCACTACGAACAAAGTTATAAGCGCTCAGGTTGACCTACCCTAAGTCGACAATGCGCGTTCGGCATATGCCAATGCATTTAAGTTCGGGCCACGTGACTTTGGTGCCGAGGAAATTTTACCCCAACCCCTAATTTTCCCCCAATCGGACTTAGGGCGCTGGGCGGACTCACGTTGGGCTTTGCCCCAAATTTCTAGTTGCTTTTATTTTTTATTGTCTGTACATATGCTAATCCACCATGAATTTGCATCGTAACGTTCGTAATAGTGGTTTATATTTTCTTACACATTTGTAAACATTCATAATAAAAACTGACTGAAGACTGTTGCTGTGATATGGATTATTTGTTCATGCTGGGCACAAAATTATAACTCAGTAAGAACATCCTATGCATGTACATCGATGTGATTAAAATTTGACAACAAATAAAAAGAATAAAATTAGAGGACTTCTTGGATTTTTTTGGTTTTCTCAGAAGTAATTTTCGACCTGTTATTTACGTAATTTTATACATTTCATTCTGGCAATGTCAGTAAACTTAAGTCACTGTAGTCCTCATTTTGTTAAGGCTACGTCAAATTTTACAAAATTAAATTTTACATACATATATTCAGCGAATACATAATATACACATGTACAGATAAAACACACTGTGAAAATGAGTGAGTGAGTGAGTAGGGTTTAACGCACAATAATGGTAGTTCTATTAATCTTCCCTGTTATCCTCCAGACAATCATTAATTTCAGAATGCTGTCTATCGGAGGACAGGGGTACACTGTGAAAATATTGCAACATCACTGTAAAAACATTTACACAGACTCACTTCGTAATATATGTCAAAACTCGAAATGTGAATGAAATGGAATGGTATTTGCACTTGAGCCAAAAACATCCCACCAAGATAGAAACTTAACTATGAAGCCAACTTATCATACAAGCAGGGCAATATTTATTGCACAGAAACACACGAGCTACTGGATGTTACATCAACCTCAGTGCTTGGATTACACTGAGGTCACCCACAGCTATTCTGCTATCTAATGAATTGCACAAATGCTTTAGAATTGTAATTTGCAAAGAATATTTTGACTGGGGGCCCCAGCTCCTGTTGCCCAACAAGAACTGGAGCTTGCACTGTTACTTAGGGAACCTTATTCTGTCAAAAAATGCACGCTGGTTGATTGAAAGCAGTAGCGATATAAAATGTTACAGGCAGGTGAAATCCAAGGTAATCTTCTATTTCTGCAGCAAAAACAATTGCCCAACAATGGGGTAAGGGACACAGAAAGTAAGCAGTCCAGTGGAGAAAAAGTATCAGTACATAGAAATGCTTGACAGGTGACTAAAAAAAAGTAAAAATGTAAAGTCCTTCCCGAGCCTTACAGCCCGTTGGGCGGCGCTGATCTCCGTTTCCTTGGCCCTCAGCCAGACACCAGTTTTTACACTGTGAGACCACGGATACGGGGCTAGTGCATCGCACGGTGTGCCTGTGACTACCCACTGATATATGCTGCTAATAAAGGCACTGTGACACATATGCATGCATCTTATCAACTACACTGTACTTTAGCTCGACAATTGCTATTAGACAATACAACATAGCAAATACAATCACCAGAAATAGTAAATTTGATTACTAAATCTTAAATCTAATGATAAAAGCTTATAATATACAATACGTGAACCATGACTACCAACTATTAACGTAAGCATGCAGGCAGAAAAGTTTGCATATTAAAGCATAGAGAAAAATATAAGCATCATAATTGAAACTTCTAGCTTTTTGCATTATTCATGCCCACTGGACTTTGCATTCTTGACTAATATTAACCGAACAGCTCGGTTAAACGATTTAAAAAATCATTTGTGTAGCCAAATAACATTAAAACTAACATTAAACACAACACAGTTTGTGAAGCTAAGAAGACAATAATATAGTTAAGCAGATGTGTGCTTCAACAAAATAACAGAAATATAATATATAAAATCGTTATAATACAATTAACATAAATGGCAGTATTTCAACTAAATCTACTCTAATACATAACAATATTCATTTCACTATGATGTGGATACATGATATAAATATAATGAATACATGTTTATACATGCAGGCAAAACTCAGCGAATTGTTGAAAAACTATCAACACCATCATTCTTGTCATTTTATGCTGAAATGAATAAGTTAGTACCGGTAGTGAACATTTGCAGCGTGACACAATGTCAAACACATATCGAATCATAGGCACGCCTTATCAGTTACACTGTCTAGTTTACCTCAACAAATGTCAGTAGACAAAACATCTCAAATACAATCATTAGAAATAGCAACCACAATTATTAACACAATTTATAGGTTATTTTTGGTGCTAAGTAAAGTGATGACAAACCTGCATAACTCTCCAAGTGTTTATACAGCAAGTATAATGAAACAGCGTCAGTATCTAAGTCATTATTCAAAATAACTTTTAACCAGCTGTTATGACAACAGCCATCATATTATATGCAACAAACAACACCTCAACACTTAACCGAAGTTTTTAGCTTTTTAAACAATTGTTTAAAACATAACATATATAAATATATAAAACAATTTAAAATATTTCTGAAACACACCAAACAATAGGTAAAAATTCTGCATCTATCATAGTCACAAAACATGGTGTGCACAAAAATAATTTGGGATTTACTGTGACAAAGACAGTGATAGATGTTGAAAAAATCGGCGAAAGATGAATCCGAAACAAAACGTTGAGCTACTGTAACCACTGTAGTTGGACACAGCAAGTGCAGACGTATCTCCGCAACTGATAGACACCAAACAGAAAAAGCTGCAGCAACGGAATGCCGACAAAAGTCAGCACTACCAGCACCACTGCAGTAGTAGCAGGCGCATTCCAGTCGAGCACTCCAGGATACATCACGTTCGAATGATCGAAAGCCCAGTATATCACGCTGAATATCACATAAACTAGCCCATAAAGGAATACATACACAGCATGCAGCAGGCGGACCGGAAAAGCCGATAATGTGAATTCCAGAATGACGAGCACAGTATTCATCACATGCATGTTGATGTCAACAACATTCAGATGATCCCGGTGAAGTCGGGGAAATACCCCGGCAAAGAAAACTGTTGAGACTATCAGCGCTGCGGGAGTGGCAACAGAAAACAGGAACCAGCTTAGCTTCATGTAGCAGGGAATAGGTGACGTCATCAGTGGAGTGACATAGTGGTGGTGTTCGAAGCATGTGTTAAGCAAGACAACGACTGCAGCACATAGAAGATGGCATGTTAGCAGCAGATAGGACCAGTTGGTAAGCCAGGTGGGCCATGGCAACAGGTCATCATGTAGCAGAATACTCATGACTGTAATGCCAACGGCATAGGCTGCAACTAGCACCCGATAGAACACAAACATTCGATGCCGGGAAGGCCACTGCAACAACCAACCAACCAATCTATCAATCAATAAACCACAACATTTTTCTACACGCCACCTACAAAACTGGCAGCACCTAACAGTAACTAGGTCAAAATGTAAAAAGAATAAAAAAATAAATTCTAAAACGTATGCAGCAGTCACTGAATACACACCAGGCTACCTCACTTTCACACAGATAAATTAATGCCAATATTGCAGTGTCGTCGACTGCGATGGCATCTTGACAGAATTGTAACCAGTGCAATATTAAACTGTACAAAATTACTGTGCTATACTACATAATTTTAGCCCCACAAAGCTTTAAAATCTATCAATAGTTCCTTATATACTGAGATACATAATAATACAATCATAATAAATTTTTGAATTACTATCTATCACAGCTATACTATCTATTCATAATTGAAAAGTTAAATAATACTGCAGTAAACTGACAAAAATAAGAAACGTTAATTCTATTTTCAGTTCGGCGAACTAATAGAAGCAACGCAAAATTTCCTACTTTCAGTTCGGGGAAAACGGATAATGCCCAACGCTGCTGGGCCGCTGACATCCTGCCTCTGTCATTGTCAAGAGCTGAGCTGGTCTCACCACACTGCAGCCACTGACACTTCCAGACTTACCCCGTCGGCAGTCGATGACCTGGCGGAACTAAAATGTCGCAGAAAGTTAACTAACTACCTAATGAAGCTGAATTAAATAAATCTAATTTACGCATTAAGATTTTAGGTCCATGCTGTAAGTACACGAGTAGGCCATTATGGTCCAATTCTGCCATTGTCCAGCTGAAAGGAAACTGAAAAATTTTTAATCTCTCAGTATTTTGAAAAGATATGAATAAGAACTGTGGTGCTTAATAATTTTTCAGTCCACCTTGTATAAAGAAAAAATGTCGCTCTGCACAAGTCATCGCAGACCTATAGCGTCACTCTCCACCTGCGCAGATTTCATCTCAGCAGCCAGCGCTGGTAACGATAAGTTTACTAGTCCTCCTAGTATTTTTTTACTTTAGAATTAGTGAATCTATTCACCATCTCTAATGCAGTACTAGCACGGCGATGTGAAATTAATAGCAATGCGGCCGAACTGATTTTAGTAGCTCAATTAGCTACACTTTAGATCGCCGAATTGCTTTTAGCAAATTCTGATTTTTTTCAACTCATTTTGGCGAACTGACGATAGTAATTTTGGTCACCAATTTTTCAGTTCGCCGAACTGACCGTAGCACTGAGCAATGAGAAATGATTACCTGGCCTGATACGAACACTGTTTTGGTTTCATATAAAAAGCAAAAATTTTCCCTTTTAAATTCTGACCTCAGCACGTGCACACACGACCTCTGAAACAACAAATACAACAAATAAGCAGAGATAACGATGTTTTCAGTGACTGCAACCTATGTTCACAGCTGACTGCTTACAGGTAAACAATGAAAATCTTCTAATTTACTACAAAAAAAATTCAGCAGGACACATACACAATAAACACACCTCTGTCTGATCGACATCCACAAGTGGCAAATCGTAATCAGTCATTTCGAAATAGATAAAAAAAACTTTCACTGCTGAAAAATAAACATAAACAAAAACAAAAGATAATCATGTGACGACCATAGATAAGTCTATTAAATTTTCGTCGTTGTTCTAACGTAACTACCGGTATACAGCCGGCAGCAGCATGGTGCAACCAACGAGTGCGGAGACAACGCTGAATCGCTGATGGCTGTCCAAGCCAAGATCTTAGATTATTAAATTTATCTAACATTATTTGTTCTGTGGAACATAAAACAAGAGCACCAGTAGAAAAACACATAGCATGTCCATTTCTTGAACTTTAGCCCAAAGTCATTAAGATTCTTCTATGTCACTGGACCTCAAAAACCTAAGCCGATGTCAGACGAACGACAAAATCGGCCGACTTTTGTGGGCGTGGTCTAATTGCCCGACATAATCGGTGAACCATGACACACGGCCGATAGTTTTGTCTGCTACTTCATACGTTATCAGCTAGCACAACAGCCGAATGCAGATCGCAAAATACTACTTGCATTACTTTTTTTCTGCATCTCATGAACGAAAATAATAACAAACACAAAAAATAACTAAAATAAATATTCATCTTCCGTTGTAAACAATCACCATGGCAACGTAAACAAAATTTGTAGTCCGATATACGAAAAGTCGGTCGACAAAATCGTCGAAGATAGAACATGCTCTATCTTGGCCGACAGAATCGGGCGATTTTGTCGGCCGACGAAATCTGGCGATTTTTGCATGACACAGATTATTGTCGGGCGATTTTGTCGGCAGATAAAATCGGCCGATTTTGTCGTTCGTCTGACATCCCCTTTACGACTACCTAGCACTACGATGACAAATAATTTAAGTTTACATCTTGGCAAAAAGTATTGGCCTTTTATGAAAACATTGTTTGGCTCGAAAATCCTCAGTCTGGTCTGAGTTGAAGTTTTCCTCAATAAAACCGAGAAATGTTTCAAAAAGTATTTTTGTAAACGTGCCGAAATGCACACACGAGGGATAAAGACCAATCACATGCAATGTCCATATACATTTGGACGTTAACGCATGTTACTGGAACTCTTACTGGAATAATTACAACCCTGAAGTTTTTGGCCTTGATCTCCAAATTTTAATCTAATTAAATCACTGAGGGCTGTGAGATCCCAAAATCTGAATGATAATATGTTACAAACAATTTTTATAACAATATTAAGTGACTGGCTGTAATACATCAAATAGCAATTACCATATATTAACTGTGTTAAATCTTCAGTCAGCAGAGGTCAATCAACGTGCTAATGAATTGCTGCGACTACTCTGAGAATGCGTCACACTATTTCAGGAGTACAGATAACATCACTTTATCAGTCTGCAACAAGCTGAGGACTAAAGGGGATGTCAGACGAACGACAAAATCGGCCGATTTTATCTGCCGACAAAATCGCCCAACAAAAATCTGTCGTGTGTCATGCAAAAATCGCCGGATTTTGTCGGCCGACAAAATCGCCGGATTTTGTCGGCCAAGACAGAGCATGTTCTATCTTCGACAATTTTGTCGACCGACTTTTCGTATATCAGACAACAAATTTTGTTCATGTTGCCGTGGTGATTGTTTACAACAAAAGATGAATATTTATTTTAGTTATTTATTGTGTTTGTTATTATTTTCATTCATTAGATGCAGAAAAAAAGTGACGCAAGTATTATTTTGCGATCTACATTCGGCTGGTGTGCTAGCTGATAACATATGAAGTAGCAGACAAAAATTATCGGCTGTGTGTCATGGTTCACCGATTTTGTTGGCCGATTTTGTCGGGCAACTCAACCATGCCCACAAAAGTCGGTCGACTTTGTCGTTCGTCTGACATCCCCTTAACTTACAGAAAACTGCAACTTGAACTAATGAAATACACTAAGAATAAATCTGACATATCAAAATCTTAACAACGAAATAAAAACGTGATTCACAAAAACAAGCGTAAGCGTAAGAACAGTTATAAAAAAAATTATGCTACAGTTGCTGACTCATGGAAAACCTGGGAGAAATCTTAGGCAGTTTCGTAACTTTGGCGCCTAGTAAAACACTACAAGTCAGACTAGTAGAGTGGTGAATTCACTACTGACAACCAGCACCAGCACATGATCACGACACTTAGCACACTGCAAGGTGGCACCGCACGGTCACATTTATTAACAGTCTGACCAAGCCATACGTTCAGCACCGCATTGCTGTAGGCACACAGAGTGGTTCAGGTCCACCATTTTGAATGACTGCCATTCCAAGAGGCCACCAAAAAGTTGTTCTAGACGATGAAAACGTACTAAACTAATTCTAAAGCTGACCCTAAACCTAACCCCATCCCTATCGAAACAGCAGTCCTTTGGAATGGCAAACCTACACCCAAAGCATAAGGCCAGAAGTGAATTCAAACATTTTCAGCTAAGGCCCCCACATGAACAGCAGTGCAACATTTTCTGGCCAGTGAGGCCTCCTCATGGCATGTTGCAACAACAAAATAACGTTCACTGAGTGCAGCAAAACACTCTTCGTATCATGGGAGGGGAGAAACTCTGTATGCTGTATTGCAAAATTTGAAGTTCACTATGTAACTTACTCGGTTAACTCTTTAACAGACGACGCAAAGTTACATACAGCTTCCGAATTCAGAAAGTGAACTCATGCTTAAAGTTTTTGCACATTAACATAAGAAAATTTACACGAGGGCCCCACATCAGAATGAATGTCGTTTTATGTGTGTTGGACTTTTATAAAAAAAAAACTCGGTGTAGGTTTGCACTTGTTAATGCAAAATGTGTAAGGGTGCCACTTTTTGTGGACACGGTATATTTCTGACTGTTGCCATTAGATGTTGCCACATTGAACAAACTGACAGATATAAAAAAGTTGATAGGAGGCTAAGAGGACTCCTCAATGAACTGAAATTTAAAAAGTCAAGGGACCAGGTGAGGATAAATAATTCAGGCCCATGCACAAATTTACTAGAGTCACACTGTCACAGTATGTACAACTTATCAAATACACATCCAATCACACTAATGCAGTTACAACATGCTGGCACAACGGCATGTAGATTCAATACAGAACTTCCCTACAGATTGCCTACTGTGGTCAATAGCACTGTATAATTCAACAGAAAACTTTCCTACGCAGTACACTCGACATACTGCCGTATCGTGCACACAAAATACAGCTTGGCTATGCTCATTAACTACAGCTCGGCTTAAACAAATTGCAGCCCAACTTTTGCAGCCTTTGGCAACAGCTCTGGATACCAAGGCTATTGATGCTGTACCATAATACTGTCATAGGACTGAAAAACAGCAATGATGTCATGATACGTGATGAGTTAGGAAGTAAGTAAGTAAGTAGACATAACACCTGCTCAACGGCAAGTAGCTTCAGTACACGCTTTCAGCATTTCCTACACATGACGCCTATTGCCATATATCATTCATGGCTGTGCATTTCAGACCACAGCTTTCTTACACATGACCTACTGCCATATCATGCTCACAATGCTCTAGCGTTCTGTGGCACCAACTTCCGGGTTTAGTGTAATGCTGTCACTGTATACTGACAGCAGTACTTCGCGCAACTGTCACATGGCTGGCTGAAAGATGGCAATGACGTCATCATCGGTAGAAAGTAAGTAAGCAAGTGAGAAGACAGAAGGTTCATGTAAGAACGGACTGCAGGTCGGCCGGCAAACTGGTGACAATGCTGTCAATGTGAGAGCGAAGTTTGACTGCAATGTCATCAGACAATGGCAGCCGATTAGACTGCAGGAACGCCTAGCAACAACAATAAGTAAGTAAATTAGTAGTTGTAGTTGCTGCATAGTTGTAATAGTTGTAGTATCAGCAGATGTTGTACTTATTGTTGTAGTAATCTCAGTCTATAACCACACTTCATTAGCGGTAAATCCAACAAATTTTGTGCAAAATAACAAGTGTTTTGGTATTTTATCTACTCGATTACACGTAAACCTCACAGACTGAGGCAGGATGATGAATTGAAATTAACCTCTTTCAGTATTTAATTATGCACACGTTATTTACGATAATAAACTTATTATTTAATACTGTGAACAAAACGAATAAATTTAGCAGACTGTTTAGTAAACTTATCTCTTAGAAAAACTCATACCTTGACATGATGCCCCAACTGCTTAATTTATAAAAACATTTTGTTTTCAGCATTGTATCAAATGTCAAAAAATACAACGGAAAACACACCACTGCAGAAATAAAATACTAAGAAAAGTGAAATGTGAATACAATTTTGTATGCTCTATATGCAATACCATCTCAGAACTACAGAGTGACATCTGCCATATGAAATTACAGTGTTACCTGCTATCAATACAGGTGAATGTGCCACAGTTTAACCCCAGCCCAGCAAGCTGATACTTGATTTACCTACCATGGAAGGATGAAAGGTTGAGTTGACCTTGGTGATGGTTATATGCTGAGGTGGCTTAGCTGTCCACAGACAAAAAAGCAGTCACCTATCCAAGTAATAGCCACTTCACAGTGACCCAACTGGGGGTCAAACTTGCAACCTTCTGATTGTAAGTGCAATGTCTTCATCACCTGCCAAGCCACCGATCAAGCCAAAAAAAGAGACAAAATTTACCAGTTTCTCACGAAGCCGCAGTACCAGATCCACAACTTCGACTTCCTTCTTGTCATGAATCCATGCCACAAAGTCCTAAACACAACAACACAACTAACACTATTAATTTCACCTAGAAAGCAAAAACGTGTGCCTGTGTTAAAAGTTGCTGACCTAAGAACCGTAGCGCAATCATTAAAATGTAATTCTTACTAGGTCATTCTGATTGCTTAAATAACCGTATGAGAACACCGAGATCTGCAGAATGGCACAAAAAAATGGTGTTCAATATAAACACCCATCACTGTAATGATCAAGATTAATCGTACATAATGTACGATTTACGTAACATATATATTACATATCAGCATTTCTACTTCAGTTTCATTTCATTTTCACTGCAAACTGTTTCAGCTCTTTTCAGTTTATGTGCTAGATCAAATTGACAACTTGTCTGTCAGTTTTCAGGTGCATATCTTTATTGCATCATACTGTTTCCATCAGGAACCAGAGATGCTATAGGTACACTGAGAGTGCTCACAGAGAGAAGTTTGGAAGTTGACCGTGACGTTTATGTCTGCTTCGCAGATTACGAAAAAGTGTTCGACCGAGTAGATTGGAAAAAGCTAATGAAAGTCCCGAGAAGACTGGGAGTCGACTACAGGGACAGGAGATTAATTGGAAATCTGTACATGGGACACACATTCACGGTGAGAATAGAAGAGGAAGACTCTGACCCAGGCATCATTGGTAGAGGAACAAAACAGGGATGTCCGCTATCTCTTCTGCTATTCAACATCTATATCCAGGAAGTATTGAATGAAACTCTTGACAATGTAGCAGATGGAGTAGTGACAGGTGGAAGGCTAGTACAGGCTATACGCTTTGCCGATGACCAAGCAATGATGGGCAGTTCGGAAGAAGGTTTGCAACGAACAATGGAAGCATTAGAAAGGATATCTGAAGAATATGGAATGCGTATAAACCTGAAGAAGACAAAAGTAATGATGTTTACCAAAGATCAACCAAGAAAAGTATCAATCTGGCTTCAAAACACTGAACTTGAACAGGTTCATGAATCCTGCTACTTGAGAAGTTTACTCAGTGAAAAGGCTCGTTGTGATGAGGAGATCCAAAAAAGATTGCAATGGCAAAAGCAGCTTTCATGAAAAAAGGAGAATTACTACGAGGGACCATCTTAAAAGACTTAAAGAAACGAATGGTGAAAGCACTAGTATGGAATGTAGCTGTTTATGGCTCAGAGACATGGACACTTAGAAAAGAAAACATCAAACGTATTACAAGCTTTTGAGATGTGGATCTGGCGTAAGATGGAAAAGATCAGCTGGACAGTACATGTGTCAAACGAAGAAGTCTTGAGTCTGGTGCAAGAACAACGTTTTCTGGTCCACATCATCAAGCAATGCCAAGCAAACTGGATAGGACATGTCTTAAGACATGACTGTCTTCTAAAGACTGTACTAGAGGGGAAGATGGAAGGGAAACGGTCAAGAAGAAAACCAAGAAGGAAGATGCTGGATCTACTTATGGAGCAACAGGACAAGAAGATCAGTTACGAGGAGCTGAAGAGAGGAGCACAGAGCCGGGTCGAATGGCACCATCATCACTGGAACCTGCCTTAGGGCAGAGCATGCAAAGAAGACTGTTTCCAAAACTATCTGATTGCCTCATCTACGTAAAGTAAAAATTTGTAACGCAGTGCATGAATATTTGTGCCATATACATACAGTCTGGCAGATGGCCTGGATGTGAAGCGCCTGCAGTTTCTGGTTGATTTCTCCACGTCTGTTCTGCAGCCAGCACTCAAAGTTTGCCGAAGTGAAGAATTTCCTGCACTCACCAACAACCCATCCACTGCAGTTCTACAATGCTCATCTAAAGGTGACCAATTTCCAGATGAAATGAAATTCCAGGACTTTTCCCTGACTTTTCCAGCACGGCAGGCAAAGATTCATCAACATACTGTTTAATGCTATGGTCGACAGTCGTTGCATCACAGTAATTAAAAATAGGCCAGGTAGCCACTGTGCTTTAAAGATTTGAAAAAAAAGAAAAATATGCCTAATGACTATACTTTCATTAATCTTTTCCCAGTTTTCCATGATTTTTTCATTTTCTCTGACTTTTCCCTGACCACTTTGGAATTCCCCTGGTTTTCCAGGTGAGTGGTCACCCACGCTGTCATTCACCTATAAGATGATTCACGACTTGATTCTTTTATGCATACATAATCTAGCCTTTCTGTGATTTGATGGTGCCAAGTAAATGGAAGAAAGGACGTTGACTCGAATCACCACATGCATTTATGCCAGCTTAAATGATAACTTACTGATGTACAACTTGTCTCACAAGTGATGTGATGCTACTGATGGAAAAAATGAAGTGTGTCAAGCCAATAAAAAAATATCCTGCTCCAGCAAAGCCGTCGGACTCCAGTCTCATCAATTTAGCATTTTTTTCACTTTTAAGTTCTACACAATTCTGAGCCTAGTACTATGCTTTATGTAAATTAGAGGCAATATATCTACATTTTTATAGTACAACATTTTTTACAATTACAACAAACAATGAAATATAACAAAATCACTTTGCCACAAAATGTTAACAACAAAGAGATGACTACATAAAACTTTTTGATCCACAAAATTACTTTAGACTAAGAATAATGCTCACAGACCGGTAGAGTCCGACTAGATCTCCATTCAGCGACGATGTTAAGAGACGCTTGTTTTGCTCGATCATGTAGAAGAAATCTTCCGGCTCAAAGTTACCGAGATATGGCGCACTCTTGTGTGGCGAAATACACTTCAACTGGGGCATCAATGTGCCAAGATAACTCTCCTACAACGACCAATTGCCAGTAAGATGATCCTAAAGTAGTCCTTCCTAAATCGTGTACCAATTTGTATTTTTTCTTGCCCATTTTTTGTAGAGGCACTCAAACATATGATGAATAAAAAATGACTGTAGTCTGTGTGTTATTGCAAAATTTTGCATATCATTTTCAGCAGTGGTGAAGATTTATGCAAATTCAACAAACAGTGGCCCATAGCGCGGAACAAATCTGCATTTCATTAGCTCTCAGCCAGACACAAGTTTATACTGCAAGACATGGGTATTGTGCTAACTGCCAATGAATCACACGGTGTGCCCTTTTACATCCCATTACATCACTGGTACTCATTACGCCTACCCACTTAGGGATGACTAGGCTGAGTTGACCTCGGTGGCTGGTTACATAATAAGTTTGTAAAGGATGCAAGTACAAACGAAGCATGGCGTCGATTAATTTCAACGATGTGGCCAACGATGCGACCAAGTGTGTGACCAACTAAGCTAAAATGCCACATTTGCCAGGCCTCTTGGCTCAATAAACCACAATAGCAACATGTTCCAAAACCAGAAAATATGTTGGCCCATTGTCGACATATTATGCGGGCTGCAGCCATTCGTCTGGAGCTTTGCGACCATAATCCTAACCTCTGCTGTTATGAACTAAAAATTGGCACTCCTGCCCTGGAAAACATTCACACCAATTTTGGTTTCCCATGTGCTGTTCAGTTAATCTCTTTTATATTCTATGCGTATAATTCCACATGCATGCTGCAAAACACTGACCGACAAATTATTTAATTGCAAATGGCTATAAACAACGATCAAAAATACCAGTGCTCAGAAGAAGATGAATAACTGAATATGCATTAGAAGCAGCTAACCAATCAGAATACATCAAGAACAGACAATGCATTATGCAAACAAGTTAACTAACCAACGGATTCATGAAGCTATTGGTTAGCTTGAGCAGATGGCCTTTCAGCAGAGCATCTTGAGCTTCTACAGGCCGCCGACCCTGATAACCCTGAATAATTAATTAGCTAACTAATTACTTTCTAATTAACTGATAATGCATCACCGGAATACACAACCACGTCAATGGTGTCATCACACCATGAATCAAAAAGTAGGATAGCCTAAACTTTACCTCACAGAATGCTAAATGACTTTCATTCTTTCACTCAGACAGTAAGCTAAGAATCCGCAAATAATTAATTCAAATTGTGCAAGTGGGCTGATACACATTACACAGATAACCCAAAAGTCAATATAAGCTACAGTGTTAATGGATGGGTGCTGAATAAGGGGGACATGTAGACCTCCTCACGACCCAAGACATGGTAAAACAATTACATTTACATTAGAGCTGTCAAAGCGTTAAATTTTCTAATGCATTAGCGGCCTGCATTAATTTTTTAAATGCATTAATTAACGTGTTATTAAACACATTATATAACACGTTAATTAATGCACTGAGGCCCGTTGAGAGGGAGAGTAGGGGGAAAGTTCCCACGGGCCCATGAAGTTTGGGGGCCCCACCTGTAAAATATTGCAAGTTAGAAAGCAAATAAAAACACATTTTTCAACAATAATTGACGTCAATGCTAGCATAGAAATCTATTAGCCTGTCATCTAAATAATATTTATTTACAGTAGTGATGAAACGGCAACTACAGTTTGGTTATCGTACTTAAATTCACTCAATAGTCAAATAACCACAGTCTAACGGAATATTGAAACTTTTGCTTCATGGAATTTAGTAAATAAAATAGTTTTTTCCACGTGCGTTAATTTTTTTAACGTGCATTAATTTATTAATGCATTAATGCGTTAATTTGTCAGCGCTAATTTACATCAATAAAAGGTACCTAAACACAGCTGCCAATTGATCCATGCAATCATGGCAATTGCAAATTCAGACATTAATTACTCATGAAAGCAGCTACTGCTTTCAGCAGGTCTTAGCCATCGCAATTCTGTCTGTCCGTCCATCTGTCACATGGGTAAATCAGTCAAAAACGGTGCAAGACAGGATCACCAAATCTTCACTGTCGGCTGACTGGAAGAGTCTAGTTTCAGGAACCATAAAGCTTTTCCATAAATTCAAAGGGGGTCACCCCGAATGAGGGCATTAAATGAGGGGGTGGGCAAAATTTGCGATTTTTGGCCAATTATTATCTCAGTAATTGTGCGAGATAAGGACTAGGTTACTATTAATCACTAATAAGATTGGCGCCGAATTCAATGACCTTGAATAACAAGAGCTCCAAAATAAGAGGTTTTATGGATTTTTTGGCGATTTCGGGCTGCAGCACAAGTCTATATCATTCACAAGGTGGCGCCATGGAACTATCATTATGTGATCCATAATTCCATATAGAAAATTTGGTATTTGTATATTAACTTAGCGTGAACACTCCAATTTTCAGGTAAACTACTGAACCGGAACTGCTATAGGCTTTCGCGCGTCTCGTGAGCATTCGCTCAAATTTCTTGTTTTTAATTAAACAACAAAGTTTTTGCCTTGTCATTCAAATGCCAAATCAGCACGCTTGACCACTACTATATCAACATTATAGCGATAGTCTTGTGTTCTATATATACTGGTTTTTTGTCTTCCAGCCTGTTACTTACATTTGCTTACACATTAGCTTGGATTACTGCAATAAGCAGCAATGTTGTGAGTTCAAAAGTTTGGGAGGGGGGGAGGTAGAGCGATGGAAAGTTGCAGATTTCCAGTAGAGAGCTTTCCAATAGTAAAAATAATATAAGTGCTCGAAAATTTCAATTCTGCAACTAAATTCCTGCAAAAAATAGAAAATTTCTAGCCCAATTTTGTATTTTCGAAAATTGTCCAAGTTGTCCAACAGTAAAAACATATTCTAACCAACTAAAATGCAGAACAAGCAGTGACCCCCACTTTTGCCACGACGCCATTGGCAATAGCATGTTTTCATAGCATAGGAAAGCAAGAGTACGAAGCTCATTAATGCAAACCTTGACTAGTTTCTTGAGAAGCGTCTTGTCTCTGGTCAGAAACGGCTTGTAGCATGTGTAAACGCCTGCAAGCAGAAACAGTATTTAGTCATGCCACATCAGTATTCAGTCATGTCGACCAGATCAAAGTCTTCAAACCTCAAGAACAAGGCTCAAGATCAACACCATCTCTGAGTTGGGTTAAATCTAACCTTCCGTGGAAATTTCAGGCAGATCCATTTGCACGTGTTGACAAACTGTTTGCCCTATCTCAAAACGGTGAAAAATCCAAATATCCGATCCTGGATTTGGACGCTGATACCTATCACCACCAAAATCACGCACATTCTGAGTTGGGTCAAAGTGTATGTTCAAGCAAGATTTCATCAAGCTAAGCACAGTGGTTCACGAGTGATCACGTTCACAAGGAAAAACCTGAGCCAAAAGCAATACTGTTGTTGCTGCCACGGACAACAATAAACACAATAACAGTAATAGTTTATACACTTGTTAACGGCAACATTAAAGAACTTGCACATCGAAAACAGCAAAAATCACAAAAGGTGATATTATTCAGCAGCAAATTGACACGCAGTCAGTGTGATGCAGGCAATATCATCTTTTGTAATTTTTGCTGTCTTCGATGTGCAAGTTCTCCAATATTGCCGTTAGCAAATGTATAAACTAATGTTTTGTGCATTGATAAGATTTACAATAACATTAATTCAGTGACTGTCTGACCTGGTTTACAGTCCAGAGTCCTCAGCGTTTTACCTTTGCCTTTCAGCCGGTCGAGTGTCTTTGGTAAACCATCTACACCACACCAGCAGATATCTCATACTGCATTTCCAAGATATCCTAGAGTTCGTAACAGTGACTAATTTTCATACGGTTTAAAAGCATTTCTTTTCCGAAAGTCACTTAGGCCTGGCTCTTAACTGTGTATCACCACTGAACAGGCCATCCAGCCCCTCTGATATCAATCGACATACTGGTGCTATACAAGCCTGTATCATTATTATGTTTGAGATTCCGCATGCAGGTGCCCAGTGATGTAAACACTCAAGAGCTAAACCACCACATAACTGATAAGGAAGCAAAAAAGCTGCGGTAATTTACTAAAAGCAGAGATCTCAAACCCTAACCAATAACACCGCAGCAACCAGGCGAACATGACAGTTTAAACTCTATCCCCTCCCACTCCTAAAAGTAAAGAATCGTGAATGATCCAGAATCCACGAAAGAATCAGCACCATAATCTGACCACTCCCTTCTTGGGCAATGTGCAACCCATCCTCAAATGACATAAAAATGTGTTTCTAACTTTTTCGAGTTATCCTGAATACAAACGAATAAACCCCAAAACATGGACATGCTCAGCAGAGGTAAAGATGGCTATTCCTGACATACATGCAAGATCAAGAAAAATACATAAGAAAGATGAAATAAACAATACAGATAAACCGAACACCATTCGACCTGCAGTCATTTCTCCAATCCTGACAATGTGTGGCCAGTGCTGCAGTGTCTTGACAAAAAACGGATTCGTTACACCAAGAATCACAGATGGCCTACAACAATACCACCCATCCCATAGGCCACAGCCAACAAATGAGTTGTTTCTTAGAGGCAATTCAGCAAACATGAAAGCACAGTTAGTGACCTGAACGTTTAGCACATTAGTAGTTCAACATAAGTAATAAATAATCATGATATGCAAAAAAGTGTAAAACCATCACGAGTGTGTATATATACAGGGTGTGCCAAAAAATTACCCAACTTGTTTTCGTCAGAACTTCGTCAAATCTCGACCAAATTTGATAATTTTTGGCATACAGATAGCCAAGACGATAGAAATGTCAATGCACTACCACGTAAAATGCAGATGCTCCAAATTATTACATTACATGGTGATTATCAGTATCAGATTGCTCACTTTTTATTATCAATTTGACAGAAAGTGCCATGTGATGTATTAAATATTTTATGCTGTATTAAATATTTTACGCTAAAAATATCAGACAACAAAATAACTGATTGATGTGCTTAAAACACATTTTGTAGATGAATGAGTGCTGTGCATTATGATCAGGCCCGTCAAGAGGGTGGGGTTAGCTACCCTGGGCTCCGCAACGTTTGGGGGCCATGCCGTCACTCAAAAATATAAAGTATACTAGAATGCACCATTTTAAAAAAATCAGAAATTTTCTCTCCAAAGGGGCCCCACGAGAATGTTTCCCTGGGCCCCGCTGTGGCTTTTGACGAGCCTGATTATGATCAGCTGATCGTTAATGCTGCTGTCAGCCGTGGCATCACGTCTAAGCCATTGTATATACTTTGGGCATAAATTCTGATAATTTGGAAGCAAGTTGTTACACAAGCTTATAATTCTGCTAAATAAATCACATTTTAGTTTACTGTGTGCTTAAGTAAGTTGTTAAAACTTTTATGGAGACAACAACTGAGCATTATGCAATAATTTGGAGCATCTGCGTTGATACGAACCATGTGAGGTGGACAATGAGTGTACCTTACATATTTCTATTGTCTTGGCTATCTGTATGCCAAAAATTATCAAATTTGATTGAGATTTAATGAAGTTCTGACAAAAACAAGTTAGGTCATTTTTTGGCACACCCCGTACAACTCAGTGTACAATGAGTTTCTTTGATGCATTGAACAAAAGTGCGATTGTCACTACTAACATGTTACGTAGTAGTATTGAAATTATTTTCAACAGAAATTAACACTTTAATCCTGCAGTGCTCCAAAACTGTTAGCTTAGAAACAGGAATGGCATCAACCTGTAAAGTGATGCTCTGACAACTTGTAAAGATTCAGTTTTGCAGTTGAGCCAACTAAAACTTCAGAAAAATTTAAATTGGGTGATCATACAGAAAGTTGTACTATTACACTGTCACTAAAGAGCAATTTGTCAATAAAATAGTAGTAAAAAATTGTTACCACTCACCAAATTATCAGAGATATAATTAACAAAAAAACAGCCTTACAAAAAGCCATTTAACAATGCAATTTATATGAAATTGCAAAAAAAACTTTAAAAAAATACAAAAGAATATTCATAACTAATATATCAGAAAAAAACTGGAAAAAAATCTCATAAAAATTCCTAGTAAGTTTGAAAAATAGTCCCAGTACTATTAACCAATTCAGATGCAAAAAAGTTAATATCTGATAATTACGGTGACTGCGTCTTCGTTGTGTATTCTTTGAACTCGGAGTCGTGGATGGTAAAAAATGGTCGGAAATCGAGACTGAACTTGAGTGGAGAGATCATGTTGACCAGTGCTTGAACAGTATTGGCACACAGGGTTGGTACGGAAGTCATCACTACCAGCGGCTACAATGAAAATGTAATAATAACTGAATGATGACTAGATGCCAACATATCGTGTAGCTGACCACCTAGGGCTCTACACCGTGTCTCAGAAAAAACAGACAAAATTGTTTTTGTCATGTCAGATTTTTACTAACTTTAATAATTTTTTGGCATGTTGATGGCTAAGATGACGAAATTATGTAAAGTGCAGTCATTTTCCACCTCACCTAATTTATGTCAATGCAATACCATGTGAAACACAGATGCTCCAAGTTGCTGCATAATACTGAAATGTTGTCTCAAGTAAATGCTGAAAAGAGTTAACTAGGCACAAAATACACTAAAATGTGAATTATTTAACAGAATTATAAATTTGTATAACAACTCGCTTGCAAATTAAAATTTATGCCAAAATGTACTCCGCATACAAAAACACAATGGCTTAGATGCAACGCCAATGGCTGATAGCAGAATCAACAATCGACTGATCAAATGCATTCAATCATCGATTAAACGTGTTTTAAGCTCATTAGCCAGCTATTTTCTTGTTTGCTGTTTTCAGCAAAAAATATTTAATACCTCAAAATTATTAAAATACGTTGCACCCTCTGTCGAATTGATGATACAAATAATCGCCGCATAATGTAACAATTTGGAGCATCTGTGTTTCACACGGCAGTGTGTTGACATAAATTAGGTGAGGTGGTAAATGAGTGCACCGTACATAATAATACCATCTTGGCCATTTTTATGCGAAAAAATTATCAAAGTTGGTGGAAATTTGACAAAGTTATGCCAAAAACAATCTTGACTTTTTTGATACATGGTGTACAAATCTACCCCTACCCATCCCTAACCTTGACCTATTGAGTTACCTCTACTCAGAAAACAAATAGTGAAATTTTGTGCTTTCTGTGCTTTTTAGCACGCCCGAAAACGATAGTTTTTGGAAGGACTTATGTTTTAGCCCAAATGTTTTTTTTTCCGACCGTGAGATCTCCGAGATGCGTGGGCTGACCGGCTTGAAATTTTGCACGGTGGTCAGTACTAGGCTAAATTTTATAATGCCAATCCAAAATTTTGGGGGGCACACCCGAAAAAAATTTCAGGGGCCAAAAACATGCAAAATTTGGCCCGATTTCGGATGACTTCGAAGTTTGGCGGCGAATATCTCCGAAACGGATGAATATATTCAAAATCGGATTTTTATTCCGTCTACCACGATTTCTCCTGCGTTAGGCAAAACAAGTCCGGTGAAGTTTGGTCCAGTGACCTTGGAGATCTCGATGTTGAATCGTACCCACCCAAAGTGCATTTTTCGGAAGACCATATTTCGGCCCCTAGGTG
>Ga0209367_1003763_pt1 | contig 20748 bp, 11 predicted proteins | sample WorMetLIZISLAND2_FD_187412 | JGI IMG/M metagenome (GOLD analysis project Ga0209367, IMG submission 187412) | Marine gutless worms symbiont microbial communities from Max Planck institute for Marine Microbiology, Germany - Olavius geniculatus... ...
TGATGCCGGGGAAATTTTACCCCCACCCCTAATTTTCCCCCAGTCGGACTTAGGGCGCCGGGCGGACTCACGTTGGGCTTTGCCCCAAATTTCTAGTTTATTTTTTTCCGAGCGCGAGATCTCCGAGATGCGTGGGCCGACCAGTTTAGTCCTCAACTTTTTCTGCGAAGCATCCTGTTTCTACATGTCAACAGAGTGGATGTCTTTGGCTAATAGGGTGTTTACACGATCCAGCAAACGTTCAGCATTAGCACGTGCATTTTGAATACATTTGCTAGAAGTTTGCTGCACGTTTGCTGGATCGTGTAAACACCCCATAAGGCCCGCCAGCGTCGCTATTCAGGTTCAAAGAGCGCTTACACACACCCACAAACAAAAAAAAAACAAAAAATAGTACACAGAACAGCAGTGCCACAAATGAAATTTGACAACGTAATGATCAAAAAAATTGTAGAAAACGAGTATCTTTTTAAAGAGTTTTCGTTTCGTTCACGCCTGCGCACTTTGCTTCTCAATTACCAATCGACGGCAAATTAAAAACTTACCGCAAACTTGCGTTAATCGATTAAAAATCACTGAGCGTGACCAACGAGTAGGCGATCGACCGATCGGTCGCCTCAAACTGCACGCCCTGTCAAAACACCTATCTTTCGACGTCTAAAATTGCAGCTGTCTCTCGCAAGACTGCAACTTTCTGCTATCAACTCTTTAATCTTAGTACCCCCATTGTTTGTTTAACTAGCCGGAACTTTAATTTTACCGCTACTTTTCCGTTCGTCACGCAGTAACAGTTCTGAGCTATTGGTTGTTGTTCGTTGACAGTGGAACGCGTCAAAAGAAAACGGTTACCCGGAGGTGGACGACGCCCTTGCGGAAGACGTGACCCGACGCTGGCGCTCGGCGACTGCCGTGCTGCTGCTACTGCACGATGAACTTCAGCAGATGCGACACTTCATAGACCGACTACGTTGCACCCACAACACATCGTCACCACTCGGTGCTGCGCGGCTTAACGATCTCGGCGCGTTTTCCGTTTGCCTTGCTTGTGAAAGAGACCGGTTACTAGGTGTCATTCTATCATTTTATTACACTGCATATTTAACTTCAGTATTTTTTTTAAATTTAATAATCGTATACTTTATTTTACTGGGCCACCGGCCTCCAGCATTTACACTATATTATTTACATTGTAAGTTGTACTCCCTGGCCTGAGAATATCGCAAAGGGATAGCTCCTTCATACTGTGGCTACCAGCTTTGCACAGTATAAACCCTTTACCTTTTATTTTACTATTTGCTATGGTCACTAAATTATTGTATAGTCGCAGTTTTTTGTTTGGTATATTTGTAGCCTACTTGTGATCTTCGTACAGTCTGTCTACGGCCGTATTAAAACAGTATTGTATTGTATCGTATTGTAAAGGGCGCAGCGATTTAGACGGCAGTCTGAACAGCATGGACGAAGGTCTGAGAGTGGTGTGCGATCGGCTGGATGCCCTGGTCACAGTCTGCGGTGCTGTACTCTACGACCGCGACGCAGAACTACTTGCCGATGACGACTCATCGGTGATGCCTTTGTGTTTGACCCGTCCCGCAATCACCGGACAGCACGGAAAAATAGAATCGCAGCCCGCGGAGGATGATGAGGATGTCGATCGGGAGTATGTATACAAACTTCAGACTGAAAACCGGCAATTGTTTGACGAGCTTGTTGAAATCATGCGGCACATTGACGAAACCGATGTCCCAACCTCTGCAGATCCTCGTCATTCCTCGCCAGCGAGCAAGGAGCAGATATCAGATACTGGTCGTATTAGTGATAGCACCAAGGAGGCAAATTCAAGTCGCGCGTCCAGCTACACGACTGGGAATGAATTTTCGTCCGGCAGCACATCACCAAATACTAACTTCGTCCGCTCGGTGGTCGAAAAAAACCTGAGAACAGATTTCACGCCGGAAGCAGAAGAAGCAGATGTAAATCCTTCAGATGATGATTCAGATACGGCAACAGAAGAGGTAAATAAGCCTCCAAACGTGATGGCCGAGGATGGAAAAGCGCCCGAGTGTTGGCAGCAGACGTACAAAAGTGCCCTGGAGTTGCTAGACAAGCAGAAAACGCTGCTAGTGTTGCAGCAAAGATCAAACGCCAAGCTTCAGCGTGAACTGGTGGAGCTATCTGGCAGAAACAGAACACTGCAGACTGGCGTCACGAAACTAAAGAGCTCCGTTGACCGAAGGAATAGCGAAGTCGCGTCCTTAACAGAGACGGCGGACGAGCTTAGTCGGTTGATAGACGAACAGGTGGAAGAATTCAGGTCGATCTTCAGAGCCGTGACCCTCGACAACGACAACCAGCTCGAGGCACTTGCTACCGAAAATTGCAGACTGAAATCGGAACTAGCAAGCATCTGTGAACGTGGATCAACGGAGAAGAAATCGTCGCAATGCAGTCAGGGTGATGGTTCTTTTTCTCCATCGAAAACCAGCGATTCCGGACACAACTACAGCGACTATTCCTCATCTGCTGCTGATGGTGCTGATCCAGTACTTTCGGCGCCTGCTGTTATTTCGTCGCCATTTTCGACACTTTCCGCCATCTGTCTGGAGCGACCTCTTGTGGTGGACTTGATTACTGTACAGCTGCCCCCTTTTTGTTGGGCCCCAAGCTGTTCGTATGAACATGCTAAACATGACTAAATTCCCTCAAAACACGGACGAAAACACGAACGAATGCGCTCGTTAACTTATTACTCAAATACGTATTAACTATACTTCACTGATCACTCGTTTTGTTACGTTACAGCCTGTAATATACAATTAGTAAGTTAAGCCTACTAAGCTGTTTTGACTTTATCGCCGCGTTCTAGGACATTGAGACTCGTTTTTAGCCGACCGTATACTTAGGCTAAACGGTCGAGCTTATGGTATGGTTGTCGTCGTTTGCCTGTGTACGTCTGTCACCGATGTACTCTGACTAACAAGTAGGTCATGGGGGAATATTTTACGAATAATTAGCTATATGTCTTGAACCTAGGCATGCAAAATTTAAGCAATCTAGTGCAAGGGAAACATTTTCATATTCGGCGTTAAATGGACGGGTGGTAGAAAAAATGTGCGTTTTTCAACGGAAAACGGGCCATATCTCGGAAACGGCGAGAGACGGCCAAGGTTACTTTTAGTCAGTCACTAATAGTAAATGGCATACGCCCTTTTCGATCCGATGAAATGAAAATCATGGACCTTTGATGACGTTGAAGGTCACTGACAGCCAGTAGTGTCGGCTATCTTAGCGACAGCTGGGCTTCTTGTTAACTGTGAAGTACATTCCGTTTGCTTAGGCCTATATAATAATAATAATCGTTGCGAATTGTCAATTGTTTGATTCTCAGACTCATAAGGAATACGAATGAATAAGTTATATAAACTAGTGCGCCGAAATCTGCAGACGGGAGTCTGGCATCTGTCAGTAAATCACGCAAGGTCGTGCAAAGTGCGCAATTGCCACCGAAAGTTGTCCGTCTGTCTGTTTGTAACATAATTATTACATATACCCTCTTACATCGTGCATTATGGTGTAGCCTACTGGTTTATTCATTGCCATAACGTTGACCATAAGCTACACTACTCGGAAAATAAATTAAAAGTCGTCGCTTCTCGAAACTCCGACGTCAGCGACCTGTGCAGTTCCGTCAACGATTTGACTTGCAGCAATGACGCTTGGTACTATCGCCAAATAGGCTATTGCAATAAAATTTACTAGATATAGGCCTAGGCTATGACCTGAATTTTCCTCTGTACATATTGTAAACTTGGTGAAAAACTGCTGCATTTCCGGATATAATAATGCATGCCCTCTAGACGTCGTAGTCACTTCGTTGTGCAATGATTTTGAACGTGACTTAATTGTGAGTATGTGACTTGGCTTTTTAAAGCGTATAGGTTTTGTGCTCTGCAGACTGCAGTGAAGTCAGTATAGTGTTAAGCTGACAGATGTTGCTCTGCAGTGTGTGATAATAGAAGAGTGCATTCACATCAACAGTCTTGGCCGTATGACTAGTAAACCCTGCTTCGACTACGCCGCTGATTGGGACACCTGGATTATGTCTCTGTCCACTTAATCTTTATAGCTCGCCTATGTGCTGCACGGTGTGGATTGGAAATGTCGGTATCGTAACATAATGACGGTTCGATTCTTGCCGTTCATGCCACAAGTAAAACTTATGCTGGAAATACAATACACACGATGTACCTCATGTATACCGCCCAAAGCTTAACTTGGTGCAATTTTTAAAATTTTATATATTACAAGGTAGTGTGGCGTTTTGGTTATGGAGGGGTTTAAATGACGGTTTTATTGCAAATTTTCTGCAGAGTGTCTCAGGGATTGAATTTGAAAATCCGTTGAGGGCGAGTGTTGTCCGCGGGATCCGAAATATTCTACGGCCTGTTTAGTATCCTCACATCTGGGATGCAAACATCCACATGCAGAGGCTACTGCGTGCATTTAGCCTATGATAAGTTATCCGGCGCCTGCTTCTAGGACTGTTCTATGTACAGTCAGAGTCATTCAAAACTATTGAGATAAGAGCCATGAAGGAACTCACTGCACAGCTCAAGGCCGGAATAAATGAAATATAATGTGCGGCCGAGTCCAGGGCAGATCTGTTTTTGTTTTGCACGTTTTAAACACTTTTAAGCAAGCACAAAACAATAATTAACTGATCTCTTAATTTTTTTGTTAGGCCTATTACGTGATTAAAATTAACTACACTGCGTGAAATTTAGGGCATGGCCGTTTTGTATTTCATCTTATTTTTCACGACATTTGTATAGGCCTACAGAGTCCTTGTTGTGAAGGCCTCCAAACAGCCACGGGGCGGCTGTCCAGCAATCGCCCATTCCTACATCCTAGCTGTGCCCTGCTACATCGACACCGGCGGGCGCTGCTATAGCTGCTGATCTGGCTGCAGGCTGTCAGTGAAGTGTGATTACCGGTACGCTCGGCTTTGTCATTGTTGATTCACTCTTCTGTGTCAGATTTTCCCACTAAAGTGAGTTGTATAGGCCTAATAGGCTACGTTAACGTCGACAAACGGTAAGCGGCCGTTTACATTGTCATTAATAAAGATTATTTATGCAATCGTTTTAGGCCGAACTACAGGTCTTCCATGTCCGTCAATAAGCCTGTTCGTGCCGTTCTGTGGCCAACTAGTACAGTACAATGCAGAATGCATACTGCCACGAAGTCTGATGGAGGTTAACTTGGACGCGATGAAGTGCGTCATTTATTGTTTGCTATTAGACCCGCAAGCGACTCACCAGCTGTTTTCTTGCTCGCGTGTAGGTAAATCTTGCTCTTGCAACGTTCCATTAGAAAATTTCGGTGTCGATCGAAATGACATATGGGACTTTCTATAACCGATTAATAGTAACCTTGGCGCATCTCGCACCGTTTATGAGATCCTGAAACTAGTTAAATTTGTGGCAGCCACCAGTGAACATTTGGTGATAGCTTGCACCGTTTTGGTGCAGTCGCAGAGTGCGATGGACAGACAGACAGAGTGACAGACACACACAGTATATACGACGTAAGACAAGCGCCTCGATCGTCGACAGCTAAGATGCGTGAAGCATTGCATACTGTCGCGCGTGAAAAATCATGTGCCGTTTTTACGCGCGAAAGCAGCTACTGCTTTCAGCTCGTCTTAGCCATCGCAATTCTGTCCGTCCGTCTATCTGTCTGTCTGTCTGTCCGTCACACGGGTGGATCGGTCAAAAGCGGTGCAAGCTAGGATCACCAAATCTTCACCGTCGGCTGCCTGGAAGACCCTAGTTTTAGAAACTGTAAAGCTTTTCCATAAATTCGAAGGGGGTCACCCCGAACGAAGGCGTTAAATGAGAGGGTGTGGGCAATATTTGTGATTTTTGGCCAATAAGTCACTGTATCTTAGTAACGGTGCGAGATAGGGCTTAGGTTATTATTAATCACTAATAGGAAGTCGTACACTGGCTTTCCATTGGCGCAGAATTCAATGACCTTGAATGACCTTGAACGCCAAAATAGGGGATTTTATGGATTTTTTGGCGATTTCGGGCTGCGACACAAGTCTATATCACTTACGTGGTGGCGGAACGCTACTATCGTTATGCGATTCAGATAGGGAATTTGGTATTTGTATATTATTGTATATTGTGATCACCCCAATTTTCCCATTTTTTCAAATTGTAAGCCTATTTTAGCCTTAAAATATGATATCTAATGACAACAATTTTAATCATTTTTCTCAGAATCAACTGACCACATTTAGTGCATGTAGCTGAAATAATACACAGAGAAGGGTGGCGGAACAAATTTAAAGTGGAGATACAAATAATCTGCGAGCGAAGCAAGCAGAAAATTTTGTTTGAAATGCTGTAGGCAGAATTGTCACATTAAATTTTAAAATTCCGAGGAAGGTTTTAACCCACTCACGCCCTCCCTACTTTAAAAATACGCTTTTGAATGTAGGGGACTAAAAGAAATCTGCCAGCGAACTTAGCGAAGCGAGCAAAAAATGGAGCTGTTGTACACAGAATAATTGTCGTATTCTGGGCTATGCGTTTCTAGGCAATTTGCCGCCGAAAAACTATTTCCCCCAGTTTTCGATTTTTTACTTTCCCCAATTTTTTCTAGGAGACATTTGCCTCGATCACCTGTCAATGGAGTGGACGCTCCTGCGAGTTAATAGCGGTAAAATAACCACTTTTATGGGGTACCTCTCTTTGATGCCCGCCTGCGCACGCTTCTTTGCATCTAGAGGGTCGTGATTTGAATTGCAAAAATTTGCGTTTAATGCAAAAAATTTCATATGCAGGTTGTTTTGGTCTTTATCCAGCCATTTCGTTGCAACTCAACCTTAAAATGTGCACTGCAGCCAAAAATTGCGAAAAATTATTTTTAAAACTTTTTTTGGGGGGGGGTTCAAGGTCGTTCAAGGTCATCGATGTTAATAAATCTAAAAAGCCCGTCGCTAGTCCCTGTTATGATAAGCAGCATGTATGCACCTATATGCAAACCGTTTTCACGCTACACGAGCCAATAGGAGAAAAATAATTACTTTTTAGGGAAATACCCCTATTTGACACCCGCGTGCACGGGCTTCCTTGAAGTTAGGGGGTCGGGACTTAAACTGCTAAAATCTACGTTTAATGCAAAAAAATTCATATAGGCCTACAGGTTTTCTGCATGGGTTTATCTCTAGCCATTTCGGCGCAATTCACTCTTAAAATGTCTGTCGCAGCCCGAAATCACAAGAAATTCACGAAATCTCCCTAATTTTTGGCATTCAGAATTGTTCAGGGTCATCGATGTTGATAAAACTAAAACGACCGTGACCAGTGCTTTTATGATAAGCAACATGTATGTACCTGTCTGCAACCGTTTTCACACTAGAGGAGCCAATATCGGCAAAATAAAGTCTTTTTAGGGGGTACCCCTCTTTGACGTTTTCGTTCAAGGGAAACCCCCTCATACAAGGGCACGAAATTTTGTCACGATAAACTAGAGTCCTCGGGGGAGCCCATGCACAGTGAAGATTTCGTGATCCTAGTTTGCACCGTTTTGGCACAATACAGCAGTGTGACGGACAGACGGACGTGGACAGACGGACAGACAGACGCCCGGGCCATAGCTATGACGCGCGAAGCATTCTGCATATCGCGCGTAAAAAACGGAGTTGAGGATCGAGAGTCCGAGACTCGAGGAGCCGAAAATCGCAGCTGACGGCCGAGAGCGGAAATAAATGGGTTTCTTTGGAAAGGGGCTGCGATAGTCCCTTCACCCCTGCAGTTAGAGGATTTGCGGGGAGTACTGTATACGTAAACGTTTCGTTTTGGGCGTGAGAAAGCCCTGAAAATTAATGTAGCGGGTATAAATTTCGTTAGTTTATACTGCACGCTATGCACAGGCACTATAGGCAAGGCACAACAATTATTAAAAGGCGACTACTGTCATCTTAATTGGAGGCATGGCCCCCTTTGCCCCCTTGAATCCGCCTCTGTTTACGTACGGACTTTGTATAGGCTTAGGTGTACGGTTTTTAGGCCCATATCGTGTAGAAATCGTCATACCGGTATAGTGCAACCCAGCAATATAGATTACATGTAATTATGGCATCGTTCCCGGGATGCATGCCCTATGGCTGCACGTAGGCCTACGTGGGAATTGTATATCATTCTATGCAGCGGGTATATGCACTTCTGAAACAGATGGGGCGGTCTATTATAACAAGAAGACCAGCTATCGTTGTGGTGGATAGACCTTATTATCCGAAGGCCAAAGTCTGACTGGAGAGAAAGCGATTTCCCAGATGTGACTACAGTTTTGTAGGCTACACGCTATGTTAACGCTGCTATTGAATACTACAATCAATGCTAGTATCTACGGTACGCATATGGATTATAGGGAGCAACTTTGCGTTGAAAATTGTGACCAAACCGGTGCAGATAGCGACATGGTTACCATTGACAGCTTACGAACTCGTCGTTGCCCTATTTAACAGCACAAACGCCGACCCGTATACACAACGTACCGTTTAGCCACAATACAGAAACAATAACAGTAACCCTATTAAGCTTATTGTAGACAGACAGAGTCGAACAAAGGTGTAGGCCTACACTGCAAATGGTACAGCACAATAACGATCACATTAGTTGCATAGCCTTTTCACACGCATTAGACCTAGCAAAAATAATTTTGACGGTAACGCAATAAGTGGCGCATGGATAGCGTTCTCCATGGTTGCTGTGCGCGCCTACTTTATTCCTGGCGGCCATGCCGCGGTGCTTTCTTCCGTTTCTTGCACGCTGCATGCGGTTTGGTTATGGTATAACGATGCCGCTTCAATTACGTGAATTGCAAGTGCCTCTAGCAAGCGCACTAGTCAGTTTCCGCCGTCAAACTGGAGGTTCGATCACCAGCTAATATGCGGGTTCCGCAGCTGACCAGAGACGCGATAAACTATACACGGTGTTTCATAAAAGGGCCCCTTTTGTTTTTTTCATAATTCACTCAAATTACGAGCAATTTACATGAAATTTTTACCAGTTGTAGCTGAAGAAATGCTAATTCGAAATATTTGGACATATGCGGAGCTTTTTGAGGCAAAATATGAGGGAAAATATGCGCGCGGAATTTGGCGAAATATGCGGGGCATATATATTCGGGATATAGGGCCTATACCGCATGTATGCGACATATGTTTCCGCATATTTCCGGCATAATTAGGCAACTTCAAGTGACGGAGAATCATTATTGTGAGTATTATTAGGCATATTCTGTACAGTTTTGACATTTTAGACTTCAATGTATTCAGCGTCTAATTGTAACAAGCCTACCGGTAATCGTCTGCCGCATGGATGTCATGGCAACCGGCTACCGGTTGGTGACGTAGCATAGTGGTTAGAACGTCGGTCCTGGCCGGCGAACTTTCCCTATCCTGCGCTAGACTGATGGATGGCCGTTTGACCACTTTGTGGGTAAAGCGTCTGCTATCAGTCAACCAACAAGGCCAACTCAGCCTGCCATCCCTCCGGGGTCGGTTAAATGAGTAATAACCCATTACATGGGTTACGGAAGGTGGGGACCTTGGTACAGCTGACTGCAGGGATTGCCTAGCCGGCCGCTGCGCCAGCCTGTGTCTCCAGGCTGCATACGGTGGCCGTGCGGCAGGCGGATCTGGTTAATGACGAAAGCGCATTAGAGGCGTGTTCGCGACGATGCGCTATACAAATTGACGACCTTTACCTTTACCTTTTTACCTTTACTGCAGGGAGCCCGTAGCCGGACACGTTAAAAGATAAGCTACGCTAGCCAGAGGTAGACGGAGTTAGCCGTCTACTCGTAGCGGCTACTAGTTTAACGCGTCTCAGGCTATAGAAATATACGTAGGCGAACACCGATTACCAACGTGGTAACCGCGGTAAACGCTGTACGCATAACGCAAAATACCGGTAGACACCTTTTCTGTCATTGCACTATGTCTCAGCTGCATATGTTGTGATTGTCGCATATTTGCTTGCGTGCATTTCTCGCGTCGCTTGCGACATTTTCGACCACGCAAGGACATTGCCTAGTTGCGTTGAGTCTTGCGTGTGTTGCGTGTGATGGAAACTAGGCTTTATAGCTAGCGCACTGGGTGGGTCACTATGACACAGTGTCGAAACTCGGTTTGTTTACTTTATCTCGAAGCGTGGGAGGGGTATCGCTGCAAACTTTTGAACAATAGCTGCGAAACTTTTTCTGGTACGTTTAGAATTAAGACATTTAGCATTTCGAATATCTGCTTATTAGTGCATTATTTTGGTACCGTTTCTGTAGCATTTAGTCTAATAAAATCGTTGAAGCATTTACTTTTCCAGATGCCATTATTCGGTTGTAAACAAAGTTCGTTTCGCAAAATCGATAGGGGGGTTGGGTAATTGAAACTTTCGTACCCGAGAACTCGTTCCCGGGAACGAATAGAACTAGGGAACGAAAGTTCTATTCGTTCCCTGGAACTTTCGTTCTCAACATCAAAATTAGCATGGAACTTTACTGTGCACAATTTTTGACACATTTAAAAAAAATATTACAGCTATGCTGTAGGCGTCGATGGTACCATTGTCGTCTGTCTCTCGTCCGTCCGTTCGTCTGTCTGTCCGTCACGGATGCATTGTGGATAAGCGTTGGGTCATAGAGGAAAACTTTTTGCACGGATAAGGGGCCGATTATGATCACTGATCAGTGAAAATAACTCTGAAGGTTAGTTTCACCGATCGGTGAAACTAACTTTCCAGGCAAAAATCACCAATCGGTGGAAGTTATGTAGAAAGTTAAAATCACCGATCTGCTTAATGAAGTAAAACAGGCAAGGTTGTTCTCTGCCGTGAAAATTCACGGAAAATAAGTAGTCGACTTTCGCTATCTGCCGTGAATTTTCACGGAAGCTAGCATCGAACAGCTATCTGCTGTGAAAATTTACAGAAAATAAATACTATTATCTGCTGCTATTTAGTACAGTATTATCAGATTATGCAGGCAGTAATACCAAATTAGCAACTGCTGTAGCCTGTATAGTGTAGGCCTATGTAACTGACCACATCACTGGTAAGTGGCCATGAGTTTTAGCTAATGTCTCAAAGTGTGACTGTGATCTTATATTTTGAAAAAAGGCCTATATAACTGTACGCAATGAGTCTGTCTATATTGCCCCACATTGACCGATTTGCAAAATTCTTTCACTGCCAGACTTGCGCTCGCAGCATACAATTTGCAACAAAACAGCATTAAAATTCCCACCTGGTTTAAACTAACAGACAGACAAACAGATGCACCAGCATAGCTGTAATGCATCAATAATTATTGTGTGCTTATACATTTATTTCCTTAGCTCTAATGTTAACTCTAATGTTTCAATACATAAATTTTTACGACATATAGCCGAAAAGCGAAAAGATGCTTCCGTGTAAATTCACGGAAAATAATTAGTTGATTATCGCTATCTGCCGTGAATTTTCACGGCAGAAATAATCTTCGGTAAAACATACATCGCACTTAATCCAAGGAATATTTTTCGACGCATCAACACTAGTAGGAGGTTCTGTCATACCACACTTGACACATGTCTTTCCATCTCCAATTCTCTATCACTATCTGTACATGTTTTCTTCCTACCTTGGTTTTACTGCTTTGGCTACTGATCCACTCTGCCTGGACTTATGCTCACACAACTGTCCACGTTCTAACTCTGGCTCATCAGGTTCAAAATCTCTCTCTTCATAATCTTCGTCGAGAATTTTTTTTTTGGCTACTTTGCTGCTAAAAAACTTTTTTTGGAAATATCTGCCGTCATAACTGTTTTTGTTTACTACAACATAATTTCTCAACATAGATATCGACAACATAGAGTCGGGTATGTGTAAATGTCACGGTTTCGGTGATTGTAGTTCAAACAGCTAGTATCACCTATCGGTGTTTTTTGCCTAGAAGGTTAGAACCACTGGTTGGTGAAACTAACATTCTGACTTATTTTCACCGATTGGTGATCCTAATAACTTTGCATGGATAATTAGTTTTGTGTCAATGCTTTCTGCGTACAAAATTTTGGGGAAGCATTTTTAAATTTGGGGTTGAATAGACAGGGGTAGGAAAATGTGCATTTTTTCAACGGAAAACTAGCCATATCTCGCTCTTTCAGATGAGGAACAAGTAATTTGAGCAAAGCTCACGAGACACGCGAAAGCCTATAGCAGTTCCGGTTCAGTAGTAACCCATCGCAGTACTAACCGGGCCCGGCGTAGAGTAACTTCGTTTCAGTCAAAACGCATTACCAACTATGCCACGCCACCAACGCCAGTACCGTGGCGCCACCTTGTGAATGTTATAGACTTGCGCAGCCCGAAATCTTTGAAGTCTTTGACGCCCGCCTGCGCCGGGCTCCATGAACCTAAGGGATTGGGACTTAGACTGCTGAAATCTACGTTTAATGCTGAAAATTTCATACACAGGTTGTCTTGGTCTAACTCCAGCCATTTTGTCGCAATTCAGTATTGAAATGTGCGCAGCATCCAAATATTGCAAAAAATTCACTAAAAACCCCTTTTGGGAAGGTTCAAGGTCATTTCAGGTCATCGATGTTGATAAATTTAAAAAGCCTGTCACCAGTGCTTGTTATGATAAGCAGCATGTCTGTGCCTATCTGCAACCATATTCACGCTACACGTGATAATTGCGGTAAAATAACCACTTTTTAGGGGGATAGCTGTCTTTGATGCCCGCCTGCGCCGGCCTCCTTGAACCTAGGGGGGTCGGGACTTGAACTGCTAAAATCTACGTTTAATGCTAAAAATTTCATACGCAGGTTGTCTTGGTCTATATCCAGCCATTTAGTTGCATTTCAGTGTTGAAATGTGCGCTGCATCTAAAAATTGCAAAAAATTCACTAAAAACCTCTCTGAGAGGTTCAAGGTCGTTCATGGTCATCAATGTTCATGAATCCAAAAAGCCTGTCACCAGTGCTTGTTATGATAAGCAGCATGTATGTACCTATCTGCAACCGTTTTCACATTATTCGAGCCAATAACGGCAAAATGATGTCTTTTTAGGGGAGTACCCCTCTTCGACGCCCTCGTTCGAGGGGAACCCTTGCACCCAGTGGCACAAAATTTTGTCATGATAAACTAGGTACCTTGGGGCAGCCCACAGTGAAGATTTCGTGATCCTAGCTTGCACCGTTTTGATACAGCTCACGAGTGTGACAGACGGACAGACAGACGCCCAGACGATGGCAAAGACGCGCGAAGCATTCTGCTTTTGCGCGTAAAAATCATCAAACTTGGATGACCTTGAAAGTGCATACTGCAACAGGAACTGTATAAGCTGTAGTGCGTCTTGTCTGGCAACAGCTGGGCTTTCTAGTTTTTATATCCTGTTGAAACTCTAGCTATATTCGTCTAGCGAGTGACACAAAATTGGAGCTTTTTTCGCTGAACTATAAACACTACGTAAGGATAAGGGGTTCAGTAATTATCAGTGTCAGGGAACGAAAGTTCCATGCTAATTTTATTTTTGGGAACGAAAGTTCCCGGGTATGAAAGTTCCATGAATTGGGGTGTTGCGTCTAGCCATGGCACACAGCGTCATATCCTATAGATCACAGCTGACACCAAAGGCTAGGTTGCATTGTGTTCGACAGCGTACTTTAGCAGAAGCTGAAGCAGAGGCAAACTTAGTTTAGTTTTTTAGTACCGTAGTTATTATGATTTTATAATTACAATTCTTATACGCTTATCCAACTTTTATTTGTTTTGTTTTAGTGAGTTTGAACTTTAGTGCACTATTCTTGCAAGATGGTGAAGTGTCGCGTGCTGCTGCTTGATGGAACAGAGTTCACCTGTGATGTGAATGTACGTATGTTTTAAATTATATTTTAAATTATTTTGGGACAAGATTGTCAGTGATTGTAAATGTTGTTGCACATTATAATACTTTTTCCCAGTCAGTGTGATGCCCCATTTCTGGCACCTTGTTAACTAACTATCCATTTTTGATTCTTAAGAGTAAGAGTTGATTAGGGCTTGCCTTGATCATCTACTAGAGTGATCGATGATTGTGACAATGACTAATGACAGCGTTGATCACGATCAGCTGTTATAATGTCAGTAGTACCACTTATAGTTTAGGCGCCTGGTGCAAAATATGGCCAGAATTGCTCAGATGGTGATACAAGCACGAAACTTGGCACAATAATACTTCAGCCTATACTAATCATTTTTATTGCTAGTGCCAACGAGAACTAATCACAGCATAGCAACCGTTGCTAGGCAACGTGTTTTCCTTAACAGTCAGAATGTCTGGACGCTCATGCATAGCAAGTGAAGGCTGCAGATTAGTTAAAATGTACAAAAATCATACATGTATTTTTATTTTCCACAACTGAATAAAGTGAACGGCAAACATATTGTATTTATCGGACGTGCATGCATGCGTGTGTCTGTCTGTCCGTGTGTAGCGAGCGGACTAGTTAGTCAGACCAGTTTCTGCATTAAATGCTAATACCTCCAACAGCACCCATTCAGGCACTTCTTAGTCTCCCATTCCTCTAAAACCGACAACTGGTGACTGTTATTGCAACTGCACCCATCTTCCCCACCATTTGGCATGCAGCACTGTGCAAATGTAGTTGCCAAATGCCGGGTCTCTCCTAGTTTTTACAGTAGATGACTGAGAGTTTGAAACCTACCTGAGCCGAGCAGCGGAAATGATTGCGATTAAGCCTGATTGAAAGTGATCCCCATATATACCCAGCTATCTGATTATCTGATCACGATCAAATACAGATCAAAGGAAACGCTGCAGTTGATTGTATTCTGTTGAATAATCTGACAACATATTCGTCACTAATGCTGTCTGTTTTTAGCTTCTGTCTGGCTGCAGTAAGTTGTCTACATTTGATAGCCACTTCGTTGACTTTTTTATTTCCATGGTCTGCAAAGGGCAGCTGTGGTTTTTTTGTGGTTTGTGGTGCACAGAGATCGGCGAAGGGACAGGAAGTTTTTGACAAAGTTTGTCAGCATCTGACACTCGCCAACAACGAGAAAGAATATTTCGCATGTTCATTCAGAGATGAGAAGAAAACGCGAGTGAGTTTTTGTTGTGGTATTTTAAGTTGTAGTTTTTGTAATAGTAATACTTGTAGTTGTATTTGTTGTTGTTGTTCTAGTGTTTGGTTCGGTTAGCAGTATCTATCGGCACTGCTCCGAATGCCAGTACTGATCCCAAACTATTTTTATCTCTAAGCCTAACTTTTCTTTAACTTTAATCCTAACCCTATCTTTCAGCCTAACCTTACCATAATTCTGGCATTTTTCTACTCCAAGTTGCTAGTATAATAATATACTTATAACAGTAGTAGTTACAACAATGATAGGGATAATTTGGGACTGGTATTCATAGTTATGTCTATCTTTCTGTTAGTTTTGCCTTTGTTGTTAAAGGCTCAGTCACACCAGGTGAATGCATGAAAAATGGTTTGTGTGCTGTTCATAGTCATTCATTACTCGTTCGTCGAGTGCACTGCACAACATGTTTGATTCGTGACCATTCGTTTGGTGCATCGAGCTCCACACACAATTCTGAACATCTTCAAAATTGTGCGTGGAACTCAACGCATAAATGAACATGTCAAAAGGACGCCAGACATGCGCAGGGAGCGATGGACCAACGCTCGATACATGCAGAGCACTCCGTCGATATTCGTTGTATGTTCATCGCCTTAGATGTAGCGAACACCCATGGAGACGTAGAACTTTCCCCCTACTTGTGATGCAATTGATGACAAGCACGTCAACTTCAAGTGTCCTTCAAACAGCAGTTCCATATACTAGGTCCTATTACAACAGTCACAAAGGGTTCTGCTCCATTGTCTTGTAGATGCTGACTGCAAGTTTATCTGAGCAGACATCGGCGGTATGAGATCAGCATGAAATGCTCAGATTTACAGTGCTTCTTCTGGGTTAACTAATGCATTAAAATGGTAACCTAAGTTTCCCTGATGCTGATCCTTTTTCCAAACTTTCCAAAGTCAACCAGGATGGCATGTATTTTTCTGAGCCCTGTTGTTGTTCTCTCTGTTGCTTGTGTTGTCTAGCCGGTATGTCTACAGTGTGAGTGTTGTTTTGCGTGCGCAGTTTTGGTTGTGTAATGACAAGAGGATCAGCCGTCAGCTTCCGGGTAAGCTTAAGTTGCTCGCATCTATGTGCCAGGTGCACGTGGATCCCCCTGGACGCTCGTGGATTTTAAAGTTCAAATTTTCCATGCCTGGAAAGTCACCGAATCAGTAGGGCCTACAGTTTTCCTCGGAAAATTTTGCAAAACTCCGCGGGCTAGTTTGCAAAATTCTGCAGCTCACCGCGGCAAAATCGTCCAAATTCCGTGGCTCGCCGCGGCCTTCTATTTGTCAGTGAACTGAGCTCTATCCTGCTCAAAAACTTTAGTTTCTGAAGGGTTGGCTGGTGAAATGACGTTTTGCTGAGTTATGCTAGCAAAGTACAAAAAATCACCTATCTTTTTCATTTTAAAAGTGCAATTTGTCAAGTTGCATTGCATTTATTTACCATTGTGCCATATTGCGAAAGCTATCAGTAGGACTCACACGTCCAACAGCTTTTGGCAGTTAGTTCAGTTTTATTTTTTTCCATGATAAAAATATGTCATTAAGTCAAAAATCGTATTAATCGCCAGTGAATTTTCAACTTCTGCAAAATTCTGTGGAAATATCAAAATTCCGCGGCAACGGGAAAATTTCGCAGCTTGCAGAAAAAAATGTGGGCCCTATGAATCAGTCTTAGGTGCTGGATAGTCATGGAAAGTTATAGAAAATAAGCCAAATGGTTGCCATATTCAGTACCTGTATAGATGCTTTTGGCCCTTATGTACGTTATCATTGTTTTATATTGTCAGAGATACTGCAAGAGTAACAATGCATTTTGTGTATTCACAGTTATCAGTTGAAATGTTAGTTTCGCATACATTCATACACCAGGTGATTGATTTAGTAAATGTATGTGAAATTCCGATCTGTTTGATGTTAAAATTATCAGCTTGATTGAGCAGTTCTGGTCGTAAATAGCACCGGAAAGTCCTGGAAAAAGCACAAAAGGGGTTCCTGAAAGTCACGGAAAATTACTTTCAGTGTTCTGTATGCACCCAGCTGAATTATTTGTCGCGTTGGTTTTTGGCTTCACTGATTCTTAGCTTCTTTAGTTTGCCGCAAACTTCCAGTCTTTGTCTGGTCAGTTTTGACATCATTACATCAGCTTGACTTCTCTGACTTTGTCTAGAATCAGGACTCTAGACTCACTGTTGCGGATGGAACTAATATATTTTCCAGGTCAGCTCAGATTTTCATCCACTCGAGCAGCTGGACTGGTCTGTTTGGCTGGAGTTAAAGGTCCATGGACACCAATATTAACGTATATATTTTATCCATTTTCTTAAAATTGCATAAGGTTATGATAATTTTGACACGGAATATCAGCACCCAGCGTTTTGTCGACATGGAGAAGTTTACTTTTGAAATCGACGATCAGATGAAAATTACGTAGAAAACTCGACGCTATATTGGTGTGTAGGTGCCCTCGGTGACGTCATCACCCTAGCTAGTAGACATCATGAGTATTAATGGCCTAGCCTAGACTGATGACGTTACCGGCTAGGCCATTAATATTCATGATGTCTCTGGGCTAGGCTCATGATGTCACCGGGGGAACTGGTAAATTAGAATTTTTCGCCTAACGTAATGTAATGCCACATTTGGTTTGAAACTGCACATTAATGTTGTATATTTATGAAGTTTAAATCAACCTGTTATATACATGAGGTTAGATGTTTAATATAAATCTTTATAAATTGCGTGAGTGAGTTTGACTGTGGCCGTGGACCTTTAAGTTGGGGCATGTTCACCTGCGTTGGGTGGTAGGTAACACTGTGCAACTGTGATGTCACATAGCTTTGAGATTTATTTCCCGTGAGAAGCTATATTCGGCATTTGGCCTTTTGTATGAAAGCGGTGAGCTGGCTGTCAATCTGTTCAAGTGCAGTATCCTTCTGTATAAATTGAAATGATGTGATGCCTTCACTTGCAGCTAAACCAGTTATTGACGTGTGTTGTCTGTGGGCAGGTAACGTGTGGATGCTGTCATTTGAGGTGAAGTTCTACCCCGCTGATCCCGCTCAGCTCCAGGAAGAACAGACCAGGTGAGATATTTGCAGTTTTGCATGCACCCTACCTTGCTGTAATCTAGAAGCTAACTTTTTTACTCCTCACATGCTACCTTTCTAATGTAGCGAAGAGGATTATTTGAAATCAGTGTAATATTGAGGACCGACCGACCGACGACCGACCTCTGTTCCTGGAAGAGTCTTCCGGGAAGAACTTCAAACGGCCATATCTCTGTAATGGTGCCAGATAGACGCATGGTCACTGTAGACCACTTATAGGAAGTCGACCTCCGGGAGTCGAATTGTCATGTGACTGATGACGTCACATGATTCCAAAAGGTCAAGGTTGTGACCCCATTATCTTTGAAGCACCATATCTCTGTAACGGTGCCAGATAGAGGCATGCGTTCACTTGGGGTATAACAAGATGGCAACTAGCGTCATCGAACATTATTGGAAATGTTTTTCATTTCATTTCCTAAAATTGGGCAATACTTTGTGAATTTTGTGGAGGCAATTTCCAATAATGACCTCGACGCCAGTCATTATTAGTATAATATTTATTGGGTCACAATTAGATGCCGGGTTGTTAATACAAGCCAAAAGGAACAAAAAAGCTTTTAAAAGAGTACAAAAGAAAACGATGCACATGAGGAGTACATTAGATTGGTCACAATCTAATAATATTTCTTGTTAAAATCTTATATTACGGGTTTGCTGCTTGTCTGCTTAGCTGCCTTTTTCTCGATCGTAAAGAATTGTAGATCCTGAGAAATCTGGAGTTTCACCAGAATGTAATCTCTGTCGCATTGGGTTATAATGTCTCACTTGCCCACAAAATTTTGTCAGAATTTGTTAATGCTGTTTTTAGTAATCCACCTGACAGAAGTTGATTGACTCAAGAGCCTGATATATTTCTTTGCTTTGATTCAGCACAGATACCAAAAAAATTTGTATTGTTGAAGCTTGGTATTGCATATACGCTGAGTTTTGGATACAGGCTGGATTCAAGGCAACTTCCACCTACGGAAGCTGTGGGCTTCTGTTCAAAGTTTTACGGTAGTTGCAATTAACTTCAATTTTGTGCCTGTGTGCCATGGCTGGGGGCTAAGGAAACGGAGATTTATGCCACCCTGTGGGATTTATGCCACCCTGTGGGATTTATATAACTTTATGCCTTTATGTTTTTACATCACGTTGATAATGCATGAGTTCATGTTTCGTCGAGAAGTAGGATTATCGCTTTGGTCGACACTTACTCTTAGAATAAATACCAAGATAATTGGAAACATGAACTGAAGTTAGAATTCGGTGTTATCTTTCTTCTAAGAACCAACATTTCCGATTATCTACCGGATAAGAAGAAAGATAATTGGAAATGGCAGCTAACACCAAAGTTAATCCGAGCATGACCAATTAACACCAGAGAGCTCCAATGCAAAAGAATAGGCGTAATTTCTTAATCCCTAGCGATTAGAAACTTTCTAATCGGTTTTCAGTTCATGTATGGATAAGAAGTAAGTTAATCGGATTCGGTTCTTAGTCGATGTCAGATTAAGCGGATGTCGATTAGAAAAAGATAATCCTACTTCTCGATGAAACATGAACTCACGCGTTGTCCACTGTTGAAATAGCCCATTGGCTATTATTGCTAAGTGTATGTGATACAGTTTTTCACCTCTAATGCTGACTGCATGATGTGATATGTTCAGGTACCAGTTATTCCTTCAGCTCAGACAGGATGTCATGACTGGAAGGTACGTTGAATTATGTTAGGTTATAAATTATGAATTTGTGTTAGGGAGCCAATGAAATGTAGTGCTGCACTGTTTTTCATTTGCTGAAAGAAAAACCGACCCTTGAACCGAACATGAAGTGGATCTGAATCCATTGCTGAGATATCGCCATTTACAATTTTCCCACGAGGTACCAGGGTGCAATACATGTTTGATTTAATTTTACATACCACACACTTATCGTTGAATCTGCTGACCCTGACAGACGTACCCAAAAACTAAATGCAGACTGAATTGGATAACTGATTACTGAGATATGAGTGATATGACCACTCAAAACTTTGCATGGTGACTAGTGCAGTCTTCAATTTTTTCTGATTTAAAATAGTGCTATTGGATGCACTAACCCTGGAAACTGTACCCTGTTGCTAAACGTATAGTGAATCAGACAACTGGTTGCTAAGATTACTATTTAAAATTTTCCTGCTGACGTCACATGACCTCATCAGTCACATGACTACCTGACTTGCTGTCTGTGGTTTTCAGTTGGTTAGAGTGGAAAATATTTTTTGTTACTTGTCTACAGAGCTGGATTGTACATTGGAGTCATTTTGTATTCATTAGTGGTTGTCAGATTTTTTACTTGCATGAATGCCTGATGAAACAGATGCAAAACAGATCTTAACAGCTTCCCCCACAGGAAACTGGAGGAGACCACTGGGACGTCCTCGTATTACATGGATGAAAACCATTCAGCAGGATCTGAAATCCAGCG
>Ga0209367_1003764_pt1 | contig 20743 bp, 10 predicted proteins | sample WorMetLIZISLAND2_FD_187412 | JGI IMG/M metagenome (GOLD analysis project Ga0209367, IMG submission 187412) | Marine gutless worms symbiont microbial communities from Max Planck institute for Marine Microbiology, Germany - Olavius geniculatus... ...
ATTTTAAAATATGAACAAATAGTAGTGGGGTGAAAAATTCACCCCAGGTTAGCTTATATGTGATTCTGCCAGAGGTCATCCTCGGAGGGTTAACACAGGGCTTGAACTACCGTTCAGCCTGTGATTGTTCATCTGAGATAGCGTCTAATGATCTGGCCTGCAGCTGCATGTCATTTGACGAGGCAATGGACCAGTGGCGTAAACGGCTACGCGCCTGTGTGAGAAAACCCAACAGTCTATCTTTACTTAACATTTATCTAATATGACAACTAAACTCATATCTGAAGATTTAATATTAAACATTTTTGCGGCATATACTGAAGTGTTAAATTTTTACACTTTTCTGTATGCCGCAAAAATCGTTACTACACTTTACAAGGTAAGCTTATAGTGCAAGTGTGTGAAACGAAATTAGGTGGACTGTGTAGAGGAGTTTGTTTCCAATTTCCTGAGATATGTTTCACCAAAAAGTTAGCAGAAGTGGGCCGCACCTGACAAAACATAACAAAAGAATAAACGAGTGGCGTTTTAATGGGGCATAGTGTATTTCAGTTTAAGTCGTTAGAGCAAAGATATACGGCATCGTGCAACGGAACAGAAGGAAAACCTGCGGGCTTAGGCTACGTCTAGCCTACGCTGCTGGCGCCGCGCACGATAAAGATATCATCGAAGAAGATCGATCGGATTTAATTAGCAGCCGTAAGGCGCGGAATCAGGTAGCACAGACAGCGAATGATACGAAGGGATCAGGCGAGATGTATGAATAGCTGTAAGGCCAGATGCCACCGCCCCAAGGTATAGGCGAGGTGCCCTTGCCATGTAACCATTAAACTGCTGCAGATAGACATAACGAGGCGTCTTGTGGCACTATGGTGGCTGTCGTCGTCTGTCAGCCGGTGGCTAACACAATCTATCACCGACGCCGCTGCCGTAATCCCCCCATTTGCTTCCTGTCATCGACGCTAAATGATGATGATGATGATGATGATGCTACTCGAGTAAGTAGATCGCAATCGACCAGAGAGATCCTCAGGTCGGTGCCTACTCCATACTCAGGCTCATTCATTTCAGATTTGCTGCTCATCCGCAATAGGCCTACTCAAGAATCAGAATAATATCCAGCCAGCATTTCTGCCTAAATTGTGTAAAATGTTCATATTCACGTACGAATGACTAGTATATCGTCACAGAACTGTTGAAAGGGGCACCTAAATATATATCCGTTTACATTCTTCAGCTAATTAGATATTCTTTGGATCTTGATTTGGCAAATCTACTGTAGAAATTACTGGTAATCACAATTTCACGTTACAACTGGCCCAAAATATCAGCAGTGAATGTAGTTTTCACTACCACTTTACCTCCCCACTTATGTACACTGTACAGTTTTATTTTTTTTCTTCAACCTCAATATGTTAACTGCTTCTCATCTGTTGTCATGTGTCTTACAATTAATTATGAGCCTGCTTTTGTGAGTCATTTAAGTATGCACCACAGACAGACGGTCGAAGAGACGGACGACAATCATCCAAACATAATACGCGTTTGATTCATTGTACGGAGTTTCCGTAACAGCCATAGAACGGCAGCGGTAACGGCGAAAGTAGTCTAGGCTTGCAATTAAACTCCGAATATCTGTTTGCTAATCGCGCAGCGGCATTTGGCAACACAGACCGGCGAGCCGGGGGAGGAAGGAGACAGATGGTTCAAAGTGAGGCTTTCGACGGACGGCGATGTAGGGAGAGACATCTGTCCCGGTGATCTTATGTGCGCGTCAGCAGCAGCAGCAGCAGCAGCAGTCGATCAGTTGCTGCAGCTGCTGGTAGCTGTTCAGACGTTGACTGACATTGATGACGTCCTGCAGCAAGCTGCGATATGTCACTGGGGGATGCTCTGTTCACGTCTCTTCGTCGTCGGCAGCAGCTTAACTGTGCGCGCTCGTAATGTGATTGTGTCTGTGCCGGTGGCAATCGTTAAGCGACCACGCAGCCAGGCTGGTTGGTCGTCGGTCATCCCACGCAGAGTTTAGAGTGCAGATTGGCGGCGACCCCAACGGCACGTATGTAGTGGCAGTCAGCAGACTTCAGTTGCAGCCAGAGGAATCGTGGGCGGAAAAGGAGGAGAGGCGCAATAGCCACCAGCAAAATTTTGGGCTGTCTGAAAATTGTCGGAAAATTCTCTTTCTTGACTAACATCTTTTGTCCAAAAATGCAACATTTGGGGCTAAAACCCTTGATTTTGGGGAAAATTTGTAGGCAAAATTAAAATTATGAGCAACCATAATCTCCTCTGTCGAAAATTTGCAGCTGTCTGTCGGAATTCTGGCGGAAAGTTGAAATGCCTGTCGACAAACTGCAACTTCCTGCTTCGCCTACATTTTTTAACCAAGACGCCGCTAATTCGAATCAGTGGTATATTGGCAGGGGGCAAAAGGCGGGTGGGCAGGCATCCCCCTAAATTTAAGCCTGTCTGAAAAAATCTTTTAAAAGTATAAATTTTGGGATTGATAACCCTTCATTTGAAAAAAAATTAGAAGCCAAATTAAAATGTTAAACCGTTAAACCGTCTCCGTCAAAAATACGCAGACATCTATCGGAAAATTGCAACTTTCAGCCCCCTACTTTCTCAACCGACGACGCCTCTGGTCGGAGTCGGGACGAGCAGGGCAGGCAGGCTGATGTGACGCGGTGGCAGTGATTTTACGCTGGAATGAGCACAGATCGACGGGCTGGACGCTGTCATCTGGAATCGGTCGCAAACTGGTCCGGCGGCACGGTCAGTGGTCAGTGGTTCGTCGCAGCTGCTGCTGGCGCCAACCCGGCGTTACAATCGCGCAATTGTCGCCCTATCTCTGCCGTCCGTTGGACCGGCCGTCCGAGCGTCGATGGGGTTTCGTGACGTTCTGTATACTCCATTCAAGCTGTCACCTAACGTTATACGTGCCGGACTAGAATGTAAGCGTTGCGTGTAAACTACACCGTATCTCAAAAAACGTAAAACTTGTAGTTTTTTTCTAAACTAATTTTGTGAAACGTTAATGGATTTCATAATAATTTTCGGCAGCTAGGGCGTGAATGACTGTAGTTTTGCCCGCCTCACTTTAGTACTGTTGTTGCACTACCTTGTCAACTGTAGAAGTCGTAGTTTCGCAGTTCGTAACAATGAATTCGTAGGCTGTGTGTCTATACTCTACGCCCCGCAGTGAAGATTACCGGTAAACGGTTAAAAGGTGGAACTGTTAAATGTTCTCTATATCAGTGGCGGATTCAAGAGGGGGGCGGAACCGCTCCCCCCTTTCTATTGACTGGATGCATCTGCCGTCTTTACAACCCCTATCCCCTACCCTTACGCCCTCCCTATTCCAAATTTCTGGATCCGCCACTGCTCTAGATCGCTTTCATCAATGGAGTATGATGCATTTAACGTCGTGATACCCGCCGATGATGGAGCACAGCGAGTCAGGTCAGCGAGTGACGTCAGCGAGTGACCTCTTTGCAAGTGACCTCGTTCACTCGTCGACCATTTAAATCTCCTCATCACCACAACGCTACAATCTCCCGCTCCCAGTCCCTGCAGTCAGTCCCACCACTGACCCTCTAGACGCTCTCCCGGAGGATTGTTTCTCTGCCGCAAGAAGAACTGATTCTTTTCCAGCGTCTCTCTGACGTTGGCGATCTGCAGCGGCCGTGGCATGCAGCGCTAATTTTAAAATCTACTTAGCTGTGCGTGCGCTACTGATAACCGTCTCACGCGTACGGTAACGCGAAACGAACGACTGGGTGGAAGTTGCAGACGCTGACCTGACCAACTTTAATGAATGGTAGGCTAAATGTTCACTGTTTGAGCGCCGATGACGCATGGTAGTTATATTACCACTGCTTGTGCTGCAGCGTTCCTGCGCGCGATATCAAGACGCACACCGAGCGACGTAACTGAAGTGAACTAAACTGCAATGGTATGGTTTAGTTTTTGACGAACTGACCAATGTGCAAGCAGTAAACGTTAAACGTTAAACGGCGTCGGTGTTTTACGTACGCGTGAACCAATGACCAATAGGCTCGCTTGCCCATTGGTTAGTTCGTCAAAAACTAAACCGTGTCCCGTTCAGTTCAGTTCAGTTAGATCGCTCTGTACGCGCCTTTATGAGCCGGTGATCACGGACATTGCGTGCTTGCTAGTGCTCGGTTCTGACCGATAATTAGCCAATAGCCACCGAACACCGCTCGTCGATCGTCTGGCGTCTGGTCTCAGAGTCGCTCCGATACAATTAACGCTGATTGATTTCATTCCTAACGTTGTTAGGACGTCGGTAAGACGGCGGTCCATCCGGAGGCCTACGCCGGCGGAAGTTATAAACCAACGGCGAGCGAACGCGAGCTTAGAGTCGCAGACATCGACCGGAAGTGATCGCCGGCAACTAGAAAGAACAAGACACAGAGAGACGACGGACGCACGTTGTTGAAAGAGCGCCGACGACGACGAACGACGCTGCAGAACGACGACAGAATATCAGCGAATATCAACATACATCGTTCGATAATCTGCGCACCCGGCTTCCCGACTAGCGGCGTCTATCCGTCGTCAATATGGGGGAGAGTGGTTCTAGGCACAAAAGTGAGGTGAAATTAGGGAGGGTCTATCCCCATCTCCAATTGATTACCAAGCCGGGGAAGCGTCGTAAGCTTTTCCAGCCTCGTTGGGGCACAGCCGATAGCGAAAATAAATTTGGTGCATTTTAGTTAGCCTCATGCACAGAACACTCCTGGTGCAACGACAGCGGAGCAAGTAAGCAAGAAAATGTTTGGCCTTCTCATACTTTTCCGCTCACATGATTTACAGCTAAAGGATTGGAACATTCATCCAACTACCTTGGCTACACAACACAACTACAAACAAATATGGGGTCCCAGGCCTCCAGACTCCCATGATTAACGTCTTTGTTCCTGACAGAGAAAAAAAGAGAAAAAAACGTACAGGGGAAAGAAATAGTAAAATCACGTGCCGATCAGCAGTTTTCGGAGATTACATGTACGTGATAACGTCACATTTATCGCAAGATAAGGCTTACCGTGGCTCTAGTCATTTTCTACAATATGGTATAATAAATGATTTACGCTGAAAAGCAGACAAGCGAACTGCTGATTTAATCTAGCACGTAAACTAAAAAGACGGAACTGAAATCACGTGAAACGAGAGAAATGAAACAAATGCTGCTACACGCAAAAAGTTGCTAAAAATTTTAATATATAGGCCTAGTTTGTTTGTGCGAATCTTTGCTAAACATTGATCGATTTTGAAACATCGAAATTCTGCAACAAATCCACAAAATGTTTTTACATATCAAAATGTTTTACAACTTGTTGTATGACATGTTGTCGTCCAAGAAGTCCACAACTAATCGACGAATAGTGGATCGTGGCCTTTAATACTACATGAAACTACATGTATATTGCAGCATGTCAGCTGCTGCACCCAAAGCACAGCAGACGACACGAGACATCATTCCTGCGTCCACGTAATTTATCACGTTCTACAATTTACAGCGCTAGAACCCATTGAAAACCCGTAGTAAAATAACGGCATGTGACAGGGACGGAAATTTGCTTCCGGTTATTGCAGCTGCTTGCAGACAGATCAGAGCAAAAAACTTCAACAGTTTACAAAGCTATGTAAGGGCGATATGAGTCAAAACTCGAAAACAGCAAAAATGGTATTGGGGCGATATTATCGCGTGTTGAATTCCAGACTGGCCCTTGCAAGACTAGCCATTCTAAGTACTTGAAAAAATATTACTGTAGGCCTATATCCTAAACAAAATTTCGTTGTAGATACTTTTACTAGGTGCCAAGCTAAGCTAAGTAAAAGCCGTTTTCGAGTGTTGACTTATATCGCCCTTACATAGCATTGTAAACTGTGAAAGCCGCTTGTGAGAATGCGAAGGCCTATGTTGTAGTCAATTTTGTCCCAAAATTCGTTGCTATGGCAACGGGGGTCGGCAAGGAAAAAATTTTAATGACACCATTGGATAGCCCGGGCCCAAAAATAGGGGGATAGATGCAAACAGCGCGCAATTATTTTTACGGGGACCGAGTTATACCCAAGGACGTTACAACTAATATTAATAATTAGTTGTAACGTCTTTGGTTATACCGCTTTGAAGTCCCCACAGGCCGTAATATATATAAACCTTTATTCGTCAACTTGTGACAGCAAGACAGACAAAGGACAGAAAATACAACAACACAAACAGAGCAATTAGAGACAAAACAGAAAGAAAACACACAATGTCATGTACAAGGTAGTCCAACTAATGTATAAATGTCAGGAAATCAAGCACAGCATTATCACTGAGTAAATTAATTAATGCAAATTTTTACAAACTGGGGCATAAAAAGGGGTAAATTTTAAAAATTGTAATCGAAAACATATAAGAATGTGTCCGGCGTCAGGACGCTTCGTTTGAGCCATTAGCGGCGTCGGTCGGTCCAACGGGCTGGTCTGTAGCCGTGCGCAAGGAAAAAATATAAAAAAATAGACGTCTAATAACGAATTTCGCCCTTTGAACCGATTGTAACCAAATTTTGCATGTGGGGTCAGGTTGGCAACGTGATCACTGATGCCAAGTTTTATGGAAATCGGTTAAAGGATTTCGGAGTTACAGTATCCCCCCAAACGCCATTTCCTATACTTTACGTTCATCGCCCTTACAACAGTGTCAGCACTATCGTGCTGCAGTGTGATAATAAACAGCGATCCCACTGAACAATATGTCAGTTGCCTGTATATCACTTGAATTAAAATCAGGTTAACAGTAGGTTAACACAGTATTTTATTAAGCCCAAATTCCATCACGCCCACTTTTACCAAAACTTCCCCGCGGGGAAAGTCGTAGACACAAATCATGAAAGTCGTGAACACAAACCATCTCGACATGTCGAGACGTGTCGAGACGGCGACGTGATTTGTGTCGCGGACTTTCATGATTTGTGTTCGCGACAAATCCGCGACTTCGCCGTGAACTTCTCGCGGACTTTGTCACAAAGTCGGCGTAATGGAATTTGGGCTTTAGTACGTCGTCATATGTGACAAACGCACATAAATTTTTTTTAAATGTTGCAAAATATTGAAACGGCAAGTTTTAAAGGCTCACTATGCATACAGAACACTCAGCGTAACTCACGGCATCACTTACGGTATCATTGCACAGTGTGCATGCCGTTATTAGGCCTACATGTATATGCGGCCGTCCTAATAAACGGCAGTCTTGCGAGTCTTGATCGTACCCGTCCATCTGTTCGTATGTCACGTACGGGTTTTTAACTCAAAAATGGAGAAACGACACCAATGTAAACGTTCCCCTTGGCAGAAGTAACAGTTGTGCCAATTTTTACTTTTAAACATCAACGCTCAAGCTTACCGAACATCAAAATCACTCAAAAATGATGCATGTCTTGCGTAAACACAGCTTGACCTAATTTATCGATAAGTTGACGGCAGGCGAGTGTGTATAAACTGGATTATCAAAAATTGCAAATCAAAATAAATAAGTGCTGTGTGCGAACAGGCAGATGGACGGCCGCACAATGTGTCGGCACTGAGCCAATAATTTTTCCTATAGTTAGGTGTAGCATCGATTACGCCTGCAAGCTTTAAACTGTAGCGTAGAAAATCGACAGGTAAAGAGACATGCCGGAAGAAGCGTGCGTACCTTTATTGGCTTGCGCAGTCGGTATCAACGTCGTCATCAGCATCATTAGCAGCAGCAGCAGTGGCGTGAGTGTCCTGCTGACCATGGTGAAAAGAATTGGACGACCGCTGTGCCAAAGTGTTTGGAGATGAACGCCGCCGGCGAAAGATGATACGCTACAACGATGACGATGGCTGCTGAGACTGAGCCGTTGGTAACAAAGACGACAACACAGGGACACAACGACAACAACGACAACACAACAATGACAATAGTGACGACAATGGCTGCAGAGACTGCGCTCCGTTTGTCACGCCGCGAGAATGACGCCACTAGTTCTGCAGTCTTCTGTTTCCACCAACACTATCGGCGGGCGGAGGTTGCCTTGACGCACCAGACTCGCGACCACGAAGTCGATAATTGGCGTTCGCGACCACCGCCCGGACTGAACAGATAATGAGCGGGCGATGAGCCGTCGTTGTCGTTGTCTTCGTCCTTGTAGTTGTTGTCGTTGTCACGTCGTCGTTGTTTGTTGTTGTCGTTGTGTTTTGTCGTAGTTGACCGTCGTCGTCGTTGTAGTCGTTGTCGTCGTATAATTTACGTCAGTCATGCGACGCACAAGAGTCGCAGGAGGGCGTGTTCGTGGTCGACGTCGTCAAACTGTGCGAGTCATCGACTACCACAACCACAAGCCACATCACATCACATTACATCACTGCTGGTGGGCACACACGGCTTCTGTCATCAGAGCTACACGTGTGTCTAATGGACCTAAAGCCTGAGTGCAGTCCAAGCCAGTGGCCTGAGTCTTGATCACTTATATGTACATCATTGACATGGCTTTTAATTACAGGTAATTTGGTAATCACTGTTGTTGTTGTCGTAGTTGCTGCTGCTGCTGTTGTTGTTGTTAAATTTACGTCAACGATGCGAATCTACCAGTCCAATAATTAAACTCTGATGCGGTCTAACAGAAAGCTGATGGCCTGAGTCAGCTCATAGGCACATCGTCGACACGGGTGGTAATGACAGGTAACTGGTAATAATCAGTGACACTGGGCACTGGGCACACGCGGCTTTTGTCATGCGAGATGATGGCGTCGTTCACGAGACGCGAAGCGCTCGCCTGATTGCCGCACCGACCTTTCACTGTAGCGCTGCAAGCCTGCATCCACTTACCGACACTGTCGCCACCACAGAACTTTCAGCAGCCTCCTCGCTTATTAGAAGCCCCTAAAAACAGTGACATTTAGATACAGAAGTCTAGCACCTGTAAATAGGGAACAGAACAGGAGTGACTGACGGGAGAATGTAGCGCTGTAATGTACAGTATTAGGGCTATGCCATAGCGTACGTTGCGTTTAATAAAAGCAAAGACATTTAGCGCACCCTCCAGGGACAAGTCAGTAAATTACTGTATAATGTCTTGGTGTCCGTCCGTCATGCTATAAAAGCTTTTACTGTCATCGGTAGGCTATTTTTGTGAATAAATTGTACCACGTTTATGTCTAGTTCGGAATCATATAACAGTGACAATCAAGAAATAATTTTCAGGTATAGATGTCTAGTAAATTAAGCTAAGCGTTAGATTATATAACGACAAATAAATGATTCATGAACGTCGTGGGTTAAAAAAGTAGGCACGGCAGAAAGTTGCATTTTTTTGACAGACAGCTAAAAATTGCCGACAAAAATCCGACAGACAACTGCAAATTTTTTACAGCGGAGATTATGAGTGGTCAAAGTTTTATTGTTGCCCTTACATTATTCCAAATGAAAGTTTATAGCCCAAAACGTTGCATTTTGAAAAACAATAGGCAAAAATTTTCTGACAAGCGAAATATTTTCCGACAATTTCCCAACAGCCCAAAATAAAGAGGGGAACACTGCCACGACACCAGTGGTGGTGCGTGCTTTTTGGTGCATGCTTTTCATGCGGTTTGATGCTAATTAACGATGATCACTGACTGACGTGCGAAGCAATGCGAGGTCTGCTCATTCGAAGTGAAAACCGTAGACTTTGTGGTGTCCTTTATGCCTGTTAGAACTATGCGTGCAAAAACTACGTGATCTTTAAAGCATCCGCTGCATGTAAAAACCTCTTAATTTGCTCTATCGCACAAGAAAAGTCATTTTCGCAAACCATACCTCAGAACTAAGTTTTTTTTTAACTTTTCAGCTGGTTGCCGGCAAATGCAGACTTCTGTGCCACTTTGCCTGCTCATGACGTGAGTGATCTACCGAAGTTACGAGTAGTAAGGCTATAGGTCTGTAGTAATGAAATAGGAGTTTTTGCTGTTTTTGTTTTCATTATTTTTAATGACTTGTGTGCTTTTATTTCTATAAACAAATAAATTGGCATTATTGTGTTGTTTTTGTTAAAAAAGGAAAAAAATCCGAGATACACGTTATGTGAAGATTTATTCCTGAGTAAACTACACCAGTTGTGCTTTTCGTGCGTGCTGACTTTGATCACATAATTCGTAAAGTATAACGGTTCTAGGTCCATGTAGAATTTGTCGGTTATAGATGCCGTATGGACTTGCTAGTTACAATGATACTGACATTACTGCGGTCATATCTGATAGGTAACTGGGTAACATTGCAGTTTAACGAACGAAATTCATAAGCTACATACCAGCCATGAGACCGTGGCAAGTTTGAGTCATATCACGTGTGAGTGGTCTACAGAGATAGGGCTATGGTAAGGGGTTAGAGTTATAGTAAGTAGTTAGTATTAGCCATAACCAGTATTTTATTCCTATTCATAACAGCGGTACGTAGCTCATAAGCAGTAAACTGTAAGATTAGCGCTAACTCTATGCTGTTAACGTTGCAGCACAAGAAAAACGCAATAAAACAGAAAAACAAAGCGTCGAGTGCTTGTAGCGTAGGCCTACTTACCACAGAACTCGTTGTAAGTAAGTAAGTAAGTAAGTATAAAGCGCCAAAGTCTCAGAAAGAATCAGGGCGACAGTACCGTAGATCGACGACCGCACACCAGTTGAAGGCGCTCACTGCTGTAATCTGGCGTAATCAGCGTTCAGCAACAGCATCTAACTGACCGCACTGTTGTATGCCTCAGTAGCTGCAGCTGCAGCAGCAGCACGCTAACTGCTGTATACTAGCGATCCTACTCCAACGCTTTGCGTCACAGCAGGGATGAAAAATTGGTCCGAAAAAAAAATTAGATTTTCTAAGTCTAAAAAACTAAATAAAACGTAAAAATCTGATTTTAAGGTTTTTAATTTTTTTCTATTTTTTGTACGTTGTGAAAGTTATTATATGTTATATATTATCTCATATTTTAATTGTGATTTTTCAAGCTCTGACATTACTCAACAAAACCATGTGACATAATAAATGGTGTATGAAATTTTTTTTTTTCGTAAAATCTTAAAAACTGTTTTGTTTTTTTGGAAATTAAAAACTAAAAAGCTTTAAAAACTAACATTTTTTAAAAGTAAAAAAATTTAAAATTGAAATTTTTTTTCCCAAAACCTAAATATTTTCATTTCTGCGTTATAAGCTTAGTTTACCGGCTACAAAAACAATTTGTCGAGTCCTGGTTTTTTGACTTTTATGAACTAAAGTTGTTTTATATTTCGGATCAGTATTTTGTTAGCTTCAACAATGTTTGCTACTTTTGGCGTTAACGTAGTTGTAAGAACAAAATAACCATTACCTACGTTTTACAGTCATGGTAATCTAAAAATACCGTTTTTAAAACCAGTAATTTACTTTAATTGTGAAAATTAGGCCGTCGCTTTTATATTAAATCTTCGGTTGTTTGGGTTATGTAGACATATGGGTTGTTTGCATGTCGAGTTAGTAAGCCTACTGTTTGTTGTATTACACTATACAGTGCGTGACAGTAAATTTTGTTCTTTTGCATTTCAAGGCGTTTTCTTTGCTACTTTCAACGAAGGCAATCATTTAGTGAAGGCAATCAAGGCGTCTTCTTCGTTGCTGATTAACTTAAACGCATCACGCACTGAGACGTTATTCGCTTTCCTGCTCAATTTCCCGTTATTATCACACAAAAATGTACCATTACTGCAAAAACAGTGCAAGTCAAACGTTCTGACAATTTTGTAAAACTGTTCGTTTTTGCATCGTAATATTTAAGCCTATACATTATCGTTATTTAAATGTGAAATATGATAGGCCTATTGGTCTACAAAATTAAAATGTGATACGTAATGGGTTTATCAACATGGGTTTATTGTTTACTTTATTGCTGAATTTGTTTTTCACCTTTGGTCACTGGCATTTTGTGATGTTAATTAAGCCTATCTTAAATATTTTTTTTGGTTTTTGCGGAGTTTGTGGAGATGGTAATGTATACGAAATGGCGCACAGCACATGGCGGCAGCACAAACACCAACGCAATAAACAAAACAAAAAAGTACAGCAAAAAAACAAAAAGCAAAAATAAACCACGTGCGTAAGCTTTTAACAGCAAATCAAAAACGATGAGCGACTATAATTTGCGGTCACAAGTCACCGCGCTATCATCAACGGAAAAAGTAGAAAGCGGGATATATCGCGGGATGTCGTCGAGCCTCCTTTTTGCTGTCGCGAAAACGCCGTCGGCGACGCTACACTGTTGCACGCAAGCGATGCGAACGCCAGGTAGATAGATATGAAATGGAACGCGGTGGGTGGCTGGCTACGCTGCCTAGAGGCCACCGCCACCGTCTTTGTATAGAGGTTTCCTGCCGTCATCACCTTTACGTCGTCGTTGCTAGGCGGTGTCGTCGTTGCAACCCAATCAGTGCATCGTTGTTGTTGTTGTTGTATTTGTTGTCGTCATAGTCGTAGTTATCGTCGTCGTTTTTTGTAGTCGTTGTCGTCGTCGTCGTTGCTAGGCTATGCAGTCGTTGTAACTCAATCAGTGCGTCGTTGTTGTCGCAGTTGTTGCTATCGTCGTAATAGTATCTGTTGTTGTCGTAATTGGCGTCATAGTAGTCGTTGTTGTTGTCGTTATCATTGTCGTTGTCAGCTTCATGTAGTTGTCGTGGTTATAGTTGTTGTCGTCGTTGTCAACAGTCATTATCATAGTCGCTGTCGTAGTCGTATAGTCCTAGTTTTTGTTGTCGTTGTTGTCGTCGTCGTTGTCGTTGCTAGGCGGTGTCGTCGTTGCAACCCAATCAGTGAGTCGTCGTTTCCCCGGCAGGTGAATGCCACACGATCAGCCAAGCCATTGAGCGTCGCTCTGCTTTGGTGTTGAGCGTTGTATATACCTACGTCTGTGCAGCGCCGATGCCATTAGCTGCTGTAAAGTGAATGAAATTATTCGTGGGTGGCTATGATGCCACTAAAACGAAGATTAGCATCGACCCTATAGTCACAGAGCTGTGAGAGATTGCTGGTGACTACCGAAGACTTGATTTACGATGCCATTACCTGCTCGCTCATATTTCCTCATCATTAGTCATCGTCGTTGTCGTCGTTATTGTTGTTGTTGTCGTTGTTGGCGTTGTTGTCATAGTATTGATCGTTGTCGTTGTTGTCAGTTACTTTTTCGTTGTCGCGGACGTCTTTGTAGTTGTCATTGTTGTCGTAGTCGTCGTCGTTGTAGTCGTTGTTGTTGTCGTTGTCATGTTGCCGTTGTCGTTACGTATAGCGTCTAAGCCATTGCTCGCTCATATCTTCTCGTCTAATGACCAAATCACAGCCAGCCAGATAGGCCTACGCGTATGTCAGCGCAAAACAGAAACCTATCAAGGCGTATATCGCTGCTTCAGAGCGCACTGGTCTTTCATCGTTTTTGCAATCCGCAAATAACGATGAACTGTTGCAGAGATAACACATGTCGTCTTCCCATTATACACACGCACGCAAAGTACTTACTGTCTGCCTGCACGGACATGCAACGAGGCTAGTAAGAGATTGTTGATATGACCAACGAACGCACGCATTCAAAACGAAAACTTTGAGCGGCTCTGGAATATTCGTTAACCCTTTGTACTGCGTTGTTTTAAAGCTTTTGCAAAATAATTCTGCATGGCATACGATTGAAACAGTCTATAAAATGGCAATTTCGCCTCGCCAGTGTTGTGGAGCAATAGTTTTTTTTCTTTATACTAATGTTCTAAAATGCAAAATTGTGAAAACTGGCTTTTAGGTGTGGTAAGAATAAAATTTTCGTGATTACTTTGTTGCTATTTTTGACAAGTATGTAAATAAAAAATGTAAAAATTGGTAAACAGTTAAAATAACCTGTTAATTGAAATATCCATTACATGAAAATGGTTGCTCATACTTTGTGTGAGGTTATCTAGGTAGGACTAAAAGTTAAACTTACAACAGTAACACTCTTTCGGTCTCGTTGCAGCCTAATGTTTAATAAATAGACACGGATTTTTTTTATAAAATGGCAATAAACATTTAATAGCAGCAAATACGTACAAGCAAGAGCAAAACGAACATAGAACAACAACAAATCGCACATACAGTTTTACAAAAAAAAACTCAGATAATCCACTGTTCCATTTTCAGCAGCAGTTACACAGAATTCACTATCAAGTCACAACTTCAATCATACATTATGCAGTTTGCACTAAACTTCAGATATGATGTAGACAAACATTTAGAGATTGTTGTTGTTGTCGTTGTTGGCGTTGTTGTCGTAGTATTGATTGTTGTTGTTGTCAGTTACTTTCTCGTTGTCGCGGACGTCTTTGTAGTTGTCATTGTTGTCGTAGTCGTCGTCGTTGTAGTCGTTGTTGTTGTTGTCGTTGTCATCGATAAATCGACATCGATAAATACAATTGTACAGCCAGTAGGTCGCGACTCCGCGATAAACATCTCTGGTGAACGTCAACGAAATAAAGGACCTGACACTTTTTGACTCATATACGTGCAGCAAAGCTTAAAATTGGCTTTACTTATCTAGGTTTTTAGATTTTTAAAAACCTAAAAGCGCTGAAAATCCAAATTTAGGTCTTTGCGTTTTTATTTGTTGTGCAATTAATAACACAAATTATTTTTTTTATATTTTTTTTATATTTTAATCGCGATTTTGAAGTTTTGACGTTTTGCTGTCCACTCAACAAAATTAATGTGACAGAAAAAATTTTGCATGAAGTGTTCTTCCTGGGTCTTAATTATGTGTCCAGTTGTCTCTGTACACTAAACCATTAACAACTTTGAAAAAAAAACTGTTTAAAATTTTAACAACCTGTAAAAACCTTTCAAAAACCTTTAAAATCCAAACCTAACGACTTTTCTGTAAAAAATCTACCGTTTACCGTTTATTATTATTATTATTATTATTATTATTGTTTTCCAGCTCTGTCGTGCGGTGCAGCGTGAAACAGCGCCACGAGCTTGCCAACGTCGGCGTGATATAGTGGCACGCGTGCAGTGCACTTCAATTAGACGGTCGCTGCATGGCGACATTGCGCCAGCTCGAAAGGTTATCAAGTTTGCGTCTTCGATCGATTTGACTGCAACTTGTGGAGACGAATGACGCCACTTGTAGAGCAAGGACGCAGCCGAGCTAAGCAAAAGGTGTAGCCAGTGCATTGTCCGTCTTCTAAATATCATATCGCGTCACTTGACTTCGTAGTCAAAGCTTTTTTTTACTAGCAATATCGAAATTGCAATAACTTGTCAAAAATACTTTGCTTTTAATCCACCAAGTACCGAGTGTCCGAATACTTGAACGTGCTAAAAAAAATTCGAGTACAAATTTTTGGACATCGCTGTTTAACATACGTTGTGTTTAAGATTTGTTGTGTTTGAGATAAATATTTAGTTCAAATTTTGATAGACTGATGTGAGGCATGTATGTACATTGCGTCCGATGCATTTCGTATTATTTTTTGTGTTTTATTTTTTTCGTATCATATATCTATTATCTACCACTGATGGCGAATAACATTTTTATTTAAGATCGTTTGAGAATGCGCCACATAAATCTGAGATTTACTTACTTACATACTTATTTACTTACTCTTTAGAACGATCTTTAAACTTAGAAATTACACATTACGCCGCAGCTTCTAGGCGCAACTGTGATAACCACACGCACTCGGTCCACACAACATGACGACGCATAATGTTGCGTCAGCCTGCGTGACGTCATTGGAAACCTATGTATTAAATGCCGCTTGTCAAAATCATTCAAATACAAGTAATTGGGAAATTTTTAGCAGACTTGCCGTTGTAAATTATCTCATCGAGGTTAAGAAGATTTGGCTTGATTTCGTGTCTGATGATATTTCGTTTTGCCGGAATTCATTTACTCGTAATTAGTTCTAGTGGGATTCAGTCGGTTCTAACCGGATTCGATTATATTAGCAAATAAGTAAGTAAGTAAATTTGTACTGTGCATAAAGTTAACGCAAAACCCGCCGAATCCGAGGCGCAAGATTGTAAGCATGATTCGTAAAAACTGCTGGTGCAACAAATCGGTAGTTATCTGAAACATACCCACATTTGCAGAGAGTTGTGTTTCTTTAGTGTATAATCCGAAGGTTTGATATTCCGAAGATGTATACTGCAACATGTATTTTCATTAACTCTAACCCTTACGTTAACTTTAACCGTAACCCTAAACATAACCCTACTTTTAGTTCAGAAGAAATGTGGAGATTGAGTCAGATTGAGTCAACGTGTGTAAAAGTACGAAAGAAACCCTAAAACTTTTGGACTATCAAACTTCCAGATTATCGAGCTACCCGCCTTGTAGAGCGACGAGTTTCCATAATCGCCGATTCGGCAAATTTTCAATTTTTCTTTGCCAACAATCGACAGACACGATGCTCAAGGACAGAAAAAACGAATCTGTTATGTAGTCGAAAGAAGACTGTGCGGCTGCTGATCGGACGTCGTACGATTTCGCAGCCAATTGAGCCACAGTCGTGCGGTCTACGAACATCATTGCCGATCAAAGCCCGGCGCAGCATAGCTGCAATTCGATTGCGCCGCCACGATGACGACGCGACTGACGCGACGCCGTCGATGATCCACATTTCGAGACATCGCAGGAATCAAAGTAAACCCGCATTACGGAATACGATTACCGAGGCGAAGTTGTCGATAGATGACGTACATTTCGAGATATGTTTGCAGAAAGGATCAAAGAAAATCCACTCCACTTTGAAACACAATAACAGACGCAAAGCGGTCGCTAATCCACAGTCTTCGAAGCACTTCAAGGATCAAAGTAAACCCACATTACGAGATACAATTACCGAGGCAAAGCTGTCGATAACGCACATTTCGAGATGTATGTTTGCAGGAGAAATCAAAGAAAATCCACATTTCGAGACACAGTGACGGACGCTACGCCGTCGATCGGATTGTCTCTGCCGTAAACAACGTGTGCGCATTTCACGCCGGCTTGACGCTAGCGACGGACTAGATAATCTACCGCTCAGATTGTCATCTCGGAAGTCGCGCTCCCACACGGATGGACCAACTCACCGACTAGGCAGGAAGCGCACGAGTCCATCTGGACTGAACAGCAGAACGGCGACAAGGTGACAGACGAACACAGCTTGGCGGACGGACGGACAGACGAAAAAAGGGACGGACAAACGGACAAACAAACGGACGGACAGTCCGACGGACACGGTCGATAAAGGGAGAGTTTAGCTGCGTCGACGACTGAACGAATCTGTTTTCGGCTTATCGCCGGTAGCGAAATAATGAGTTTTGGCGGCGATTTCTGAAGGCATTTCCCGGACCACTCCCATTTGTCTCTGGCGTCGATCGGACAGACGCATCGTGCGTAGACTACTAGGCTATACGCTTTTCCCCTCATAAAAACGTGACAGTTTTTAACTAATAACAGTGGCAACTGCGGTCCAGTTTTTTCAGTTTTGCATTTACCGAAAAACCACGAAAGATGATAGAACAAACGCAGTTCCCGCTGCAGGTAGCCTCAAGCCTGTAACTAAAAGAAGCGATTGCAAAGTTTTTTCAACTTGACTGTAAAAAGTACTGACAGTGATGCGAATTCGTTGCCTAGATTACTGCATTTGTAGCACTTTACTGCTAAACTGTTTGCAACATTGAAATGAAAATATCTGCTTTAAAATATTTTATTTTTACCGATGCATAAAATTTTTTTGAAAAAAACGTTGTTTAATTTAATGTATCCAGTTGCAAAACTACTTGAACGCTCTCGTATGTGTTTATCATGGGAAATTCATTGGACGCGATTCTCGCGGTGACGTCACAGCATAAAAGACGACCACCCCGCATGCCTCGGTGCTGCGTAAACCCAGAACGCTTGTAAGCAAGCCGGCCGGTGAAGATTTTATTTCCAGGTCAACGACGACTGACTTAAAGATCTAAGGCTCGGGTGGGTCTTGCATGCCATGTCAATCCGCTGCAGCCGCTATCCGCATGCATGGACCGACACGCGTCATTTGCTCATCACCGCTCAACCGTGTTATGCCAGTTCCTGGCTCTTTCGCCTTTTTGCCAGCTTGTTCCACAGCGGCGACGTGAGTTAAACAAATTTAGAAGCAGAAAATTGCAATTTTTTTATATATGTCATTACGCGTGGTAAAAGTGTAACTTTTTTGCCAGAAAACTGCTTTAAATAGGGGACTGTCAACGCTAAATTTTGTATCTTTGAAATAAATCTTTTCGCCAAATAAACAGTTTTCCAACAGGCTTAAATTTGTGACGCAGTAAATTAATTGCTTGTTTTTTTGCCATTACGCCAGTGCGTTTGTCTCTTTTGGTAAACGAATAAAAAACATAACATCGTGTATGTGTGTGTGTGTTTCTATACGTTGCCTTTTCCGCGCTGAAAAATGTTGTACTCTGCGGCGGGAGAACGACCTGGGTATGTCAAAGTCCGTAGTAGGAAAAAATGTCTGACATCAAGAGCCGGCAAGAGCAGATTGTTTAACGTGAGAGGACGAGTCAAGCTCAGCCAGGGGACGAATGGTCCAGAGGATGAACTAGTCAAGGGCGAATGGCAGAGGGGCGAGATAGCGATCGTCCAAGTAGGAGCCGCGCTGCCCTGGTGTTAAGCCGATCGTGACGACGGTCGACGCTGGCTGGTGAGACAATTGCAGCGAACAATCCATCACCGTCTACCAGCAGTACTGACTGGGACCGAGTTATCGCATTCAATCGGCCCAACACACAGCTTTGACTGACTCGATGTCATGCCGAGATGTCCTCGCAAGTTTCGTTTGAACCCGAACCCACGCAGCTGCGCGAAGTACAGTCAAAAAACCACTGACGATAAAACTCTTACGACTGCAACAAAACCACGATATCAGGTGTTTTGACCTCATATTTCTGCAGCGTACGTAAGCTACAGTTTGGATTTGGGTCCGCCATTGCGAGAGACCGACAAAATTCTGTTTTAGACGACGACGAAACGGTACTTACTTATTAAATGCTAAACTAACCCCAACACCGACCCTAACCTTATTCTAGCCTAACCTTACTCTGACCCTTTTTAAAATTTTTTAAACCTATTTTAACCGTGGCGGCTCTTCGGAATAATGGGCTGACATTACAGTTTGAAACTGACCGTGTTACCAATGAAAAACGTTTCATTGGACACGTTTTCAGACTTCCGTCAACGAGAGTAGCTAACTTGGCCATAGAATAGGGATCAAGAAATAGCAAGAAAAACATTTGAAGGCCAAAGAGGACATAACAAGTCACGTTAAAGAATTGAAAATGATAAACTAAAACGACAAAACAACTGCTGCGAGGAATTATTCGTGCCAACTGGAGACGAATCGTCGACCAATGTTTTATACAAAGACTACTGAAAACGGTTTGTATCACGGGGTTTTGTCATTGTGGCGGCTTGTCGTGTGGACGGTCGGAAGCTCCAGGAAATGATTGGAAACGACGGCGACATGAATAACTATGAGCGCGATAAGATCATTTTATCATAGCGACCCTGCCACCCGGGCTAGGCCAGTAAAGATGATTGCAATGACGTCATGACGCTGCCGCTGATGCTGCTGATGATGATGATGACGACGATGACGCCGTGATCCTTGCGACTGGACTTGCATAGATGAAGTTGATGAGAATATTACAATAAGATCGGCAATGTGGCATATTAGTATGAATGATTGTGAACCAAATGAACCAAGAATATATTTGTCACTCTGTTAATTATTGTCACTTAGCCATACAGGCCTAGATATTTTCCCTGTGAACCATTTCATCTTCGACGATCGCAGTGAGTAGCCTACCAAGATAAGCTAAAAGACAAACTGGTGGCCCCTGCACAGACTTTAGGTAGATAGTAATAAATAATTGTCAAAAGTCGCTTTTATGCAAATTTCGTAAACAAATTTGAAAGTTTTTTTTCGTCGCTAAATTACGGTAATAAGCCGTGTTAAAACGAACAGGAAAATGCTGCAAAGGCAACAAGATTTTATAAGCAGAAGTTTGTGTCATTTATTGGGCTTTTCATGGCAGCTGGCGATGATTAAACACACGCAATTAATAGTAATAATAATAATAATACATTTTTATAACGCCGTAGTGCCGTAGCTTTAGAGGCGCTGGCAGAGCAGGCCAGTTGGCTGTCGCGTGCTGCTTTGCAGGCCGCATCGTAAGCTTGTTTGTCTGCCTGAAAACCGGTGCGGCGACATCTACGTTCCAAACGGCGTCGAAGCTGCTTGGCCCGTTGAGCTTCGTCAGACAAAACATGCGTGTCGTGCTGACCGCTGCTGCGACGACATCCAGTTCTCAGTGGCGCGTGGACGTCCAGAATCCTCGTCACCTCAGCGTCCAACAGGTCAGCCGTCAGCGTACTCGTCGGGGTCGGACTGAAGCGAAGAGAACAAGTCGGGTCGCAGAATGTCCTGACAAAAGGCTTCCTTGTCCATTCGTCGAAGTGACCGGTAGCGGAAGGTCGTCGTCACTGGTGGTGACGGCGGCGGCAGTCCCACGCGGCAGGTGACCAGCTGATGATCGTGTAAAGAATTGGATGGTTACCCTTACATTATAAATTTAGAGGGGGATTAGCCTACTAAAATATTAAAGAGGTAACGGATCTTATTTCCACGAGGTTTCAGCGAGTATATTCAGATATGCATTCACATC
>Ga0209367_1003765_pt1 | contig 20740 bp, 4 predicted proteins | sample WorMetLIZISLAND2_FD_187412 | JGI IMG/M metagenome (GOLD analysis project Ga0209367, IMG submission 187412) | Marine gutless worms symbiont microbial communities from Max Planck institute for Marine Microbiology, Germany - Olavius geniculatus... ...
TAGCTGCTTTGTGGTGCGCCACAGCCGTTTCGGATCGCCATCTGCTTCTGCAATGTCTTTGCGGATCTGTGAAACACGTGATTCGTCAATCAACAGGCGTGCAGTCTTGCGTGCTTTCTTGTAGTTGGCTTTATCGGAGGTTAAGTCGGTACGGCGGAACCTGCGCTCGGCTCGACGACAAGCTTGCTTAATTTTTGGTATAACTATTCTTGACACAACTTGCCATCAAACAGTTATTCAAGTTTTCATCTCACCCAACATATGCTTTTGCACTGCCTGCGGAAATCAAAACACATGGAATCGGCGTTAAAATAAACAAAAAACGCCAAAAAACCATCCGTAACATTACTGATAGTGACTTGGAGAAGGATAACGAGATTTTAATAGTTTTTGGCACAAACATTTCTGACATAACTAACCATCAAATGGCCGTTCAAATTTTCAGCTCACCTAACGTCTGTTACTGCATTATCTGGGGAAACACAACAAATGCAACATGAGATAAAAAAACATTATTAAATTTAATCATTCCAGATACGTAACAGCCCCGATCACAGTCCATTCGGCAGTATTTGCAGTTATGCAGCAGCGAGTTTATATGGGACTTTGTTTAAAAATATCAATAAACTCAAGAAGCGACTAGGTGTAGTCTGAAGCAGAACATTATCAACACTGCTATCAACGCATAGAGAATGCATCTCCCTGCCTGTGCTTTAGATATCGGCCATTTGTGTAAGCACTGTGCTTACACAAATGGCCGATATTTCGAATATTTACTGTCAGCAGTTGCACAACTAGACAATTGGATAAACTGTCAACCAAAGTGCGAGAAATTTCGACAAAATTTGCCAAATGTGCGTTATTTTAATCAAATAATAATATTGCATTGAATAAAAATGTAATATTTTGTTTGTTTTGTTTTCCCCAGGTAGTGCAGAAACAGACGTTCGGTGAGGCCCCTTCCTTGTTTAGCAATTTTAAAGCCGCATTTGCGATCTGTCTTTATGGTGATAAGTGTGCATTATTGTGCAGGAAGGGGAAGACTCAGTAAAATGTTCCAGCTTGCATAAGAGTCACGCACGCAGTTTCTTTGTCTGGACAGAAGAAAGAAAAAGCTCGACCTTGTCTTCACTGTGCACACTGCACAGACAAACTATGATGCAACGCCACTAATCAGCACAGCTGTCGGACTTCACACCGTGACACTATGACAATACGTAGCGTTATTTATTTTTGATGGGCTATAATTAAGTTTGTTAAATATACTTGCTCGCATGGTTTTGCTTTACAAACATAGGCTGATTCTGTAGACTGTAGCATAGTTTTTCATATACGTACCATAACAGTGGATTATTGTCACAGTTTGTCGGAATTACTTATATATTAACCCTTAACAGCAATATGAATAACGTTATCCAGCAATAACTTGCATCCACATACTAACTGTCAAAAATTTTCTACAGTCAAAAACTTGGCAAACACTCTTTCTCTTGTTTCGTTTTTATGACAGTTTTATAAAGCCACATTCTATAATATCCTGATTTAATGTTTGCCTAAATTTAATCCAAATTCTAACTAAAAAATGCAAGTTGATTGGACGTAGTTCACGTAGGCTCTATACATTGTAGACATGTAGATTGACAGAACTAATAATATACGTCAAAAAGTTCATTAGTGTATTAGTTCGTCATATATTTCTACACTCAGGACATAATCAAACTTTTCAGCGCCATTATGTAAAATCTGATCAATTAAACCCAAACATTTTTGTTCGTCATACTATATAGGCATACTGTTCTAGATCCAGCATTCAGAAATAACCTTTAAAATGTCGACGTTAGGCTTAACTTTACAGTAGTATTTTTAAGTCCAGAGCTATCCATTTTCAGCAAATATTAATATGGTAAATTTCAATATACAAATTGCCACAAAAATTACAATTGCTAACATTTGTCAAAGAACAGCAACAATAACTTTTTTTCATTCTAATTCGATGTAATTTACACATTTTTGTCACTGCACATTTAGATAAAATCGCTTTGTTTTAAATTTTTCAATCATTGATGACAGCGAATCTGCATAGCTATACAAAGGTTCAGTAAAACACAACGTAAACGCGCTAACGCACAAGACGATAATATGTACATGAAACTTCAAGTGACGCTAACAACAGACTACGACAATAGTGCTACAACAAAATAGTAATAGATATACATATTTACGAGTCATTCGTTCTAAAATGTTACACGAACTATTTCAAGTCGTTTGTCACTAACTATCGTTTTAGCTTCAGATCAAAAAAAGCGAATGTTGAGCTGTTTAGTCTACTAAAATGCCGAATTATTTTTCTTTTATTTGCTATGGTCCGCTAAGGAGCTCGACTGTTACATAAACTGTGTGATAAAAGTTTATAGTTGGTAAACAAATTTGAGATATTATGGGTTAAAGAAAAAAAAAACAAGAAATTAAAGGTTAGATGTCAATCGTACGTAAACTGGCTTAACCGTCTGCAGCACTCGTTCTCTTTGATCTGGGGCTTATCTCCGATGAATCTTTACTAGCTCGTGACATCCGCAACTATGGTGTCATCAAAAAAGGCGTGTGTACGAAACGACAGAAATGATCTGGATTCAATCCGACATTTTAAACGTGGCCTAAGTACTACAAACTACTGCTGGGTCCACTAGAGAGAGATTAGAGTGCAGTTCAAGAATTAAATAGTCAGAAGAGCATTTGGCGAAAAGGTAAGTTTTGAGTCGTTGACGTAAGGTGGATAACGATTCGGCTGCAAAAAGTCACGTCGTCTGGCACATCGTTCCAGGTCCATGGGCCGACAACTTCGAAAAAAACTGAAATACCAGTTCGTTCGCAACTCTACGATTCAGTTTAGTTCAGTTCATTTTTGTTGCTTTGCACGCGCCTTAAGCTGCTCTAATCTGGTTGTTAGTTCATCATCACATCACTCAAGTACTGAAAAGCGCTGAGCAAATAATATTTTTCTCCTTTGCGTTGCGCTGTTGCACAATGTTCTTGTTTAAAACTTAAAGCTTGTGTTCTGGGGCCAAGACCGTACGCTTTTTGTCGTTTGCTAAGTTGCTAAAAGATTCATTTCTACGTACAAATTTTTACTCGTTGGAAAAACCTACAGAAATATCTCAGAGCCCAATAGATTTTAGCTAAATTTATAAGGTGAGAAGAGAAAAAAAGGACAAATAGGAGAAGGTAGACAAAAATAAACTAAAAATTTGGGACAAAGCCCAACGTGAGACCGTCCGGCGCTGCAAGTCCGAATGGAGAAAAATTTTAGAGGTTGAAATTTCCTCTTAGCAAAGTCACGTGGCCCGAAGTCACATGCCTTAGCATATAAGTTCGTAATAAGTTAGTGACATATTCGAAATTCCAATGAAATTGTTGACTAAATCTTAGCATGCCCGAAACCCAACTAGCAAAGCAGAAATATCGGCAGAAATGAAACAGTAAAAATGTCGCATGAACACATAAATAACATCAAAACAACAGACTATGTTTAACAACAAGAACACTAAACCACGGGGTCTCTGTAAGGGCAAGTGAGTCATGATAATTGAAAAAAATTGGTTGAGAAATTGTAATGCATTTGGCCTTCTAAACATGTTCAGTATATCATTTTGTCTGACCGACATGGCAGCGTTTTTCCGTAAAAAGGTGCACTGTTTATTTTGTTTCAGTCGACGTCAGTCCCAGATTACTGAACTACATAATATTGCAACTATAGTTCATGGGGCATGCTCCCCTGTAAAATTTGGTTGGGTGGCCGTCAACGATACTAACATTGAATCTCATTGTAGCCTCAGTATTTCTGACGTAATACCCCTAAAGAAGAAACAAGAAACAACGCGGGGGCGCGAGCGAATAAATTACGCACGACGACGAGTGACAGTACGCGTCACGTATATGACGACGTAGATATGCACTTGACGATGAAAAACAATTGTGTGACGAGTTTAATGACCACTACTAGGCCCAGCCTATGTCTACTGCTTGCCTTATTCCTTTAGAAGCATAGACGCCGACCCCATGTGAGTGATGTGGCACAGTGACAGAGAACGGATTATAGGAAAGAGACAATTGTTTTGCTCAAATTTTAACTTGCGTGAAAATTTTTCCAAAAATACGAAATTACCCATTTGCATGAAATTTATGGGCAAATTTGAAAGTTTGAGCATCTATAGTCTCTTTTGTTAGAAATTTGCAGCTGCCTGTCATATCAGAAAACTGCCTGCCTCTCCAACTTTTTTTAAAATTCATGACGCTGCATGCTTGGGAAAGGCGATCAAAACAACAGCAAAAGCTTCCGAGAGCAAACCCCTACACGCGTTTAATTTCTGACAAATTTTTTGCGGTAGTAGAATTAAATAATTTTTGTTGCAATCGCCATTTCAGTCACCAAAGATAAACGATAAAAAATATGTCACAAGCCGAATGACTTGAAGTTGCGCAATTTTAGTTGCAAACGTACATAAAATTGGTACATTTCAAGGCCGAAACTGTGTAATTTGTTTTCGTTTGCTAAGGCTTATTTCTACGTATAAAATATTAATTTTTTACTCGTTCAAAATCAGGCTAGGCTAAAAAAATGACCCAACTTGTTTTTGTCAGAACTTCGTCAAATCTTCACCAAATTTACTACTTTTTGGCATACGGACGGCCAAGACAGTAGAATTATTAGAATTATTTTTCACCTCACCTAATTTATGTCAACGCACTACAGCATAAAACGCAGATGCTTCAAATTGTTACATTACACAGTGATTATCAGTGTCAGATTGCTCACCTTTTCATTATCAATTCGACAGAGAATGCCACGTGATTTAATAATTTGGTGGTATTAAATCTTTTACGCCGAAAATAGCAGACAACAAAATAGTTGAGTGATAAGCTCAAAACACGTCTAATTTATGAGTGAGTGCTGTGAAGTTTGATCAGTTGATCGTTGATGCTGCTATTAGCCACGGCATCACGTCTAAACCATTGTGTACGCTTAAGACATAAATTCTAATAATTTGGAAGCAAGTTGTTACACAAACTAATAATTCTGTTAAATAAATCGCACTTTAGTTTATTGTGTGCTAAAATAAGTTGTTTAAGCTTAATGGTCACAACAACTCAGCATTATGCAACAATTTATTTTAGAGCATCTGCATTTTACACGGTAGTGCGTTGACATAAATTAGGTGAAGTAGACATTGAGTGTACCTCACATAATTCTATTGTCTTGGCTATCTGTGTGTTAAAAATTAGCAAATTTGGTAAAGATTTGACGAAGTTCTGACAAAAACAAGTTGGGTCATTTTTTTAGCCCACCCTGTACTTACAGCAATCTCTCAAACTCCGATGAATTTTAGGTAAATTTAGAGGGTAAAAATAACAAAATAGCAAAAAAATATAAAAAATAAGAAAAGGGGGAAAAGGATGGAGAGAAAATTGAGATCCTCCTCAGCTACTTCTAAAATGTCAGCGCCTACGTCCCGAAGTAAACGAACTACAACTGCATCATCATCATCAGCAGCAGCAGCAGCAGTAGCAGCAGCATGAAGTGTTTGCTCTTTCCAGCTAGAGGCGAGTCTGAACGATACTCTGACAGCTGCCGGCGATGCTATCAGACGACATCGAAGAGTACTGACTGTCGGCCGGACCCGATCCAGTCGGACTTTCCAGCGCTGGACTTTCCAGCGCCGGCTCCAGCAGATCCAGATAGTCCTGCGCGTTTCAACCAGTTTATCACAATCAATCAATCATTAATCAATAACTCAAATGTTTTTGTCACAGCGACATCTAGCGACGAACAGAAATAGTTCCGAGAAAGACAGCAGCGGTTGTCGAGACGTCAACACATCAGCATAATAAAACTTGTAGCCTGTAAGCCCTTTAATTCGATGGATTTCTAACTCAAATCATCGACAATTTATTCTGCTCACAGCATTACAGCTTCACAGTAATAATAATAATCGGTTGAGACACCAGCTCCGTGTAGTAGGCTGTTTGCTTAGCGGCTTCATCCAACGTAGATAAGCTTAGATCAGTCATCGACACGAAAGCAAGATACCAGCGATGAACACAATTCAATTCAAAATATAGATGCAGTGATTACGTATATGCCTATAGCCTACCTTGGGGCTGGACTGTGAGAGTATGCGGTCAAGAATGCAGACGAGATCGGTGAATGCAGGCCTCAGCGCCGGCTTGTGGTGCCAACAGCTCAAGATGATGTTATATCTGCAGCAACAGCAGCAGCAATTTAACACATTCGTGACTGAGAGAGCGCCGGTATGTAACGAGTAAGAATGCTTACGACTTACGAGTATATTACTGTATAAAATGATAAAGAATATTTGAAGATTTCAAATCTAAAGATTTCAGATGTTCGACTGACCTAGTTTTAGATTCTAGGTGTTTATGTACCATTGAAACGGCAATGTATCGTACTTATTGTATGTGAGTTATTACTTGTGTTTTGTGTACATGCGTTTTGTTAATTTATAATGAACGGACTTCATTATCAGTGAATAATGTAATTAAGCTTGCTGAAACATGTTAAAATATAATAATGCCAAACGTTGTACATTTCAAGCGATGCATATGGTGGTTTTTCCATGCGATATCCATCTCGGAGCAACTCGAACAATTTCTCCACAGGGACTGATGGATACGGGTTTCCACCAAGCGTGAAGATCTCCCATAACAGTACGCCGTATGACCATCTGCATAACAACATGCACACACAAACGACGCTTAGCACATCACACTCTGTGCCATACTGCAGGCAGAAAGATTTAAAATATATTTTCTAATAGTTATGCAAATACTGATACATTGCAGGGGTCAACTTAAGACACACTGTACATGTAATCACTGACTGTATTCTGCCGAATGTGAAATAACACTGCTGGGAGAATTTTTCCCAAGGTGTCCAGTGCTCTAAAGTAGCCTACACTGATAAAGAACAACTTTTATGGTGTATTGTGGGTCGAATAGAGCGCTATAAAAAAAACTCTGTACTGAACAGCAACGAACAAAACCGCAATTCTCTTGTCGAAAACCAAAAAAAAACATTAGTATAGTTGCAAATGACTGATGTCTGTGTGGAAATAAAGTAAAACCAATTGAAGAAAGATCTGAGACGTACACATCACTTTTCACAGTGTACTTGCGATCAAACAGCGCCTCAGGAGCCATCCACTTCACTGGCAGTCGACCCTGAATAGCAGCAGTACATCAAATAAATAACTGTAAATAACATAATAAAAGTGGCTTGCTGATGGTAAAACAAACATGACTACCTTATGTAGTCTTCTTTCCATCTTTGTTGAACAAGATATTTTTAGGTTAATCAAAGGTCAAAAAGTAAACTTGTGAAAACAGCTGGAGCAGAGGACTTTGCACAGGCAGGTTATATTTCCTGTTACCATAACAAAAGTTAAACCAGCAGAAAGAAAAGCAGAATAAACGAGTCCGTAAAAATCTAAATTAAAAATGCTTAAAATACTAAATAAGCCAAAGCAAAATTTTTGAGACAAAAATGAAATAGCGTCACGGTCTTACACCACATTACATCTAAATTTTAGCATTTTCGAAGAAAATTTAACTGAATTCGATTTACGCATTACAGACTATTTTATTTTAACGATAAGCGCTATATAAATTCACATTTTACTTACTTACTTACTATTTTCTATTACATTAATAAAATTTTGGGGCCTGATTCAAAAAAAACGCAAAATCTGGGCCGGAGACTGGTTGCTGCATAGAGCTAGGCAGGGAAATTATATAAGTCAATTTATAAAGATTTGAATTTGACGAATCAATACAACTTATTAACTGACATCTGTGGTTTTCTTGTAGTAGTCGTTGTTTGGGATGTTCCGCGTCAGTCCAAAGTCAGCAATCTTTAGCACTTTGTCGTCAGCGACGAGCACGTTTCTCGCCGCCAGGTCGCGGTGTATGCACTGAAAACACAAATCAACAACTCACCTTCTACACGTAGGGCACAGATAACAAAAAGTTCAGCTGTCGCTAGAGAAGGCCGACCGTACCACCTATGTCTGAAAGCCAGCGTCCGATTTCCGGTCGCAGACAGAAAGCTACTTCCCAGGGCTGACCACAGTCTTACACACGCCATGATGAACGCTAAAATTAAGGCTATAGGATACGACGCACTAATTTGGCGCACGTGAATGATGGATGCAAGCAGCAACTTTGCGTTCAAAATTGCGGCTAAACCACTGCTAATAGAGATATGGTTACTATTGACAGCTTATTGAAACTCGACATCGCCCTATCCAATTCGGTACCTTCGTCGACCCCTCATGACATACCGTTTAGCCAAAATACATTCATTACAAATGGCAGACATAGGTAGTAAGGTCGTTAGAACGGTCAGCCAAACATATAGCCTGGTAAGAATGGTTTCCATAGAAGCAACGCACGCAACGCCCCCAACGTTTCCTTTGCCGGCCCAATGACCTTTAGGACCCAGAATGTAGAGCGGATACTTTCAGACAGTCACCAAAGACATTCCTGTTTTCCCGGTAATAGTGTGTTCAGCGTATTAGAATTTTTTTTACGAGAATGCGCTATCTTTTTTTGACATCTGGCATTTGACATTCGATATCAAACTAAATTCCCGACAAAGTAGAGACTGTGCACTGACCAGTTTCGAGGACAGGTACTCGGCTCCGCGTGCGACCTGGAAGGCGAAAGAGACCAGGTCGTTGCTGGTAAGTCCTTGTCCAGCGTCACGCTGCTGTCTGGACGTCATTGGTTCTTCATAGCTAGACATGCCCGGAGGTCGATTCTGTCGCAAAAAGTCTCGCAGATTGCCGTGTGGGGCGTACTCCACGATCACGTACAGAGGCCCTAGTCACGCCATCCATGCATTCACATAAGTACGATCGCTTACAGTGTATATAGCGCCGTAGAACATACAATCTCAAAGGCGCGTACAGAGCGACGTAATAGGATGTTTACACGCTTCAGCAAACGTCCAGCATTAGCACGTGCATTTTGAATGCATTTGCTGGAAGTTTGCTGGATCGTGTAAACATCCTATAATTGAACTGAACTGACAGGGTTTAGTTTTTGACGAACTGACCATTGGTTGACGTAGTCACGTAGACACCGACGTAGTCGGACGGTGCCTACTGTAATGCATTGTTTAGTTCGTTAAAAACTAAACCATGTCAGTTCAGTTCAGTTGCGTCGCTCTGTGCGCGCCTTAAGATAAGAACAAAGCCGCTAGCTATGTTACAGTTACGATGCACAGGCAACAGCAAACAAAAGAGTCTTGAAGCAAAAACGGAAAACATATCGGGAGAGAAAGCCGGGGTGTTGTACAAAAATAATGGGTATTAACCCCCACCCTGAATGCAGAAAATTCTGCGTCCCATACGGGTTACTAACTAGAAAAGCGAAAAAAGTGAAGAAAATGGTGTAAAAATTTCCCAAAATGTGCCATTTTTAGCGAAAAAGATCAGAAGTCAGGGTTAAAGTTCGGGTTAGGGTTCTGCAGCTGTAGGCGGACGGCCGCACACTATGTCAGCGCTGGGTCGGCGTATTTTTCCAGACAGGCTAAACGTGCCAAATGTGTGTTCATGCACGGATACGGCAGTGTAATTATCAAATTATCGAATAAATGACGACGGTGCGACGCTGATCATTTGAAAAAGTAAACTAACTAACCATCCTGCGTGCAGCATCCGAGGAGGTTAAGAATGTTGCTATGGCGACCAATCATCTTCATCACTTCCATCTCCTGAATGAGATTGGCCAACTCGCAGTCGGTAGCGTCGTCTTAGCAACAGAAACAGAAACTATCGAGATATCGAAAATCCAAAACAAACTAGATCTGGAGGGAAGCTAATTTAACGTATAGCTAATCCGTTGCTGTTATTGTAGGAAAAGTATTCTCAACGGTCGTTTTGTGCTGGATGTTCGGTATAGCGAGGCGTCCTGGCTTTGCCCCAAATTTCCAGTTTTGTTATAAATTCATTATATTTGCAATTTTGTTTACTCACATAGGCTATCATTATCATCAAATAACGTCGTTCTTCATCTAACGATGCAATATGTTTTGGTTTTATGCGAATAAATTAAACTTCTGTGACGACGAATGCTGTTTGATTCATAATCTGTGCGATGAAAAAATTTGGGGTTCCAAGTGCACACTGGTAAAAGATATTTGAATAAATCAGCATACTGGAACGGCGAATGATTACAGTACTAGCAAATGTCAAAGCTGTTCAAACGGTATAAATTTTTTGCGCTTTACAGTTTCTACTACATTGCATTGCCGTCGCTGAAAAGGGTGACACGTTTTTGGCCTATGCGGTAAATGTGTTGACTACGTGACGTCACACCTTTAAGCATCTTGATGGCGACGGTCGTCAGGCCGGGAGTGTTGCAAATGCCGTCCGCTTCAGCCATCAATACCATTCCAAATGCGCCTTCTCCAAGCAGCTTGCCAATCGTCAGTCTACAGTGCAGCAACAAAAACAATTCTAGTAGAATTACGAAGTTAAAGGCGGCAGGAAGTTGACATTTTACGACAGAAAAAAAATTTAAAATACCCGCACTCAAACTTTTAATTTTTGCCAAATATTGTCCCAAAAAACTTTGGCTTTGAATTCTGTATATATTCTCTCAAACTGAAATATTTTGTTTTGTTTTTTGGAAGATGTAAACTCCACTTAAAGGTTTTAGTTGATATACAAAATCAGTGCATAACATTAGACGCAAATGTTGTGCACTTTAAAAAAGGTAAAAAAGGTAAAGGTTGTAATTTGTAAAGTGCATCGTCGCGTATACACACCTCTAATGCGCTATTTGTCACTAATCAGAACCGCCGGTCGCACAGCCACCACGTGCAGCCTGCAGACACAGGCTGGCGCAGCGGCCGGCCAGGCAGCCCAGTCAGCTGTAAAAAGGTCCCCACCTTCCGTAACCCATATAATGGGTTACTACTCATTTAACCGACTCCGGAGGGGTGGCAGGCTGAGTTGGCCTTGTTGGTTGACTGATAGCGGACGCTTTACTCACAAAGTGGTCAAACAGCCATCCATCAGTCTAGCGCATGATAGTGAAAGTTCGCCGGCTAGGACCGACGTTCTAACCACTATGCTACGCCACCAACCAAAAGAGACGCAATATTACAAATAACTATTTGTTATATGGCGTTTATCAGTCGTTAATACTGGCAAGGTGGACAAAAATTGAGGCCCCCCCATAAACGACAAACGAGACGCCGCTGGCGTCGAGTGGGGTGGGGAATGAGGAGCAGCTATCCCTTCCCCAGCCGACTAATGGGTCGAAGGGAGCGTCATAAAATAAACGTGGCGCACTTTAGCCCTACTAAACACCTCTGATGGGTAGAACGGTAGCGTAGAAATCAAGCAACAAAAATTCACACCTATTTTATACTTTCCCCGATATGATTTTTTGGCGAAAGAATTGGGTCATTTACCTTGGCTACATTGACTACAGTAACGGACATGTACAAATATTGGAGGCCAGCCCTCCCTCTTTCCAGCCTTTACTACATCCCCCTTTTTCACCTTGATAGTTGGTAAAAAAGACGATCTGGTGCAGACGCACTTATCTCGAGGGAACTCCCAGTCGCTGTCGAGCGGTATTTCGTACTCCGAGACGAGCGTCGACTGTGACGTCAGCCGGGAGACTTCAGTCTCGATTTTGACGACTGGAAGGAACGGCAGCAACGTCGAGTCCATCGAGTCCTTTCCACTACCACCTGCACCGCCACCAGCGCCGCTCCCCCCTCCACCTGGAAAACAGTGGTAGTACCTACTACTGGAGTAAGTAAGTAAGTACGCAGTACGAACTTATACTACTCCAGACAGTGGTCTAAACAATACTTGCATGCTATCAGATCGCATAGACTACAACGTCGTTTGCTTTATGACGCACGACTGCAGCCGTACGTTACGAAAACAGTACCAGTGCGAGGTGATCGTGATCCAATAATGATTTGACCACGTATTGCGCTGCACCATTACAATTTGACTGAAAATTACTTCAGTGGTTAAAAAATGTAACACTTCAATTTAAATACTATTAAAATAGCTGATTTCTACCAACTGTTAAAATACTATTTTACATAGTGAACATTCTTATCTATTGGCGTTAGCATTTAGATGGTAAATTCAAGTGTAGGCCTACTGGTAGCAGGCAAACTGTACCTGAATGGTAGAGTATGTTGGAGTGCATGACGACCACACGTTTCTTGGTGCGGACGTTGGTGTATCCACCGCTAGCGCTAGTACCTCCCAGCTTGAGCGCCAACATGAAGCGTCCGTAGCGCCAGTAGACACAGACTAGGCCGGTGACGACGACCACAGTGAAGACACAGACGACGACAGCGATGATGGCAAATGTTACTCGACGCTCGCCATGTACCACCGAAGCGGGCGCCGGCTTCGCTGCCGGTTCCACTTCCGGTTTAGCTACACACACGCAAAACGTAACGTAAAGCACTTTCTGCGCTATCTGGCAGCTCACAGAGCGGCGTTGATATCCGATTCTTTAGCAGGAGCCTCAGCCAGACACCAGTTTACACTGCGAGACCGAGATTCGAACTTTATCCTAAATTATCCAGTCGAGTTTCGGGTTTTAACTCAAAACCGTAACTCGAAATCTAACCATAACCTATACTTCCACCTAAATCCTAATCGAGTACCATGCACAACTCGACAGTTTTTGGCTAATATTATTGAGTACCGGTGCTCGATGTTCGGTAAATCATGGAGTTCTGCAACTCGAGAATTCGAAACTCGAACATCAACTCGACAATAATCTATTCTCTGTCAGACCACGGAGTTGCACGGACACAGTGTTAGTGCATCGTGCGGTGTGACTGTTTACGCTCCAGGTTTCGCTGGTACTCACTGCACCTACCGGTGGAGGGATGGCCAGGCTGAGTTGACCCAGGTGGCTGGCTACATTATCCGTGTGCTGACAATCACCTATCCAAGTATTAACCAGGCGCAACGTAGATAAACTTCCTTGATGAGACCGACGACTTTACTAACTAAGCCAAACTGCCATCTTATTATAATAGAAAGCAAAAAAACAGTAACTTTTCGTCACGCCTGCATTCTATATTGGCCTAGGCCTATTTTTACAATCTTTTTCGACATATTCTGCAGTGAATCTGGAATTATGTGATTATTAAAGAGACATTATTTTTTGGCTACGGACCTGCTATATTAGACCAATTTGACGTTTATACTGTTCGATGGCCTGTGAACTACCAAGTCGGCCACTCCGTGTGATTAACTGATGATGATGATGGTGATGATGCTGACGGGATAATGATGAAGTCAACCTACCGTCGAGTGACAGGACGGTAAGCCAGGCGCTGTGATGTGATAGGCCGATGTTGTTACCTGCCAGGCAGGTGTACCAGCCCGACTGATTGGCGCTCACGTTGTTCAGCTGCAGCATCTCCGGCTTCACTGTCATCTCATCATTTGTCTGTGCACAGCAGACATCCGTTCTTCAACTGTCATTCAGCACTAGCACAAGTTGAGTCGCGTCGCCAGGCCCGTCGAGAAAAGAAAAGAATTTTTTTCGGGCCCCGCGACGTTTGGGGGCCCCGTCGTCGCTCAAAAAATATAAAGTACACTAGAATGCGCCATTTTGAAAAGCAAAATTTAAAATTTTTCTTTCCAAATGGGCCCCTAAAGGTCAAAGTTTGCCTTTTCCCATATACTTTGAAGGTCGTCCTTACAACACTCACACTATCGTGTGAGGTGTGATCACCCTATAGCTAGCAAAACACACACTACTCTTTTACCGATGCCGCATATTTGATTTATCGCTAATAGTGGCCAGTGGGCAACATCAAAAGTTAATGGTAATGCGCAATAAATACCTAATACTCGACAGCTACCGTCTCATGCTCAGAAACTCTTTATAGGTGTTTGGACGTCTACTTTTTTGCAAACCCATTATCAAACAGCTATCATCCTTCGTTATTTCGCTATTCTGCCCATAGACGTACGGTACAAAAACCACGTTAAACCATAAAAACAGAAAAAAATATCAGGCCACGAATTCTGAACCTATCCACTGCGTCGTGACGTAGTGAAGTAACAACTAAAGCCACGTTTTCATCTAACGAAACGCACGCAACGTAATGAGCGCAAAAAACGCAACGCCAAAAATAGACACCGTTTCTGTCCTTACGTTTTGGCCGTTGCGTCTTTTACGTTCGTTGCGTTTGTTGCTGCGTACTTAATTTTCTTGCGTCGGCTAATGCGTCAATTGAGTCCAAAAAGTACGCAAGGGCGTTGCCATGCGTTGGATGGTAACTAGGTCGGTGGCCTGGCGTAGCGTTAACGCGTTGTGTCCGATCAACGAAGCTGCTCTACATCGGACCGGGTTAGTACTGCGATGGGTGACTGCCTGCGGGCAGGTAAACCATCTCGGTATGTAACCAGCCGCCTAGGTCAACTCAACCTTCTATCCTTCCGGGCTAGGTAACTTGAGTACTGGCCTATCTGGCTGGACTTAAGGCAGGGCGCGTTGACCCGTGTCGAATAGTAGGTAACACTGTGTGATCCTGTACGGCAGGTGACGCTCCGTAGTTCTGAAATTAGCTTTCACTAAGAGCTATAACCACACGTTACCTTTAACCTTTAACTTCCAGGCATGACAGACTGACCACCAAGGCAGTGACGTATGCGGTGCCGTTGTCGTTGACGTAAGAGCCGTTGACCGTGTAGTGCTTGAGCCATTGGACGTGCGGCTGCAAGTCACTTAGTATCCGACACTCGAAGCTCACCGTTTCACCCTCGTACACCGTCTGATTTCTGAACGCTCGTAGAATGATCGGCGGATGCGGCAGACGTGCTACAGTATAACCACATTAACATATCTTTATCATATCATATCGTAATGATATCACATACTCGTCTGATGCTGTCGCGCATCACGTGCGCATTGTTTAGATTATTTGTTTGTTTTTTCATAAAATCATAACTCAGTTAAACGGTGTTAAATTCACTTCATTTTAACAGCATTTCTGCCTCCACGCATTGCCGCAACTGGAGCCTACTGTAAATGCGTGTAAATTTAGCATCATTCAACTGAGTTTTTAAAAAACTGCTTTGGCGAAATATCGCGAGAATTCCATTTTATTAATTTATGGCCAGTTCTGCGACCAGGTCTTCAACAAACTGTGAGCCCCTGCCAAGAAAAAAAACGAAAAAAAAGATGGACGGACTACCTCTAGTGGACTGGTGAACAAGGATATATAGGCACTCTGCACAGATTGGCGACCGACAGAATGAAATGGACTCATTTTGTGAAATATGCCGTGGACACCAACGGACATATTGAACCCACGTGGAGCAAGAAAGACCTAGTCAAAACCTGGTGAGAGATTTTGAGTACAAGACGAATAAGTAACGACATACATGGCCCAAACGGTAATACGTTGCAGCCTTTGCGTTAAAGCAGTTTATCATACTGTGACGTGCATGCTTTACTGTGAGAACGTCGAAAAGTAATCGATTTCAGTAGGAGTTGCGATATAAAAATAGTCAGTTCAACTTAGTTGACTGCAGACTACAGCAAAGTGGTACTGGCAGGTAATGGCGATGTGTCTAGTAAGCCCAGAACAGCTGATGCGTGCGGCCGGTGAACGAACGAGGAACGGACTTAGACCGGCTTATAGATGACATCGGCGCAGACTCTGCGAGTAAGTGTGATGACTTCCCGTCGACGAGCCATCATTGGAATCGGCTGCGTGCACCGCCCAGGCTTCCTTGCCCGCCACCGCGAATTACAGCCAGTCAAAGCACGCCCGATAATGGATCGGAATGCGGGCTTCACGCTTCCATGAAGTGTCACTAAATGCGTGTTTTATGCCGCTCAGCCTGACGCTCGCTGCGTTCAAAAGTTGTAGGTGGGGCTACGATGACCGAAAGGCGGAGTTTGCCAGAGCATATCTTCATATCATTATAGCACACTTGTGAGTGGGCGAACACTAACTTCATTGACTCATCATCATCATCATCATTATTAAGTCTCGCTTCATATGTTAGCTTTTGTTAGAGAAGCTAATAGGGCAGGCTATCTGGCTCTCGACTGTTAGCGACAGCTGTTGCTATCGATAGCTGTTTTACGGACACACAGACAGACATCGACCGAGTCGGATACAAACGTATTGTCTAACAACAATGGTCGCTTATAGCTTGCAGCGTCGCGAGCCAATGACGTATTCCGTGACAGTCCAGAGACCGAAGGAAACCGACCACATACCGAGATATAGACTCACCGGGCACGCACGCCGACCTCGTCCACTATAGTTGAGCTCCCGTCCGTCGACGGACGAGCGAAATTATTTAACGTAAAAATCGACTCTGCGCCGCCGCCGAGCAGCGCGACATCTGGTTCCTACTAGACCGAGGCAACCCCAGCAGCAGCTGAATCTCGTCTAGTCTACGCTAAGACTGATGTATAGACTGGAAGCTAAGAAGTGATGCGGCAGCAAGCGTTCGCACGTGTTGCAGCGACGACCTAACACGGAAGAAGCTGCTGCAAGCCCACGTACCGCAGCGCAACCGTGCGCACCAGGAAACTCGACGTCGTATAAATCCACCAACGGCGAATAAAGTCTACTTTTTACACACAAACACGCCGTGACACAGAGCAACGAGTCGTCACAACCCAACCTGAATCCGCCAAAGTCTACCAACGCAACGCACACAACGTAAAGCCTTGATTCCTGACGTATAGGCTTACTTTTTGTCGCAGGCAACGCAACGGTCGAAAGCAAAAAGATGGGAAAGAAGCGGTATCGATTTTTGTGTTGCGTTTGTTGCGTTCGTTTTTTGTTGCGTTGGGTACTGGGTAGAAAGTGAGCTATAAAACGTAATGAAACGACGACATTATCGACGACAACAGGCTTTGATAGAACACTTTGCAGAGGGTTATGATCAAATTGACATCACTGTTATAGAAAAGCACTTTGGTGCTCCTGTAATAATCAAACTGTAATTACGTCTTGGCCTTGTCCTTGAGCAAAAATAGTCTGCAAAGTCTTTTCGTAATAAACATCCTACGACATCTCTTAGGGCAGGCGTCAGCGGCGTTGTGAATTGAAAAAAAAGAGTTTGACAGACAGCTGCAAATTTCCGACAGAGAAGATTATGGGTGCATGTTCACAAATGTTGCCTTTAAATTCCCTCACCCGAAATGAGGTATTCATTCGAAGCCATAAATTTTGTACTTCGGAAAAATATAAACAAAAAATTTTTTATTTGATTTATGGAAAAAAATCGCCCCTGCCTCCCCTGCCACGACATTTGTGACAAAACTGAAGTCAACAGCATGTTTGCTTACAGACGATTTCGACGATGAACGTGTGTCGTATGCTGGCGCGTTCATTGGACACAATGCAAGTGTAGTTGCCGCTATCGAACAAATTCACCTCGTCCATGCGTACGAAGAACCTCGCATCGTTCCACGTTATCTGTCACACATGCAGACACAACGACAGATAATGACAATATGGTATCATGCATGCAGTGGTTTCGTGGCAAGGGGGCAAAAGACATTATTGCCTTTATCTACATTTAAGTCCTTTGAAAATTTTTTTCAAAGTACAAAATCTGGAGCTGTAAATCCCCGGTTTTGAGACAATTAAGGACATCATGTAAATTTTGCGCATTTAAAAAAGATCTAGGACACTAGACTGTGTGAGTCTAACACAGTCTAGTGTCATACGGATTATTTACCGAAATGTTAAACTGAAGAGTTTTTTTCATTTACCTAAATGTTTGTTATAATCGTTGGTTTTTCTTACATTTATATTTCACATGGTAGTGTAGAGACGCATTTACGGTATGGTGGGATATATAACAACCATGTTATTGCAAATTGTCTGCAGAGTGCATTAGTGAAATAATTTCGAAAATTGATCAATAATTGGCGAAGATATGGACAAAAGTATAACCCTGTATGTGCCGCGGTGTAGAAGCGGCCTCTATTCTTGGGTTGCGTCCGTTGCGGTGCGTTGCAACTTGTAGGCTTTAAGGCTCGTACCGAGCGACGTAACTCAACTGAACTGACACGGTTTAGTTTTGGTCATTGGTCATTGGCTCATTTAGCTGAAGCGTACGTGACTATAGTCACGTATCACGGACGCAGTTAGACGGTGCCTACTGTAATGCATTACTGCTTGCCCACTGTTCATTTCGTCAAAAACTAAACCGTGTCAGTGTAGTTCAGTTACGTCGCTTTGTATGCGCCTTTAGTCGAGAGAGCTATATACTCACGGAGCCCATGTATCGCTCGACTAGTGGTTCGCCGTCCTTGAGCCACGTGATGTTGGGCTTTGGGTCTCCGGCCGCGGGACAGCGCAGGGTCAGTGTACTGCTCGCCGGCGATGCTATGATCGGTGACAACTTCTTGCCCACGAACCGCAGACCACCACCTTCATCGCAAAACATACATAATTACACATTAATGCTAACCTGCTGCGTGCTCAAGCCAACTCAGCCTCCTACCCTCAGCGGGAAAAAATGAGTAGCAGCATACGGGCTACGAGGTGACTGCGAATGATTGAGGCGGTATGTCTGCTGGTTGCACCGCGGGCCCAATTGTTCGCTGGTGCAAGCAATGGACGGCTCGTGCGAATCAGCTGCTACTTCTGAGATCGTAAAGCGCTTCTGGTGATGACTGTATGACTCGTGTCGGAAGCGTTATGTTAAGTGCAAGACTTTTTTCAATTTTATCAACACGAGACGACCCTTCGATTATTAGGAGCTCCAAATTAAAAATGTTAAAACAAAAAATATTCAGTTTGTATCGAGTAAAGGTTTAGACGCTTGCTTTAGCGCGGCTTGCTTACACATGACGCGCGCAAAAAGCAGCGCGTTATAGTACCCAAAGTAAGTAAGTAAAACATGAATTTATATAGCACAATTATAACGTTAAAATTAACATTTAATGCACTTATAATCTCGGAAGTGGCAGCTGACTGACACGAACTATTGGTAAGTAACGCAGTGCATTAAGAAGCCATCAATTGCTCACGCTAGCGAACAATTGGGGAGCCGAACCGCTATAGATAAAGCCAGCAGATAGAAACCGCATTATTACACATCGACGCTTGGCATTCACCTGTTGCAGATGGTGAGAGCTCAGCAAAAGTCTGCGGAGGAAGGCTCGTGAAAAAGATAGCTGCGTTCAAGCTGAAATAAAAGATTGAAAGATCGATTGATTCTGAGCGTGTTGAGGATGCAGATGCTAAGCTACCCATGCATATTCGTCAACATCAACAGCATTCAAGGCGTGTACAAAGCGACAGGAATAAATTAGAAAACTGCCAGTTCGTTTGCTTTGTAACACGCTTTCAGCCGTATTTCGTGCAGTTGACAAGCATGTAGGCCTATATTAATACGCATTTTAACGAACATTTCTTAGCAAGAAAGCTATCCCTTTTCGATGCTCTCTAAGTTAAGTACGATAGAAAGTATAACGTAAAATCATGTAGCGCATTAGCGCCAAAAAGCTCTCTGTGCACAGCATATATTAATACTCTGAAAAGAAGAATAGCTTGAGCAGTTGTCCAAAACACAGACGGGTAAACAAGATCACGGATATGTCTTGGCAGTGAGTTGAAAGCCATCGTCCGTATAAACTCAAACGGTAAGAGGGCACAACAAACTGATGACTGACAGCAGAACGAAAATGATGTCGAGTCAGTCGCAGAGACCACGTAGCGTACGTAACACGAACTACTTAGGCCTACGGTGTGCTGCGACGATCGAAATATCTGTTCAGATGCGCATTCGCACAAACTGGTTCGAGCCTACGCGCAGTCGAATCGTGCAAGGATGGGTCACAGCAAACAATGAGCAAATATTTTTCTATCTCTCTCTCTCAACCAGCAGTAGGAGGCAGCAGTCCGATCAAGCAGGTTTGCGACGCTACTGGCGACCATTTAAGACACGTGCTTTGGTTGCGATTATCGAGCTTTCGGAGGCGTCAGCGAGTTTGAAGTTTCAGGGGTTCTGGGTTAGAAAGTCTTGAACGCAATATCTTCAGCATGATCACGATAATAATTATATTGTAGAATTTCACCATATTTAATACGTAGCAAATTATACGCCGTGCACAGCAGTAATGCGGAATAGAAATCGGTGCAGAATAATGAGCGGCCGCCTAACCTCTACACCTCAATCGAAAAAAAAGTTCTCGCCGTATTTTTTACTTCTTATTTAGATGCCAGTAGGCCAATCACAAAGAGTCCTGAGCCCCGGATTCCCTCGGCAAGCTCCGTCGCTGATTGCAACGTGTTCATGCGTGAAACAAAATCAGTGAATCCATCGGCCGTCACAGACTTAGACAGGCAAGCATGACACACGGGCGTTGACGGAGACCGACGACGGATTCGGCTCACCGCGATGACAGGCAGCGTGCGTCTGAATGGCGCGTCGCCGCATGCCGACGAAATGAATTCTGAGAATCAGCGAAATCACTCGGGAATTAGCACGTACGATCAGTCACTCACACACGGTTCTATCGGACTAGCCAGCAAGACATCCCGGTATTTTTATGGCAATTTAGGGACTTTGCGTCGAAAGCTATATCGAGTGCAGACAACGCTAAACTTAGGACCCCCTAAAAATACAAAAATGAAAAGCGCCATCGGTGTGCAGGCCATAAACGTATAATA
>Ga0209367_1003766_pt1 | contig 20738 bp, 20 predicted proteins | sample WorMetLIZISLAND2_FD_187412 | JGI IMG/M metagenome (GOLD analysis project Ga0209367, IMG submission 187412) | Marine gutless worms symbiont microbial communities from Max Planck institute for Marine Microbiology, Germany - Olavius geniculatus... ...
GTTATAGCCACTATTGTCCCAAATTTTGTTGCCATGGCAACGGGGGTCGGTCGGGGAAAAATGCAATTGGCAGCATTCGATGGCCCATCCCCGACAAACCCCCAATAAACGCAAAAATCTCGCAAAAATCTTTTACGCAAACCGAGTTATAGCCACTTTTGTCCGAAATTTCGTTGCCATGGCAACGGGGGTCGGTCGGGGAAAAATGCAATTGGCAGCATTCGATGGCGCATCTCTGAAAACCCCCCTATAAGCGCAAAAATCTCGCAAAAAATCTCTTACGGAAGCCGAGTGATAGCCAATTTTTTCCCAAATTTCGTTGCCATGGCAACCAGAGAGGGTTCGGGGTAAAATTAGATAACACCATTAGATTGGCCATCCCCGAAAAACATACCTTAGAACCAAAAATTACGATTCTATCTTATACACAGCCTTAGTTATGACCGTTTAAATAATTGCTCAATTTTCCCTGTAAGCGCTATTTTAATTTTTTTGATTTTTGTGAATAAATACGTTTAATATTAAATTTTAATTTTCTAACCCCCAAAAGGTACTTTTTTGTGCAGAATTGCGTCGTTTGACGCATTAAGCGTAAAAATCCCTTGAAAGGTCTGACCTGTGGGTGAGGCGAAGAAAAAAGGCATATATAAATAAATTTTTGCGTATATTTCACACATTTGCCGAGAAGCCCCCCTTAGAGGGATTTACATAAAATTTTGCACGACGGGTCCCCTCGCCGACGTAATCAACCCTGCCAAATTTTATTTCAATCGGATCAGGGGTTTTGATTCTGTAGGGGGGCAAATTTTTGGTTTTCCCACACTGTCATTCTTAGTGTGGCTTTTTCTGTCAACACAAAGTGTTGGCACCTATTCACAGCACTCTTGTTGATTCCTGCCCTATAATATTGTGGTAATTCTGTATTAGGTATTCTATGTTGTGTTTCCGGTTACCGCTATTTTTCGTATTTGTTTTTGTTTGTGTTTTTATGTAATTGTTAATAACTCCAGATTTCTTACCGTTTTATACTAAATTTGTTAAACATTGTGCCGAGTATCATTTCGTTGTATGTATGATCAAGTAAACAACATCTAGTAATACAAATTAGCCTAGAGTTATAAATAAGCCATGACGGTTAGTTTAGGGCGTTAGGGCTGGTTTAGCGTTATGTATTTGTAGGCTATGGCCTAGTGATTCACCCGTTCTACTTTCTACTTTTGTTAAGTATGTTTTGTTGCTATTGCTGTGGCTCACAGCATGAGTCTGTTTCACTGCTGTGCGCTCATTTAAGGTGCCACGAATCTATTGGGGAATTGATATACCCCATTCGCTGTGCACAGGGCAGTGTACTAGCACATTTCGCACGGTGTTTTGTTTCCAAAGACATATTCAGAAATTTCACTCCACTGCAATTGTTACGGTCGAAAATGACAAAACAGTTAGTTGCCAGTACTTGAACAAATTCATGGCAGTTGATGACGATCACCAATCAGTTCAGCCAAACTCTGCACAGAAAAAAATACTTTGTTATCAAACATTGATATCTAGCTTACATGCAAACAGCAGTATTCCAGGGTATATAGTGCCGCAGGTTATCAGTTCTGTCAATGAAATAACACTGCACTTTAGCTGTTTCTCTCTCTGATATAGTTACTCGGGTGGAAGAAACTGTTGACTCAGTCAGTGTGACGCCCCACTTGACCGAACGATGGAACGTTAGCCTTATTAGCGGACAATAGGCAGTAGCTATAGACTTAGTTGTAGGCTAGCAGTGAGTCGGACTAGAGCACGCGCAGCGTGCAGAACTATTTTCTTGTTATGTTTTATTTTTTTTTGTTTATTAAACCTGTAAATAGTTATACAACACCGGGTCTCGTTATGTCGTCGTGACATTATTGGTGTCAGAAGCATTGAAATGAACCGATGGTGTATACTGGAAGAAGATATTGAAGAATTATTTGGACTCGTTTTTAGTCGGGAATTGACTGACATGACTGACATCCTTGGCACGTGGTCACTACGGATTTTTTCGACCACGGCGTACTTGTGACCTGTCGTCACTGGGGTCAAAAACAACGGTGATCTGCAGTCGTATGGATTGGACGTTCGCGGACAACAACGGAGATTGGAGTTCGGAACAAGTACATTACGGAGACGGCTAGGTCAGTTCAGCATCTCTCGGTTTTGTGTACAGCAATAGCTTGCTTTGATCTGTAGTCGCGCAGACGGGAAGTTGTATATCTTTTCTTTTACATCTGTGTGGTGTCTGTTAGCAATTATGCTTGGTCTTATTTCGTTTGTAGTTGTATTGTGAAGTTAGATAGTTATTATTATCTGCGATATCAGTAATATTAGCTATGGCTACCGCTACGCCGTCGGCGTTAGAACAGTTAACGGCCGAACAACAGGCCGATATTAAAAAGATGTCATCCGAACGTATTAGGATGGTACTGTCACGTGCGGGTGGTGATATAGATACGCTAGCACAAGCAAGCCGCCAGGATTTGATTGAGGAAATGGCGAAATATAACTTAAGTCTAGAACAGGCTGCGGCGTCTGATAAAGACTCAGAGACGCCAATTCTTTCCTATCGTCATCGAAAACTACTTGAGCGTCAAATGAAATTTCACGAACTGCAGGCAGAGCGTCAATTTCGTCTGCAACAACAACAATTTAAACTGGACAAGCAAAAGCTTGCGTTCAATAAAGAACGGCAGTCTTCTCTTGCTGCTCGTGTTGAATATTACGGTGATGCTTTAAAATTTAGCACTATACGTATGACTGACGAACCTGGCGACTTACCGCACTTTTTCACATCTCTTGAGAATGTGTTTGCTATGTATGAAGTGCCTAATGATTTGCGTGCTAAACTTATGATTGTTAATAAATAAAGCTAAAACTTTACTTTTTCGTTTGACTGTCAATAAACTGGCCAATTACACAGAGGTGCGTGATTTTCTTTTAGCCGAGTTTCACCTTACAAGTGAACAATACCGTGATCGCTTTCTCACAATTAGGCGTAAGTTTGACGAAACATTCACTTTGTTTACGGTTGCGTAGTTTGTTTGATTTTTACTTAAAAGAGTCGCAAAGTTAACCAGGATTATAACAAACTAGTATCTTTGATGGTTGCTGACCGCTTAAAAACTGAGATGTCTCCCTCATGTTTGAAACATATTCTGACCATTGAGACAGGAGATAAATGGCTGGAGTGTGATAAACTTGCAACTGTAGCTGATGCTTATATGAATAGTCACTTTGCAGATGGTGAGCCTAGGATGTTGGCCAGTAGGCCTGGAGGTTACCGCCATAGACGTGTGGTCGGGGCACAGTCCGAAAACAATGCCACACCGCCGGCCGACGCACGGTCAGAGAATAGGTATGGCGACGAGCGTGACAATAGGCCTACGTACGAGACACGGACTTAAAACACTGGTGCACAGACTGAGGCACGACCAGATACCGGTAGCAGGTATAGGCCTAGCCCAGCGGCCGCGAATAGCGATGTGCGTGCGAAATACTGCTACAAATGTAGGTCTCCGGATCACCTGGCTAGCTTCCACAACCCGAGCACCGGTAGTGGCCGTGGACAGCTGCGACCGGCATCGAAGCCAGGTGTCAAGAACACAGGTAATGCAGGCGGTGCACGCGTCAATCGATGTGCAGTGATATGTGACGAGTCTGCGAGCCAGAAGCCCGTGGCTGCAGCGCGGTCTACGAGTGATGATTTGCCCAGTTACCGTATAGTTCACGACGCAGAGACCCTCGATCTGATGCAAGAATTGACACAATACGCTGACAATTACGATACAAACAATTACACAACCACACATAATGACAACACTGTCACTGCATCTGTCGATTCTGATTCCCACGCTGTTGTTAATCGTGTAATTAATCTCACAAAACCAACTCCTGTTAACCCGCCAGTGCTTTTGTCTAAAATGCACTATCGCGATGTGTTAGTTGAGGAGCTTGGTCGTAATGTTGTTGCACTGGAGGATTCCGGGGCTAAGATATCAATCGTTTTTTCTAACATGATTCGAGACCTGAACTTAGTTTCTCTGGGAAAAATTAACTTGAGTGGCATAGTGGGTGACCCTGTGCAAGCAGACCTTGTACAGATGCACATTAAACCTGCCAATCATTCTGTTAATGTCAATGAACATGAGAATTGTTCTGAACGTACAGACAATATTGCACCGTTTGTGTCTGTGATTTTTGCTGTGTGTGATAAACTGTCTAATAATCATGATTTGATTTTTACTGCTGACGTGGTTGAACATTTGAACGACTTAAACAGTTATACAGTAAACAAGATTGTGTCTGATAGGCCTAGTAGTAATCCGTTTCAGTTAAATACCGTTGTGTCTAGTCAACCCAATTCAGACTCCCATTCTACTAATAACGTTGACGCTACGACCGTACAGACGGACGATGACGTCAGGACTGCTGACTCTGACGTTGGTGTTGATAATGAGAACGATGGTGGTGAACGTGCAGACACGGAGACACTTCGTGCAAAACAACAAGCAGATCCTTCGTTGCAACCATGGCTTAAACTAGCAACAAACAAGAAAGGCAATTTTTCTTTAAAGAATGGTTTGCTTTTTCACTGTGAGCGAGTGTTAGAAAACAATGTAGAGCAGTTAGTTTTGCCTTCTTCTCGCATTCCTTCTGTTCTCAAGCTAGGTCATGATGCTATGTTTAGTGGCAATTATGCCTACAAAAACACTTTGCGTCGTATTCGTTTGGTTTTTTTTGCTTTTCTCAGATGAACCAAAAAATCAAAGAATACTGTAATACTTGTCATGATTGTCAATTAAAAGCTAGAGAGTTGGTTAAAGATCGTACACCGATCACAGCTATTCCTCGCAACGAAATTCCATTCTCACATCTTTGGTGGGATTGCATTGGACCTTTGTTTGATCCTTCTGTTTGTCGGAATCAACCTAACTACTATCTTGTAATTTGTGATCAAGCCACAAAGTTTCCTTTTGCTTTCCCTTTAAGACGCATAACTGCACAAGCTGTGTGCGAGTGTTTGATACAAGTTTTTATGTTGGTAGGCGTGGCTTCGTTCGTGAGTAGTGACTGTCGTAGTAATTTTCGTTCAGAGTTGACTAAAGAGTGTTTGAAATGCTTGGGCTGCAGTCCGAACTACAATACGCCATTGCATCCTTCTGCGTCAGGTCAAATTGAACGCACCAATTAAACACTAAAGCGTTGTTTACATAATGTAATACGTTAATACTCGAAACAATGGCCAAAATTATTGCCTTATGTTTTATGGGCAATGAGAGAAACTAATAACGTTACAACTGGTGTATCACCATACCATCTCACATTTGGTCGACCTGCTAGGGGTCCCTTGTCTATTTTGAAGGAGAACTGGTCTGGTAACGATAATCTACCACTAAATCTCGGCAAATCAGATTTTTTGGAAGAACTGAAACAAAACTTGTCTACAGCCAATAACTTTGCACGCGAACATTGTGACAAAGAACAGAAACGTTACGTTTACAACTACAACTTAAGGTCTACTGACAAACGGTTTACGATTGGACAGAAAGTCATTGTCCTTTTAAACGACGGTAAAGGTCCGAGCATTCTCTCTCGTTGGCAAGGACCAGCAACAGTTGTAGAGCGTAAATCTCCTTACTCATACATTGTCGAGTTGGACGGCCAGCGTCGTCATCTCCATGCTGATCGTTTACGTGCGTATAATGAGCGTGTCCGCAGTATTTAGGTTCAGCATTGTGCGATCATATATGAGCAGGATACGGACTTTGGAGACATCGGTCACTCACCAGTGGCGACGCCTAGCGAACTGCCACCGCCCAGTCAACGTATTAACACAGATGCCTTGTCTCACTTATCCGACGTGCAGCGTAGCGCGTTACTTGATTTATTAGATGAGTTTTCCGCTGCATTCTCTGACACTCCGGGTTTATGCTTTCTTGTACAACACGAAATACGCGTAATCGATGATTTCATACCAAAACGATTTCAAGCATGTCGTATACCTGAACCTTTAAAAGCAGAGGTGGCTAAACAAATCAAACAGTTGCTTGATTTGGGGTTCATAAAACCTTTAAAAAGCCATGGTTTCGTTCGTAGTTTGCGTTTTCAAGAAGGGCGAGGGAGGCGCTAAAGGAGATGTTCGTTTATGCTGTGACTACAGGTATCTTAATCGATATACCGTGGGTGAGATGGTCCCCATGCGTTCTACTAAAGAAATAATTCACAGAGTTGGTAAAGCAAACGTGATCACGACGTGTGACTGCCGTAATTCTTACTGGCAAATCCCTATCAGACTCGAGGATACTTGGCTGACGGCCTTTGTTACGGACTTTAATGTTTTTGAGTGGCTAAGGGCACCTTTCGGTTTGAAATGATCAGGTAATTCTCTGATGCATGCGATGCAGTTGATATTGACTCCACCACTGCGAGACTTTTCAGATTCTTACGTTGACGATACATCAGTGTTTTCTGACAACTGAAAGTCTCACATAACTGATTTGAAAACTTTCTTGTTAGCTATCATCAACGCCAAATTGACCTTGAACTTGAATAAATGCCGTTTTGGCCGACCGCAAGTTTCTTTTGTTGGACATATCATTGGGTCCGGTTATCACGGTCCCGACCCTCAAAAGGTGAAAGCGGTTGAGCAAATAAAGGAACCTCGTACAAAGTCTGACCTTCGTAAGATAATCGGCTTTTTCAGTTATTTTCGTGCGTATATTGCTAAGTTTGCTCGTTTTGTTCGTCCGCTTACAGATCTGAGATGCAATAACAAGCCCAACACTCTAGACTGGACGGAAGAACACAAACGTATTCTTGAGGCATTGAAACAGGCGTTATGTGATGCAACTAAACTACACGTTGCAGAGTATGGTAAACCCTACGGCCTTATAGTCGATGCTTCCAAGACCTCCGTGGGCAATTGTTTGTTTCAATGGTGTGATGACGGTCGAAAACGTCCGGTTTCTTTTGCTAGTTGCAAGCTGACCCCGAGCCAACAAGTGTGGGCGGCGATTGAAGCTGAGGCGTATGCTGTGATTTGGAGTTTACGTAAATACCGCAATCTTATTTTTGGATCTAAGATCACTTGTTACTGCGACCACAACCCACCGCTATATATAACGCAGGGTGTCACGAGCAGTGCTAAGCTTTTAAGATGGTCTTTGGCTTTTCAGCAATATGATGTCTTTTTTAAATATCGGCCGGGTCGTCAAAATTTAGTTGCTGACTCTCTGTCGCGACTATGGGATTAGAGTAGCTGTTGTTATTATGCGGCCCGAGTTGATGTCTGTTTGGCTTAGCATTACCAGGAGCATTGTCAACTTTGTACAAGATGGTGTTTTGTTTTGTTGAGGTAAACTGCGTCAAGAAGAGCCGACAGTTCTACTGCAGCGGTACCTCAGCGACGTCGTCCTTCGTCTGGAGTCTGAACACCTAAGACATTGTCGCGAGACTTTCGCCACGGACTGATGCTACATTGTTTATGATTATTTGTTTCTCTGTTGCATGTTTTCATCGCTTGATTAATTTTGAGTAGGCCTATTATGTAGCATCAACTTGAGGTGCGGGGTGTGACGCCCCACTCGACCGAACGATGGAACGTTAGCTTTATTAGCGGACAATAGGCAGTAGCTATAGACTTAGCTGTAGGCTAGCAGTGAGTCAGACTAGAGCACGCGCAGCGTGCAGGATTATTTTCTTGTTATGTTTTATTTTCCTTTTTTTGTTCATTAAACCTGTAAATAGTTATACAACACCGGGTCTCGTTATGTCGTCGTGACAGTCAGTAAACCTTTAAAGTTTTTGTCAACAAAACACAAACAGGATAATTTTTTGCAAACCATCCACTGTTTGTATCCACAGAATGTGTAACGCTTGGTTGTCGTTACGAAATGCGTACAGGTAAAAATCACATGGTTTACGACACATATGAGTATGTGAGCGTAAAAAAACATTGCGCAGCTTGTTGAGTATACCAGAATATGTTCAGTTGCTGCTTGATAATGATGCAGCAGACACTGATGTCATATCTTGTTTTGCCGACGGTAACCGTTTTAAGCAGCATTCATTGTTTGGAGATCCTAGTAAGTTCTCGTTGAGTATTCAACTGTTTTATGATGAAATTGGAACAACGAATCCCCTTCGTGAAAATTCTGCAATGTGCAATGTTGGTGTTTTCTTTTTTACGGTCCAGAATTTAGCTAACAAATACAACTCCTGTTTTGCTAATGTTCATCTGTTGTCATTAGCATACAGTCATAATATTAAAGTCTATGGATTTGATCGTGTATTGGAGAAATTTGTGGCAGAAATGAATATGTTACAGTTAGTTGGTTTTTCTGGTGAGTTTCCCATTATTAATGAAAAAAACTGTATATGTAGGCCTTGGAAATGTGTCATGTGATAATCTGGCTCTGAATGGTATTTTTGGATTTATTGAGTGCTTCTCTGCTGATTACTATTGTACAATGTGTACTACCACAAACACAGAAGCCCAAGAAGGTGTTTGTAAGTTAGATTTTACTCTGCGTTTTGCAGACATTTATAATGCCGATGTTGAGGCATTAACAACACTAGCACCCGGTACAAACAGCCACGGTGTGAAGGCGCCGTGTTGCTTGAAAAACATTGAAGGTTTGCATGTGACTCAAAATTTTTTAGTAGATTCAATGCACACACTTTTAGAAGGTGTTGTGCCATATGAACTGGGATGTATTTTGTACTGTCTGGTTAACGAGAAGCATTGAATAACATTGTCTAATGTAAATATGCGTCTGTCAATGTTCTTCAACAAAAACACGGTTGATAAGCATAACCGCCCACCACATCTGCACCAGGCAGAATTACCTGGCAATGGCTTGTCGCCATCTATAAAAGCAGTGCAAATGTGGGCATTGCTAAAGTTTTTGCTAATAGTTATTAGTAATGCCATACCACACAGTGAGCCACATTGGCTGTTTTTGCTTCATTTTAGTGAACTGGTCGATCTGATATTTGCATTACGGTTTACGGTAGGCATGGTTGCGTACCTTTGAGAATTCATTGCTAACCATCTGTTACAGTTCAAGAAACTGTTTGACCGCACTTTGCGTCTGAGACCTAAGCATCATTTTCTGGTTCACTTTCCAACAGCCATATTGCAAAATGGCTTTTGTGTTGGGTTCAACTGCCTTCGCTATGAGCTAAAAAATTCGTTTTTTAAAAGATCGGCCGGAGTTGTATGTAATTTCACCAACATAAGTAAGACACTTGCAAGTCGTCACCAGTACAATGCTTTCCACAGCCGTTTGTCTAAACAGTTTTTGCGAAATACAGTTCTTGTTGGAAACAAAACTTCTGAGCACTTGCCTGCTGGCAAAGTACGTTTTTTTGCTCAGCTTCATGAGCAGCTTCAAGCTGACAGTTTACAGAACGTAGTCATTGCTACTAAAATATCAGTAGCAAGTGTAACATATCGTGCAGACACTTTCTTTGTGTATACATTCAGTGCCAGTGGGTATCCAGTGTTTGGATGTGTTGAGTGTTTTGTGAACATACCTGGTAGTGATGTTTGGTATGTTGTGATGCGTGAGCATAAAAATTTGTTTTTCGTTTTTCATTTTTATGCGTATGAAATCACAGCTGAGCATCCCATAACACGCTGCTTTGTTGCACTAGAACGCCTGATAGATTACAATGAATTATATAGATATGACAGTTTTTCTGGAAATAAGACACTCTTAATTCGAATGCCTTATCACATCTTTCCAGATGAGCATATGATGAATGCTGATTAGTGGTCTCATTAGTGGCATTGCTATGTTGTACACAGTGGTGCATATTTTGATAAACTTTCCACTTTGAAATTACGCTGTTGCAAACAACACAATAAGAAAGGTTTCTGTTTTCATGCAGTATTTAAAACTGGCAGTATTGGCAGTATATTAAAGCAAATACAAAGCGATGTAACTAAACTGAACTGACATAGTTTAGTTTCTGACGAACTGACCAATGGACAAGCAGTAATGCATTACAGTAGGCACCGTCTAACGTTGTTGGTGGCCTATGTCACTACGGTGACATCCGCGTCAACCAATGAGCAGTGGGTTTGCCCTGCTCGTCCATTGATCAGTTTGTCAAAAACTAAACCTTGTCAGTTCAGTTCAGTTATGTCGCTTCGTACGTGCCTTTACAATACAGTATGCAGTAATGGCAATTTGTTAAACTTCTGTGTAAATTTTTTTTATAATATTTTATGATGCATTCTTTCTATGTTTTCATGTTTTGTTTCCATTACTTCCATTGGTCAAACTTTGTGTTGCATTATGTGATTATTTAAAATCCTAGTCTTTTGGGTGATCATCAGTACATCCGATTGCCACTGTTAGTAATGTTACTGTTAGTAGTAGTAAGTATTTCTGTCTAATTTGTTGAGTAAATGTAATTTTTGTGAGGTATTTCATTACAGTTGCTGCTAATTTTGCTGCATTTGTAGAACATTGTTTGTGAACAGTACTTGTGTACCTAGCTATGGATGAGTTGATCAGTTGTGTTGAAGACATCATCAGATGCCAAGTTCCTGAGGATGTTGTGGAACAGTTTCGAGGTCAGTTGCTGGTTAATGTTTTTTGCTATATTTATTGCTGTAGTAATTTCATACATACCTTGTTTCATGTAGTATCTCTCGTATGGTTCAATTTTTTATTTATTGTCTTGTATAATATACACTTAACTTGTGTGCTGTTTCTATGTCTTAGTTGTCTGTGCATCGTACAGTGTTTAGTTGGTACCGGTGCCTTTTTTCTGAGTTTGGACAAACAAAATCCTGTGAAGTATCACAGTTTGTCTTGTATCAAAGCAATAGAAACAGCAATCTGTTCAGTGGTTGCCTTTTTGTAGTTTCTGACAATGTTGTCTGTCATTATGCGCGAAAGCAGCTATTGCTTTCAGCGCGTCATAGCCACCGCAATTCTGTCTGTCCGTCACACGGGTGGATCAGTCAAAAGCAGTGCAAGCTAGAATCTTTACCTTCGGCTGTTTGGAAGACTTTAGTTTCAGGAACTGTAAACCTTTTCCATAAATTCAGATAGAGAATTTGGTATTTGTATATTAAGTTAGCGCGAACACCCTAATTTTCAGCTAACTACTAAACCGGAACTGCTTTAGGCTTTCGTACATCTCTTGAGCATTAGCTCAAATTTCTTATTTTGTAATCGCTATGGCATTCTATCATCACACAGTATGTGTCTCCTGAGCATTGTTGAAAGTAAACTTTCACACGTATGGTATCTTAGTGCTGCTGAAGGTGTTCTACATCTGTAGTTAAATGATCGTGTGATGTTAATGCACCGTAACTGTTTGTACTGTCTCTGGTGGTTGTGTTTGTGCAAAGGAAAAGCTCACTGTTGAGTCATTTCGACTTTTGTCGGATGACGACCTAAAGTCTCTTGGATTTAAGCTGGGTCCAAGGAAGTTAATTCTGAGTTAAATTCAACAACAGTCAGGTACTATACTTTATTATATATATAAAAAACTGCAAACAATTTATTTAATGTTGTATAAGCACTAATGTAAAACGGCAAAAATCAAAAAGTATAAGCACGAACTAATTTATTACCTTAGACATTTAATCTGTTTTCAGTAACCAGATATAAATGTCTAAGATAATGCATAATGTTCGTGCTTATACTTTTTGATTTTTGCCGTTTTACATCAGCGCTTATACAACATTAAATGAATTGTTTGCAGTTTTTTTATATATAATATTTGCGGTTTTATTTAAGTTTGAAAGGTCACGTTACTTTGTACACAACAACAACAACAACTACTACTATTACTGCCTCCACCATCTTGGATTTTGTTATTTGTTTAATATAATGGCAAGCCTGTATGTGTGACAGCAAATTTAGTCTACAAACCAAATTTCATGCGAATAAGTAAAAAAGCAGTTATAAGTGATGAACGACATTTAAAAAGGTGGCCACCGCCATCTTAAATAATTTACTACTTTTCTCGATTCTGGTCACATGATTTATTTCCAGTAGCAACTAACCACATTCCTGCAAAATTTTATGAACCTTTTCCAGTCGGCAGTTGATTTGTTATGCTTTGTGTTAAAATACAAAATGGTGGCCGTTGCTATGCTAATTTTTATTTTTGTTCGATTTTATGGTATAACTACATGTAGAACGTGAAACTTAGCTCGCATATGAAATTTCGTGCACGTACGTGCAATAGCAACTTAATTATGAACGATAAACCGAATTCAAAATGGCGGCCGCCGCAATCTTAAATTATAATTTTGTAATGCTGGACCACCCACAAAGCCAATTTGTGAACATGAGATTCCTTTTTAAATTTCGTGTTGATTGAGTGCGCAGTTTTTGAGATATCGTGATTCGAAAATTTTACAAATTTGGCTTAAAATGCCCATTGAGGCCCCAAAAAATCATGTTTTTGGGGAGTTTTGACCCTCAACATTATTTTGTATTATCGAGACCCCCAAATGGCCCTACATTACGCGGAACACGCGTTTTGAGCCATAAACGGTCGTGATCGGTCTTCTGGTGTGACCTGTAGGCGTGAGCAAGAATACAAAAAAGATAGAACACAAAAAGTAACAGAAAATGTCCTCCATACGCAGATTTCATTCCCGTCGTCCCACATCAACCAAATGCAAATCCCGGATATCTTTCTTGGTTTCAAGTTTCATTAAGATCGGTTGAAATATGTGGGAGCTGTGGGGGGTCGAAATTTTGGCCTTCCCATTGACTTGGCACATCGCTTATACAACAGCTTGTTGCTACTGCACAAGCCGTGATTATCTAATTTCTAAATAGCAGAGATGTGGAAGCGTTAAATTTTGTAATGCGTTAACACATTGCGTTAATTTTTTAATGCATGCGTTGGCGCGTTAATAACACAGCATTAATATTGCTGATATTGTAGGTATACTACATCCTATGTTTAGGGTTCAAGGCCATTCAAGGTGATTGATGTTGATACTGATAATAAGCATGTCACCAGTTCTTGTTATAATAAGCAGCATGTCTGTGCCTATCTGCACTGTCAGGAAATTCACAGACGTCGATTTCGCAAGTTATACCAGCAACACCAGCGTCAACATCAGCTGCCCCCTTCCCGGATCAGGTTTGTGTTGTGTACGAACGTTACCCCTGTTGGATATTGAAACTTGTCTGTGGTCTGGGAGTATCAACCCAAAATTTGATAATAATTTGCATTACATAGCAATTATTACATGTGAATTTTGTTGCCATTACTGAGTTCGAAGGTTTTTTTTTAATTATCTTGTAAAAGTTGTTTGAGCTCAGTTTCACTGATGACCAGATGCTGATACATGATAAAGTGGCTCAAAATTTGGTGATTATTTTTTATATTGTAAATTGTTATTAATCAAATTGCATGTATGTGTCTGCATATTTTAAATGCTTTTTTGAGTGAATGTTTTTGTGTGCAATTAGAGATATCCTGTGGACAGTATTCTGAACAATGTTGTGCGGAACAACAGAGGGCCGGAGCTGGTAAACAAGCTGAAAGCTGGTGGTCTGCTAACGCGAGATGACAGGATATTTCTGGTTAAAGTGGCAGCAAAGTGGCTGCTCAAGAACAGTAACATGTAATTATACACTCTCTTGTTAGAATTCACAAACTTCTGAAAGACTTTACAATATTTTAAAAAAATAGATTGATTTGATCAGTTTCTTGTTTAATCTTACCAAGTTTTTTTTTTGTTTTAAACACATAACATAGATGCTTTCAACCATTTATGGCACTGAATGGCTGATGTGCTGTATGACACTAAACTGTGTGGGTCTAACACAGTCTAGTGCCTTACGGATCATTCACCGCAATGCTGGTTTGAAGTGTTTTTTTTCGTCGTTAGTTTTTGCTAACGTTTATATTTCACAAGGTAGTGCAGAAACGCATTTACCATGTGGTGGGATATATAATAACCACGCTATTGCAAATTGTCTTCAGAGTGTGCCAGTAAAAGAATTTTAAAAATCGGTCAATAATTGGCGAAGATATGAACAGAAGTAAAGTGGCATTTTTTGGCTCACGGTGTATTGTCGTTGCTAGTTTTTTACAGACGAGCACATGCAGAATGCCGAGTAATAGTTTTACTAGTGGTGTAGGTACATATTTTTACATGGAGGACCAAATGAGGCAAACTGGGATAAATTTTCATTTTACTAATTATATGCAAAATGTTGCAGTTTGTTAAATGCTGATGCTTGTCTCTGCTGCAGAATGGATCAACCAACTGTGGCTGAAAAGCTGGCAATGGCCAAGTCCATTGTACAGACATTTCCGCATTTGGCCAACCGTGACGCCACACATGGATATGTGAGTAATGTCTACATACTGTTTCATTTAACACTGACTTTGTGACTAGTCATGTAAAGTATTGTTACTTGCTTCGAAGACTTCTTGCTTTCTCTGTTTTGTCTAACTTTGGTGAATGGGCGCAAAATATCCCAGTCATGTAAGGATGTAAATTTGCGTCTAGTCTACTTTCAACTTATAATATGCTAAATTGTTGTGTAAATGTGTAGTATTTTATTCAGCCACCGTAACTCCGTGCTGCAATAATCTGTCTCAATAAATTACCTTCGTGTTAACAATTTAGTATTATTTTTTATAGCACACAAGCTGACATTACCAAGGCTGATTTTATGTGATCAGGAAGAGTGTTATGACCCACGTGTCCACACCGGGTATCTCGAGTTTTTTATTCGCCAGAAGAGATCAAGAGACCCAACTATACAAACAAAGTGGCACGAGAAAAAAAAAGGTTTTTTGCTTATTTATTTTCTTTGTAGCGAAAATGCAACCCTTTGTTTATGCATTATAAATTCTTAAACGTATGCTGCATTTTTTTCAGTGGTTTATTTGCTTTTAGTGGGAAGAATAAACACTAATTTAGCCAGTTGTTGTTTTTTGCATCTACTATGTGATTTGTTTTTCGTATAAATTTTGCCATGCATTGTTTTCAGTGAAAAACCAATGGAAAAACGTTTACTTGATACACAATTTACCTGAAAAAAACTTTACAGTTAAAAATAGTTTGACCAAAAGTTTAACGGAATTGTTTCGTAATAGTCATTAGTTAGCTAAGAAGCAATTTGTGCTCAGTGCTGTATGTGCAACAGAGTTAGCGTGTTTAGCCATGTGTGTTTAGGGCGCAGGTTCTGGAGTCTGATGGTGGCGCAGAAGAAGGCGAGCGCAGGCTGAGAGACACTCGCCCGACCGACAGCAATCGGCAGGAGCTGCTTGCCCTTATGGAGAGAACTCGTGCCAGCCGGAGGCAGTGAATTGAGGCCAAGAATCCAGATGCCACGACCATATTAAAGAAATATCCAAGATTTATGGACATGACTGAAACAGAACGTTTCTCCTGCAGTTTATTGTGTTGTTATTCTGGTGCAAGTAAAGTAAAGTAAATTTGCGTGAAATGGATGATTATTGACAATTTTTTTTACTCTTCTAATATTTTACAGACAGTATTTTTAAGTGAGTGAAGTAAAATTTTAGTGAGAAATGTTATGAAATTGAAATTGATCAGGCAGGCAGTGCTTGGAGACAGATGCTGGATATAAATAGTTGATATGTGCACTGTGCAACTACAAGTAAATGATGGTTTCATGCAGGCTTTAGTTGCAGTGTATCATAACAAGCACTGGTGACAGGCTTTTTAAATTTATCAACATCGATGACCTTGAATGACATTGAACCTTCCAAAAAGGGTTTTTTTGTGAATTTTTCGCAATATTTGGATGCAGCGCACTTTTCAACACTGAATTGCGACGCAATGGCTGGAGTTAGACCAAGACAACCTGCGTATGAAATTTTCAGCATTAAACGTAGATTTCAGCAGTCTAAGTCCCGATCTTTTAGGCTCATGGAGCCCGGCGCAGGCGGGCGTCAAAGACGGCTACCTTTCCTAAAAAGTGGTTATTTTACCGCAATTATTTGGTGTAGCATGAAAACGATTGCAAATAGGTACAAACATGCTGTTTATTATTAATTTTTGCGGTATTCTGCTGCAGCACAAAATACAAAAATAAACTGCAACGAAAAGGCTGGAGACAGACTGACAGTTTGCGAAGAGGAACTGCTATAGGCTTTCACGCGTCTCGGGAGCATTAGCTCAAATTTCTTGTTATTTTATCTAGTAATCATCCGCGTGGAATATGGTAACACCATCATTGTCCAGCAAACATAATGCTGACATTAATGTTCAAGATAAAATCACATATTCCAGTTGTTTAATGAAAGCTGTATGATGGCTGTCACGGTAGTTATTGTTAGGCAGTAGGGACAAACTGCAGTTGAAAGCTTCAGAATTTTTTCTTAATCCTTACAGTTGTAATGTGTCTGTAATGCAGGTTAATGAAAAATTTGCTGCAATGGTGGCATGTGATGTGCAGCACCTGCGGGACCATTGGCGAGGTGTCCGAGACAAAGTGCTGACTTACGCGTCATCTCTGAGAGCCAAGAATTCTGACGTGACGAAACTGTTGGCCTTAATCGACGACGATGAATTTGATAAAGGTTGCAAGTGTATTTTTTTAGTAAATGTCTTGAAGCCATAACCAGGATTATCACATACCTGTAGTGTTTCTGTTTGCCAGTAAACGGATAAAATTGGGCATTGCACAGTATGTAAGTAAAAATGGTTAATGAAACAGAAGAACTGATTACAAGCAGAATTAAAAATGCAGTGATTATAATCAGAATAATGGATAGAAAGAATGGCAATGTGGTGTCAGGTGAACATTACTGGAAGTGTTGAGCTTGCTACTGATATGATGTACTTCAGAGTTTGTTTATCTGTGTTCAAAATAACTCGGTGATGTGAGCCATTAGTATCTGAAGTGTAAGCATTACTTTGCGGCCACTACAGAAGTGTGAGGGTCACAGGAAAAATACCTGAAAACACAGGTCTTCAGGCAACTTTAAGCAGAAATGATGCAGACAGTTCCAGATTGACAGCTGTGACACACATCGCGATTCCTGACAACTTTATGATGTGGCAGACAGTCAGTGATAACGCTGTCTATGGTGGTAGTGTGTTAAAACTGTGCTGAACATGACTTACAAAACTGGTCATTTTATATGTAGGGAAGAAGACTGAGGCATAACTACAACTGTTGCCGCTGCTGCTGATTCCACCTCCCAAAACAATGAGTAAAGAGAGCTCGCCTGGGTCGATCTGCTGTTCTGCAGATGTTTTTTCATGACATTGAGGTATCAGTGTTAACAATCTGCATGGCAGTAGTGTAGCTTTTTAATTTTTTTTTTTTACTAGTGACATCGTTTTTACGCGACAGCAGCTACTGCTGTAGCGTGTGTTAGCCGAATTGCAATTTTGTCAGTTTGTTTCTTTGTCTATTTGTCACATGGGTGGATCAGTCAAAAATGATGAAAGCTAGGATGACCAAATTTTCACCATCGGCTGCCTGGCAGAGTTTAGTTTCAAGATCCGTACAAGTTTTCCCATAACTTCGACAGGAGTCCTCGAACGAGGGCGCTAATAGAGACAGGGGTAGGGAAAATTTGCCATTTTTATGAGGTTTATTTGTCATGTCTGTGGTTGTGTGGTTTGCCATTTGTCTATTTTCTTACTGATTTACAGTCATCATTATGCGTGATAGACAGCAATGTCAAAAGGTCAGCCTCGTCTAGCTTGACTAAGCTAGCAGGCTGTGGAGTGTAGACAATCATAGCTGCTAGAGCACATATTTTACCGTCATCTATGGGCTGTTGAACTTCTTTATATGAATGTGCCTTTATGCATGTCGACCACTGTATACTCTGGTCACACCAGTAAGCCGACAGTGAAACTTCTCAGCCGCAGACTGACTACTCTTTTTCCGTCATGAAAGTACTCAGTCACCTGCATAGTCTTATAAACCTGCAATGTGATGCATGCTGTGTAGGAAAACATGAGTGTGCCAGAGGCGATCAATCTGACTGCGCAGCATCCTGCGAACCAGCCGCTGCTGTTTCGTCTCCAAGAACAGTATTACTTGAAAGTTGACAAGCAGGCAATACGCATCAGCAATGTGTCGTGTCTATGTGACGCCAATGAACTCCTCGTCAAGATTCATTACATCTTCAATTTTGACTATGAGTACGAACTCAAGCCTACTTACGGCTTGCTTGAGAAAGCTTGGGGCCTGCCAGTTTCAGTTGGCAACAGCGCTGCCCTTAACGACTTTGTGCGGCAGGCCCTAGAAAACAGTCTGTAACAGGCTTGAATTTATACTCATAGTCAAAATTGGTCGACCAATAGTCAAGAGAGGGAGCAGAGAATATAAACTGTTGGCTTAAGTCTTTTTGTTGTTGGAAAACTGTAATCCAAAACTGCAAAATATGAAGCTGAAATACACATTTTGGAAAACTTCAAGGGCAAAATCAAAATAACCCTAGCTGCCTGTCACAGATCGGTTGGAAATTTGCAGTGTCTGATTGAAATGTGCAACTTCCTGGCCCGCTTACTTTTTAACACATGATGCTGCTGCTGGCAATGTTGAGGTATTCAATGGCATCACACAGACGTGCCACGTTGTTGATGCATATTGACTGTGTTCTAAGCGAGACTGGAAAGATGTACCGTGTACCATTTTTATTTTCAAATTTTGGTTTATATATTTTGTTGTTCATCATGTTTTCTATACAGTCTTAAGACCCCATTTAAGCAGAAATCACCGCAGCATGGTTTAGTTTTGGCATATATTACTTGCACAAGATTGAGTTGAAAACATGATAAGCTTAGCACAACTTTAAAAAAAATTATTCTTAGTGACATAAATGGCTGGCATAGCAGATTTATACACAGCAAGGTGTTTGAAAACCTAGGTCTTCAGCGTGTGCTTTCCAGTCCCGATTCTAAATTGCTTTTTGTAGCATGTAAATTTGATGTTGAGTTATTGAAATGCATTTGATGCTGACTTGAGTTTTGAAACTCGTTCATGATTCTGAGTTACTTGCCCAGTGCTGTTCGCTTACGGTAAACGTGTTTATAGTGCATTTTCACTGTGTTTAGTCCAGTCTGATTATGAGTTGTTTTCGTGTTGTTACGCAAGTTGCTGACTGGAGTTTTTAAATGTGTTTGGTGCTGACTGAGTATTAAAACTTGTTCTAGCCATTCATCATTTTGAGTTACTTGCTCAGTGCTGTTCGCTTACGGTAAACGTGTTTATAGTGCATTTTCACTGTGTTTAGTCCAATCTGATTCTGAGTTGTTTTTGTGTTGTTACGCAAGTTGCTGACTGGAGTTTTTAAACATGTTTGGTGCTGACTGACGTTTTGAAACTTGTTTGGTGCTGTAATCTTACAGAAAAATTGGTTCCTACACAGCCTGTTATGTCTTACGTTTGCTGTTTGACTTAAATCTTGCTAAATAAAAATGACGAAATTAAGTGCAACATAAAGGCAACTAAAGGGATTTAGCAGACCATACAAATTTCTTCATTAAAAGCGTTGAAGAGGGACAACAAAAATGTTGCATAAGACCCATCAGAGTTGTAGTTTATGTGCAACACAAATGTAGCCTAAAATCCACCAGAGATGTAGTCTATGAGCAACAACCATGTAGCCTAAAACCCATCGGAGTTGTAGCCCATGTGCAACACTGGTGTTGCATTATAGTTCTGCAACACTTGATGTTGCCATAAGCCAACACCTGTGTCTGGGTGTCAGAAACCAACAATGGCTGTTGCACAGTATGCAACAGTAATGTTGTCAGTGTGCAACACTCTGTACGAGAGTGCATAGTAAAGAGAAGTCGCCGTTAACACAGGGCTTAAACTACCGTTTAGCCTGTGATTTAAAATAAAATCCAGGATCTTACAATGTTTAGTTGATAGCGACGATGTAAATTCGATCATGTCCTACGATTTGGCTAAACAACTGCAATTAACATTACAACCTTTGAATAGCGATTGTCCACTAATATCTGCCTCAGGCCAACGTCTACAAACGATCGGAAAAGCGGACGTAAAGGTTCAGATTAAAAGGTTTCTTGTTTCGCACAAATTGACAATCGTTGCAGGCTTGTTTTTTAATATTTTTGTTGAGACGGACTTCGTATCCAAAAACAATGCATTTATTAATTGTGCAGATAATACTGTCACTTTTTGCCATTGATTGATTGTTCTCCCATTAGAGGAATTTAATAGTGTAAAGAACTGTGCGGCCATCAGCAATACAACATGCGTCCCAGGATACTCAGAGGCTATCCTACCCGTGAAAATAAAAAGTAATTTTAAAAACACCGTAGTTGTTTTAGAACCCCTTATCAACAATTTACATCCCGTGTTAGTTGGCGGCAGTTCGACACCAGTCAGAAATAATATCGGTCATATGCGAGTGTTAAATTTTAAACCATACCCTGTCATTTTGAAGAAAAATGCCAAGATAACACCCATACTATACCCAAACAATATTAATTCCATAACAAAGTTTGAGGCGCCCAGGGACAGCCCTGAAGACTTAAACAAAGCGAACGGACTATCGCTTAAACGCTGGATAAATTTGTGTCAGAATTTAAAAAAAAAACGTAAACTCAAAACTGACCCAGAAAGAACGTCATGACTTACTGAAGTTTTTATATAAAAACAAGGTTATTTTCGTGGACATCAAAACTTATAAGGGCTTTCAACTTAATTTAGAACCAAACTAGAAATTTGGGGCAAAGCCAAACGTGA
>Ga0209367_1003768_pt1 | contig 20730 bp, 10 predicted proteins | sample WorMetLIZISLAND2_FD_187412 | JGI IMG/M metagenome (GOLD analysis project Ga0209367, IMG submission 187412) | Marine gutless worms symbiont microbial communities from Max Planck institute for Marine Microbiology, Germany - Olavius geniculatus... ...
CAGAATAACAAAGGATGATCGCTGTTTGATCATGGGCTTACGAACTGAGAACTGTTTTGCTAGGTAATGTGATCACACAATAAAAGTGCGGTGGGTGGAAGAACTTCACGTTTACGTGCCATAAATTTCTGCTTGTAACAGTGAAAGAATGGTTAAAATCGGTGCTGAATTACCAAAGTTATCCCAAAAATAAAACTGGGTATCCGTTTTTTTTGGAACACCCTGTAGGTGCGGTTGTGGCTTTGCAATAAATAAAAAAAATAAAAAGACGTTGAGACGTTGTAATCAAACAGGAAAAGTCTCCGTCGCTTCCTTTGAGGTTGCTACACTTGAATCATTCAAGACTCCTGCTGATGAAAACTGGCGGTTATAGCTTGTTCTAAGGGCCAACATTTTTGATAATACTAAGCATGGATGTCGCCCATGCAATGTAAACTTGTTGCACAACTATACGAACAGGATAACACTGCCAAAAGTGCCGCAGTAAGTGAATAATTAGAGATTTTAAAAACTAGGCCTAAATACCCTTTAAAAGCTATTTAAATATTGCTTTAAATACCAGCCATTAAAAAGTAGCTAAGCCTAGTTAAATATTTGCTGTGAAATACTGATTTAAATAGTATTTAAATATTCAAATATTTAAATACTTTACAACACTGTGAGTTTTCTAATCACTGAGTTGGAAATCGAAATATATTAACTTATTAAGACGAAATTACGAGGTTATATTACTTTCTTTTTTGGACTAACAGGTAGCCAATGCAATACACTGTTTGACGTGTTAGCTTTATTAGCCTACATTTATTTGAGAACTAATAAATCGTAAACTGTCGTGTTTGACTTGTAATGCGTAGAAGTGCACGCGGACGTGCTTTGTCGATACAGTCAACAGTACGAACTACATCCGTTCGGTTTCCGAGTCCACACCCACGCTTTAGGTCACTTATCATATACATGCTCTACTAAGATCAGAAGAAAAGTTAATAACATTGAAATTAGATTAGAATGTGTGCACATTTTCTGTAAGTTGTCATGTCATGTCAAGGTGCCATCCGCTGCCAGAGCAATCGGTCCTCTGAAGAAGCCCTGATGAACTCTGTTGGGCTCACTTTGTCATTCCATGATTCGCATTGTAAGCTGTCCAGATACTTCAGTCTCTGACGCCCCCTCGCTTTCCTTCCATCTATCCTTCCCGTCATCACCAAATTCTCCAGACCATGTTTTCTCAACACGCGCCCCAGGAAAGCTAGTTGCAGTTGCCATATTTTTTTCATTAGTGTACGATATAACCTCTTTTTGTAAGTTACATCTGCTTAACGGCGGACGTGTGGAGCAGAAGAAGAAGCTTTTGTTTTTCAACAATTGATATAATAGCGGATTTATATTTCTTGATAGTTTTATATTAATTTTAATTGATATTAATAAAACAGCCACTAAGGCTTTCCAATAAACTCGGGTTGAAACAATGACACTGATTAAAGTCCATCCTGTCTCTTGTGTTGCTGTTGTTGATGTTTTAGCCATTAAAATCCGCTGAAGCTTAATGCTTATTTATTAAACTTTATTTATAGGCCCGGGTAAGTTTATTTCAGTTTAGTTAAGTTTCATGTAGGGACATACTGCAAGTTTGTGACAAAATAACAAAAAAAAATATTCATTAAGGTTGGTGACAGATAAACCTAACAGTTGATATTGATTATAAATGATAATAATGATGGCATGGTGATAATGATGCGTAGGTCGTGTCGTCAGTGGTTACGTCATATCGAACAGCAGTTCATCGTCATGGACACTGATTGGCTCAGCCAATCCGCAGTGGCCGCAGGTAGCGTAGATTTTCTATCTTTCATCACCTGTTCATTACACAGAACAAACTCGTCATATTTTATTAGCAAAATAGGACAAAAAAAATTTTTTAAATATTTTAATAACTTAGTTTAAGATTGTTTTGCATTATTTACGTCGACGGGCGGAGCTACTTAGGACTATACAATGTAGATACAATTGCTTTGTATATAGTTTTTTTTCTGTCAGTACAATCATTTTCAGTTAAACCGCATCCGATGAAAATGTTTACAGGCGTTTTATCCTCTGCACAGAAACGTTACGATATCGCCCGGTGATAGCTTGGTAAGTCGGCATTGTTGTACGTTAATTTTTGTATTAGGCCTATTATAGGCCTACTGCAATGAAAAATACTTTTATCGTTATTAGTAGGGCTGGTAACGATTAAATTTTTTTAATAGTTAACTTTTTGAAATTTAACGATTAATTAATCGTTAATTTTCTTTGTTAGTTAACGATTAAATTAATCGTTAAAATCCGCAGCTCTAGTTATTAGCTTTTTGTAGCGATAAACAGTCAGTAAGTAACGTATAGTACCAGTTCTGCACTTAGCCTATATTTATTTTTAGCAATTTCTGCAACAGAGCAGAGTGTTTACATTTAAAACCTAATCAACTGTGCACAAGTAATACAAAAGTTAATGAACTCAAGTTCGTTGCAAATTTTCAAAAGTCCTTTCTGTCAGATTTTTTCACATATATTTGTGTCGTGGCAAAGAGAGCGGGCGGCATTGCCCCCACTCTAAATTTTAACGTGGCAGAAAATTTTTGGTCCAAAATTTATTTTTCAAAAAATGCAAAATCAAGGGCTGAAAATTTTTATTATTTTTAAAGGGAATTTATGCGCAGAATTTTTGCTATACATGTGTATTATCTTTGCCGTCAGAAATTTGAGGTTGTCTGGCAGAAAATTGATATTTCATGCTTTTTGTGACTTTTGTAGGCCTAAACCACAACACTGATATGGCTAACGCATTTTATTTAGAAAATGCCTTTGACATATAAAATACGTTAAAACGAGTGCATTTTATTTTAAAATGAATTACGTTAAAATATGTTTTTATTTTACATCGTTGTTTCGTACATGATTATGCTGGTGTTTTATATTTAGGCGGCACGATGTACATACGATTCGTCAGCGAGATCAAGAGTCACACGCATTGGGTAAGTCCAGGAAAACTATATATCTAGAGTGGAAATATTTTTATGTTAGGCTTTCCCTACACCCTTCCGCTTATGTTTAATTTTTTTTTTCGTTAAAATGTATTCTCTTTCAAAAGAAGATCGTGCGCCAACCCTTCTCGCCACTGCTTTGATGTGCCGACACTTTTCAGACTTTTGTCAGTCACTTATTTTGACAACAAAAATCTTACTGTTCAGAAAATCATACCCGGACATCATCGTCTAAACCTGCAGCTACTGTTTAACATTGAAGTAGCTCTGTTAATAAGTGAGTGAGTGAGTGAGTAGGGTTTAACATCCCACCCGACACAGTATAGGTCATTTCGGGGAGGGCCTTTTCAGGCAAAATGCATACAAACACATAATAACGGAACAGTAGGTTTAACTTCTATGATAAACAGAAAGTTTAACCTTTGTGGAAACAAAAAACACGAGCTAACCCTAAAATTGTAAGAACTTCATTATACGCGTGCTAATAAGACAAATCTGATTGATTGACTGATTGATTGAAACATAGCTAGCTGCAAATGAGTCAAGATGGAACATTGGGTGAGGTCAAGTTTTGCTAAGACTTTAGTCTAAGACTAAAGTCTTGACTTGACTTTGGTCTGAGCTTAAAGTCAAGTCCAAAGTAAAGACCAAAATCAAAATTAAATCAGCTGGCAATTTTTAATGCCAAAACAATACAATTAGGCCTTAGCTTGACCAAACGGTCGTCCCAGTTCGTTATTTGAGCGAATTGTTTACTTTTTGACCAGTAAAATAACGTGCGGTGATAGGGGCGTGGTTCCATCAGGCCAGCTGGATGTTTGCTGGAAGTTTGCTGGACGTTTGCTGGATCGTGTAAACACCCCATAAGCCTAATCGCATTATTGCAGTAATTCGACGGTTGCATAAAAAGATGGACGACCGCAAACATAAGTCAAGTCTAAAGTCAAGACTAAAGTCAAGCCCAGCTCGTATAGATAAGCCCAAAGTCAAGACCATTTAGTCTAAGACTTTAGCGAAACTTGACCTCACTCATTTTCAAGAGCGTGTCGGCCTAGCATTCCAACCGTTCTCATCCGAATCTCTTCGAGTTCCACGTTTTCATTTACGCTTTTTTTCTTGCGTTTGCAGATGGTCCGCTTCCACCGTTTGGTACTGACTGTCCCACAAAGTCCACTTCTGCGAATCTTTAACAACATTTCGGAAACAATTTAAGACATTTTTTTCAATTTTCAATTTTCAGTTTGCATTATCTGTCGCCGTCTAACGACCCACTACAGCGCCGTCGCCGATTCAGTTTGATATTGACGCTTTGTAAATACTATTTACTCCCTTACTTGCTTACTTAATGCCGTCTGTGCTGTAGGCCGACGCAGAACGACGAGATGTGCAATCTGTACGTGATGTACTACGCCACCGTACCACTGCGCGGCCGCTCATCTCAGGGTCGCCTATCCCAACTAACCTGCCTCGGCGTCGATCAACCTGGTCTGCTGTCGTCTATGCCGGCAGACTCTGACGCCGCGCCGCCGTCCAGACCCGAGCTGGAGGAAAACACCAACCAATTCTCACACCGACACCATCACCTCTCAGGTTAGACTGATTGCTTTAAGCAAAGAAGATTACCAAGCCCCGCTCAAGGCTAAATACTGCCTGCGGATAGCCGCAGTCGCTTCCGTGGGTAGTAATAAAGTGGCGCCATCTATAGCAAATAGCATTTTGTGAATTTAAGTTGACTGGTTTAAGCCCAAATTCCATTACGCCGACTTCGCGACAAAGTCCGGGACAAGTTCGCGACAAAGTTGGACACAAATCATGAAAGTCGACGATGTGATTTGTGTCGCGGACTTTCATGATTTGTGTCCGACTTTGTCGCGAACTTGTCCCAGACTTTGTTGGCGCAAACATCTCGACATGTCAAGATGGTTTGTATCCGCTTGTATCCGTTTGTATATTTCATGATTTGTGTACATGACTTTCTCCGGGGGGGGGAAGTTTCGGTGAAAGTCGGCGTAATGGAATTTGAGCTATATGCAGTAACATGCACGCAAGAAACACACAGAAACTTATCTGACTTTGACGTTTGATTTGTGACCTTGATATTCAGTAGGGTTCTGAAATTTCTGAAAGATGCGATTACACAGCTTTCCTACTTGCCACCCGACACAGACAAACGTTCCACATGGGCTTGTAACTGTAAAATCAAATAAGTGCAGAAAAATCCAAAATAGGTGTGAATGTTTCCCATGGCACGGATAACCGGCGTATCAGTTTTCAATTCTGAAGGTCAAAGGATCAAAACTCAAACTTGTGGTTTGTTTCAGTGTAGTGGGCGAAGCTAGGTGGACAGGGCGGCCGCATATCATGTCAGTGCTGGACCGACATCTTCGCTTGTTACATTGTTCGATGTGATTTGATTTTGTATTTTTATTGCTACAGATAACGTGGGTCGAACAAGAGGCGGGGGAGCGGACCCCGCCCTGGGCCCAGTTTCGACCAATCACCGAGTAGGACACAACATAGAGCGTCCAATGCAGTATGAATATTCTAACGAACCGGAAGAAGAAGAAGATGGAGATGCGGATGCTGAGGATGCTGAACGTAGCTACGTGAACGAATTGATTCTTCAGCGCAGCCGCAATAGACACCCGGCACCGGGAGTCAGCGATGATGTCGGTGAAACGACAATTTCGATAGCACCAACACCGGGTGAGTAGGCCTACTTTTGCGAGTTTGTGAATAAAAGGTGTCACAGGATCGCCACAAACCTGAAAAACCTGGAAAATGCTAAATACTCAGGCGATTCTCTGAACCTGGAAAATTGCTGGAAAACTCAGTACAACCTCAAGAAAAAATTGTAACAAACAAAATAGTATCACCAGATGCTATTTTGTGGGGGATGCTTTAAAACAGATTGCAGCCAGACAGTGGCGTATTTAAGGGGGAGCCACGGTGCGATGGCCCCCTCTTTGGCCTGACCATGAAAATTTTTTACAGGCAACTTTTTATCAAAAGGTGCGCTTTTTGCCATTTTCCAGCAAGAACTGCAAAACTCAACAATGTTTGATGGTCTTCTTTCATACCGATACAGTATGCGATTAAAATCACCATGTGAGATTGCATCTGATATGACGCGCCGACGTCGCCAAGCGCTTTTGCAAACCAGCTGCAAGCCGTATATAGGCCGGGTTTAGTGTCCATGGATGAGTGACACGGCACTGACATGAAACCAACAGCAAGACAGTCGGCGGCTGGCTGGCGCACGCCGTGGGCGGTGGTTAATTAATATTTCAAAATCTCAGGTCTAAGTTCAACCCGAGACGAACCCGCCCACAACTTCCATAGGCTACAGCGAGTGAGATATAAGCCTATCCAAATGAGATATGCCTATTATTGCATGTAACACGACTATGGCAGCGCTCTTAAGATGCGTTCCTTTGCCCTGAGACTGTGACGCCCTATATTCTCAGATAACAAGCTGCAGCGGCATCGCAGCGATCATGGATAGGCTACAGTATGCGCGACGTTATCAGAACTCATCAGTACGAGAATTCCATGAACCAAGCTCCGTATGCCAGTGTCATAATATCATAATGTCATTAAGAGACAGAGTGCTCTATTTCACATTTCACTGGAGAGATGGACAGTTTGGACACGCCCGCCCGCCCGCTGTCTTACCGGTATGTACAGCATTTGCTGCCAGCCCGCCACTCGCAGACGCATACGTTTTACGATGTCAAACGCCAAAGACACGGCGCACCGCTTGCGAGCGACGACATCGACGACGATCAACGGATCAAGCATTCTGACGACGACAGACCGGGTTTGACAAGAGCCATTTAGTATTGTACCGTAGGCCTACTGTGCTTATTGTGAAGTTTATTGCTTTTTAATAATTTACATTAATCCGTGATGACGTTTTGCAGCTTGCTAAACTTTATTTTTTTTGCTAAAACAACGCAAATATCTGTCATTTTCTGCGTTTCCAAATTTCAGAAAAATTGGCAAATTTGCGGCTTTCATTGAACGTTTAAAAGCAAAAAGTGTTTCAGCTTCATGGGGCTTCGCCCGCTGACCTCCCGACCACGGGCTCTGCCCCTGGACCCTGCTGGGGGCTCCGCCCCAGACCCCCGTTATAGGCTCGCGCTCTGCGCGCTCGCCATGCCCCCTCCTTTGCCAAATCCTAAATACACCACTGCAACCAGAGTTCCAGTGCTCCCCCCATATTACCATTATTGCAGATTACCATTATAACCTACCTACCCAGTTGATAGGTAATCGCTAGCGACTGCCGGCGCCTCAGATTCAGCTTGCTTACTCTGCGGCCTTTATAAATTGTTATATTACTATTAGTATATTATAACGTGTAGAAAAGTAAATTTTATTTTTTGGCGTTGTAATCTGTAACTGTCGTGTGCACATTTATAACGATTTAGCCGGTGGTCGGTCGTCCGGCGTAACGTCACCGATGACGTCATTATCGTCGAGTCACGTGACGTCTACTGTGGGGGTGGTGCAAGGTGTCCTGCAGCAGCCCGTGTCATCCGCTGATGACATGAGTGCATCGTTGTTTATCGGAGCTTTGCTGTTTATTCCCGTCACGCTGATACTCTGTGTCACCGGTCTCATTCGACTGCGCAACAGCGGTACGCTTATACACCGTGTTGCAAACAAGAAGCCCAGGTGTCGCTAGAATAGCCGACCGTACTGGTTGTCAGCGACTTTCAAGGTCATCCAAGGTCGATGATTTTTATCTTATCTGAAAGGGCGTGTGAGATTTCCTGTTAGTGATCAATAGTTACCTTGTCTCTATCTCTCACCATTTCCGAGACACGGCCACTTATAGCTTGAAACTTTCCATTGCAAATTGCGGCCAAACCGCTGCGGATGGAGACATGGTTACTATTGACAGTCTAAAGGAAGTCGCCAGCACCTTATCCAATGGTACCACTGGCGACCCCCTACGACTCACTGTTCAGCCACAATACATCCTGACGGACGACGGACGGGCGGACCAAAGACGACAACCGTACCAGCTCGACCGTTTCGTAAGTACGGTCGGCTAAAAAAACTAATCTAATCCCTTGCATTGTGCATCATATTTTTGCCAAACCGTGACCGATGTTAAAATTTTTTCAGTGGTTAACTCGGGAGAAAATTTGCCACGAACTATCGTAATCATTAGGCCTAAACTTTCCGCCACGTTTAAAATAATATTTTACAACGTAGTGTAGCGCCACTATTTAGGTGTGCTGGGAACTGTGATGACCTTGTGGCAAAGTTTTTTTTTTGAGTCAAGCAGTGAAAGAATTTTCGAAAATCGGTAACAGTTAAACAAAGATATGACAAATTATTTAGTTATTTGGAACATGGTGTACATGTACAACGCGTTGTTGTAAAAAATGGCACAAGTTTTGTACTTTTTTTGTCGGATCTAACAAACAGATATTTATGTCGAGGCAGGTCTTGTCCCGACAACTAGGCCTATGCGGCCATCCGTCTGTTGCCGAGATTTGTATGCACCCACTGCAGTCACTATCTCCAGTATGGAAAAGCAAAGATATTTCTACAAGCACAAAAGTTAGGTTGCTAAAAGCATTGGTTTAGTCGATTGCAATTTATGGGAGTGAAGGCTGGACCATTCGTAGCAAAGAAGATAAATATATTGAAGCTTTTGAAATGTGTCGCTATCGAAGGCTATTAAGAATTTCGTAGACGCAACACAAGACGAATGAATGTGGCCATGCTATACACGGAAATACGAAAGTCTGGAGAAGCAAATGGTTCAAGGATGTGTACAGGGTTACAGAAATGGTGGCCGACAACGCCGCCGTTAGACAGATGATATCACGGAATGGACTGGGATGAAGATCAATGAAGTGGCTGCAGCAGCGGAAGATCGTGATTGTTAGAGAGGGATAGGCTACTACGCGCCGCCAACCGTTCTTATGGAGGAAGGCACTGAACGACAACGACGACGACGACTGCAGCATTGCTGCGCTGAAATCAAACCTCTTTTCTATTCGGATCACACCCGTTGTTGCGGTTTTCATAACGATTATTTAAGTTGCATACCTGTAGAGCGATAGAAATGAACGAAAATGAACGGAACTAAACTGAACTGAAACAAATGAAAGCCGTGCGCTTTGGCTTTCATTTTATTTTATTTTGTTTTAGTTTATTTTAGTTTCTTTCAGCTCATTTCTGTCGCTCTGTACGCACCTTTACATTCGCTTCTAGATGTTGCTGCGACGAACAATAATAATTTGTCGCAGATTATGAGGAACTCAGCGAGACCGCTCGTCTGGGTTCGCCGACTTTTTTTCTTATGTGTAGGCTATTGCGTCTTCGGCCGACCGATCGTTTTATAGCCGTGATTGAGTAATCACTGTTTTCGACCCATGACACAATGAAAACAAGAAACCGTGCTGTTGTTAGTGTTGGCCGACCGTACCGCCTATATCCGGTTGCGGAAAGAAAACGATTTCACAGTGACTAGAGTCCTGTACACGCTATGGTGACGTTGATATATCGAACACTACAATAAATGCTAAGACACAATACGGTAATTCGGCGCACGCGGGTGATGGCTGCAGACAGGAACCTTGCATTAAAAATTGCGGCCAAACCGCTGCAGATAGAAACATGGTTACTATTTGCCGCCTATATGAACTCGTCCTCGCCTTATCCAACTGTACCATTGCCGACCCTCTACGACGTACGGTTTAGGCACATTATTTGTTGACAGACGATGGACAGACGACATATCGTACCCAAAGTTCGACCTAACGGTCGGCCAAAAAGAAATCACTAACCTAATAACTATAGGCGTGAGTGGTTGTGATTTATTCAGGTCGGCTGCGGCGACTGTTCGCCAGGCGGCGGTTGCGTAGTCGCGGCTTCGAGCGGGTCAGCAGCAAGGACATCAGTAGCAGTCGCGACGAGTTACAGCATCTGCATCAGACTAATGATGACTCGGACGACGATTACACGTCCAATCACCAGACGGCTTGATGACAGCCAGCCGCGTTGTGGGTGGCTTTAAAAAGTAGACAGGGCAGGAAGTAGCAATTTTACGACAAGCACAGCATATTTTCAGCAGGGTGCTCAAAATTTCAATTTTGCTTCTAAACTTCTCCCAAATTGGGATTTTCAGCTTTAAAGTTTGCATTTCCCGACAAGAATAAATTTTTTCGACAATTTTTCGACAGTGCAAGTGTCCCTTCCTGCCCCCTCTCCCGGCCACGATGCCAGCTTCGTCGCACAGTCAACACACAGTGAAAATATCTGTCCGAAAATGAGCATAACAGGGTGGCCACAACGTCTTCAAAATTCGATGCGATTAAATAAACGTGATGGGTGTCGTTTTAATACACAAATTACGGATGCAAGCAAGCAAAAATGTCGGCTCAGTGCAGACATAGGCCTATGCGGCCGTCCGCCTATAGGTTAAACCCAAATTCCATTACGCCAAACTTCACCGAAACTTCCCCGTTCACATCAATTTTGCTTTTGCGTTTTTTAATGTTTTCGTGTTACGAGCCGTACGCGACAAACCGACAGACAGACAGGCAGGCGGACGGACGGACAAGAGCCGTAATGCGGTTAGTATTAGAATGGCCACATGTAGCCTGGTAAGCTTAAATTATAATATCAAAAGATAATGTATAATTATTTGTTTATCTGGTTGCATTTGTCGGAGTTACTTTCGCTTACGTTACCGGTACTTTAGGTTAAGCTGCAAACAGCTAAGAAGCCTGCGTTCTAAATCAGAGAAGTTTCAGAACTCTCATGCGGGTTATGCAGAGTGGCGGACGCACAATGACAATGAGAGACGACCGTGGACGACGTTAATTAACCAAACCCATTATTACTCAGCTTCTAATTAACGAAAACATATGCAGAAAGAGTCTCGCCGAGTAACTATTAAACTATTATTTCTCCGATTACCAGTACGTCGATTTCAATCAATAGTAGCATTAGCAGCCTAGCAAAAGGCTTAAGAGCCGGTGCACAAGGTCGGATTAACCTTCAGGGGGGCTCGATGGCATGCGACAACGGGGGGCGGCCCTTCCGCAAGTAGAGCTCTGCTATTTTTTGTACGGCATCTTAAAAGCATCCGTTTGACTTTCCACAACTTGTCTGTAGTGACCTACAATTTCCGAACATGTTGTCGTTTTCTCAGATATGACAAGAAATGACAACTATAGGTTTACTTTTATACTTAATGGGTTATAGCCTGCATGTAACGTATAAAAACTTTTGATGCCTTCTTGAGGGCGTCAAATTTGGGTAGGCCTATCGCTTAAAAAGTGCAATTTCTGCTGCGATTCACTAATTTAGCGTAAAAATGGTTGCGGATAGAGATACATACTTGCTAGTTATCTTCACATCCATTGCTTTTCTGGGGCACCTATACACTGATGACCTTAAACGACCTTGAAATTTAAACAGCGGGTTTTGTGGTTTTTGATGCGCTATACAGCTATGCTAGTACGGCTTCCTTCTCTGGCATCGTTGTCGTTCGTCCGCCCGTCTGTGTGTAACGAATGTACTCTGGCTAACAAGTAGGCCATAGGAGAAAAAATTTTGCAGGAATAATAGGCCCTTTGTTGCGGCTTGCTGTGCACAAAATTCGTGGGATGCAATGCAATGGGAACATTTTCAAATTTGGCGCTAAATGGAAGGGGTAGGAAAATAATCACTAATAGGAAGTCGCATATTGCTTACCAAATTACATGAAAAACATTGACCTTGGATGACTTTGAAAGTCAGTACTGCAACAGAACTGTGTAGGCTGTAGCGCATCTACCCTAGCGACAGCTGGGCTTCTTGTTTTTCGCGGTTTCAGGTTGCGACACATAAGCCTAGTTCAACATTGGATTGTGCCGAAATTACTGCATGGAATGAAGATAGACAAACAAAACAAAACAAGCAAAACAAACACTACTGCTAATATCGGTGTTCAGTGTTTTGTTTTATTGACTGAACTTATCTGTCAATAGTATTAAATTATTACTGGTAAACAAAGTAAATAAACACAATATGACGTAACAATGACGTCACAAGGCACTACTGCGAATAAGTAAGTAAGCTTAACTATTTTATGCTACGAAATTGATATCTTTATGTGTTGCCTGTTCTCCGAGACCACTGTAGCTTTGACAGTGTTTGTTTTGCTAGGTAATGTGGTCACACAATAAAGGTGCGGTGGGTGGAACAACTTCACGTTTACGTGCCATAAATTTCTGCTTGTAACAGTGAAAGAATGGTTAAAATCGGAGCTGAATTACTGAAGTTATCCCAAAAATAAAACTGGGTATCCGTTTTTTTGGACCACTCTGTAGAGACATGGAAAGAAATTTTGCTGGAACCAAAACCTGCAAAAATCCAGCACATACGTAATCCCACATACAAAAAAGCTCTTTGCAGCGGCTGTGTGTCCAAAGGTTTGATAATCCAACATGCATTTTTCACTTAACCAAACACTAACCCCAATCCCAATGCCATCGCACAGCTGACAGGTGAGAGGGAATGTGGAGATTGAGTCAACATCTGTAAGAGTGTATGGAAGTCGTAAAAATTTTCAAACTATCAAACCTATGGATTAACAATGTGCCCCAACCCTTTTGAGTGGGAGATGAGCACCCCACCTACGCCCCAGCTGGGGCATGGCTCCCTTTACTTTACCAACCCTTTACAACATGTCGAGGATGCAGCACAGATAAAACACATTTTATCTTCATTAGTGAACAATAGCAAAAGTTTACATGTCCATGCTTGACAGGCATGTTCTCTTTAGAGATGTGCGTGGATAACCATTAACCAATAACAAACAATTAACCAGTTATCTAATTAACAAACAGTTAGCTAACTAAGCATTTGGTGTATCCCTAGTTCTCTTTGCTGGTAGTAGAAATATCTATGGCATCAATGTCAGCAGTTCACAGATCTATGTTTGTCGAGTTATCTCTTTGCTGGGAGAGGAGATATCGTGACAGCAACTGGTTGACATAATTCTATGGTTCCAGCATCAGTTGCCACTTCGGTAATGTTCGGTAACCAGACAGGAACCGACAATGGGCATAAATAGACGAGACTTAACTGTACTTGACACGGCTCTGTTCAACACAGAAAACAACAACAACTGCAAGTAACATTTTTGCAAGTAACATTCAGTTACAGTGACATCATTAGGGCCCACAGTTGTCCGCGGTAAATCTTGCCAAATTCCGCGGGCCAGTTCGCAAAATTCTGCGGCTCACCACGGAAAAATTGTCCAAATTCTGCGGCCTTCCATTTGTGCATAAACTAAGCATTATTCTGTTTTAAAAAACTGCAGTTTTTAGATGCTGGCATGGCGCTCAGTTATGCTAGCAAGATACGAAGGAAATTATCGATCCTTTTTCTTTTCAAAAGTGCAATTTGTCAATTAGTCGCATTGTGTTAATTTACGATTGTGCAGTATATGATGGTAATTATTAGTAGGGACGCAGTTTTATTCAGTTCAGTTTGATTTTTCTCCATGATATAGTTAGTTTCAAGCCGACGATCATACTAATCATCAGTCATTTCCTAATTTCTGTAAAATTCCATGAAATTCCGCGGCAATATCAAAATTCCATGGAAAAAGGCAAATTCCGCGGCTCGGCTCAAAATTCTGGGGCCCGCGGAAAACTGTGGGCCCTAGACATTATTTTAGTAAATCAGTGGGCCCTAGACATTATTTTAGTAAATCATTGGGGGTAGGGAGTTTAAGTCTACATAACATATTGTTCTTGCAGCAGTAACACTGTTTCAGAGGTACGATTCACAGAAAAAAAATTACAGTCATAAATCCTTGGGGGTCTGTAGACCCCTCCAGCCCCTCCCTAAATGACGCCCCTGCTAAGTTACACTTGCAAAAGATTTCTATAACAGCTCCTACGATAACTGACGACAGTGACATTGGGATCAATAAAACGTCGATAACATTTCTTTAGCTGGCCAGTTTTCACTACACGATGCAGCAGCACCTGCACTAAAGGCATTGTTGCCACCATAAGTTGTCAGTCCGTTTGTCCGTAACATTGAAGTATCAAGTTATCAATGGCATATACTTGGAAAGCAACTATATCGCATGACATATAGTTTAGTTTGTGCTACAGAAATAATCTTGCTCACTTCCTTAAAAATTTACAAAATTTTTTACTAGGGTCCTCTTCACTTCCGGGATCAAATCCTCGCAAAACATACCCAAATTCCAGATGCAGTACATAGTTACTATACAGCCATACTGCTGCTTCACAGATCGACTACCAGAACTCACTTTGCCGACCACGTGTTCCAATGCTCTGCTCCTGCCGTTTGGAACTCTCTTAACACTGACACTTTACATTCTAGCTCTCTCTTTCCATCAAACATTTAAACCTAGCTGTAACTGTATATCACCACTGTAACTGTCCATCCAGCCTCTGAAGTCAGTCGACACACTGGCACTATACAAATTAGTTTATCATTATTATTATTATTATTACCAGACCTACTCTACTTATAACAAAACAGAGAACAAAGCAATGTATTCATTTACCTGACCAGAGTACATGAGACAGAAGCACCTTGGTCACCAGTCGGTGTTTCAGCATGTTGACTCTTCTCAAGTCTGTCGAAGGTGGAATTGTCAGACATTTCTGCTGGTCTGGATATCTCACCTGTTAATGCACACACATCACAACCACAATGACTATGGTTAACAATAATGGCTTCTAGCAAAATTCTTTCTTGAAACGTAATTAGTTTGGAAGCAAAATATAGGTGCAGAACATGCCAAATTTGTCAAAATCGTCATCACCATCACCATCATTAGCATTATTTCTAGGACCATGTCAGTAAAGTGCATGGCTAAGACTGGATATGACAGACGGAACAAAGAAGTCTTGATCCACTGCCTCAAGACTGACAGTGACGGTGCAGAGGTGATGTCGTTCCACAAGTTGGTAGAATACAGCAGGAATGCCAACTGCAGTAATGTAGAAATATGCATAAAAATATACTGTATATACAATGTACTATGTGGCATACACATACACATGCAGCATAAAAAGTATACGCCAAAATGTGGAATTACTTTGTTTTGTAATTTGTAACTTTTAGAAACACTAAATAATCAGTACCAAATTTGGACAAGTGATCTGCTAATGCAAACAGAAATGCACAACAGCTGAGGTGCATGTTTGAAACACAGTAAAACAAAGTCTAATTCATTCACCAGAGGGCGCCAGACGACCCGCGGCTATAGTGTCTATAGTGTTTTACTTACCTGTACTCACCAGAGGTCGCCTCTATCACTCTGCTAACGTCGTATCGGCTGAATATAGCAAATTTTGCCTACCCCCCTCTCATTTAACGCCCTCGTTCGGGTTACCCCCTTTCGAATTTATGGAAAAGCTTTACGGTTCCTGAAACTAGAGTCTTCCAGGCAGCTGATGGCGAAGATTTGGTGATCCTGGCTTGCACCGTTTTTGAGTGATCCACCCGTGTGACAGACAGACAGACAGACAGACAGGAATGCGATGGCTAAGACGCGTTACAGCAGTAGCTGCTGTTGCGCGTAAAAAAATTGAAAGTCATTTCAGTATTAACATTAGATCATAATTCATCTGAATCAACTATGGAAAATAAAGTGCCACAATCTATCTGTTACAAATGTACTACAAAATAGCCCACACTGTTGGCCTACCATGATATTGTGTATGTAGGTTACAAATACACTGTACGTGGAATGAATGACAACGAACAGAATGCAATAACTCAACTGACTTGAATACGGAGTCGATCTATGTGCTGAACATTTTCAACGGTAGCCAAGAGGTTGACCGAGACAGCAAGACCAGCTGAGAACTTGAGCACTAACTCGGAGTCTGCTGTAAACAAAGAATAAACATTTCAATCAATTGGAGCCAGTAACGACGGAAAAACACTATAATAATTAACTTAAAATTCAAAAACTAATTACACAATTAAAACCAACGACGGTTACTGTGCAAGAAAAAGAAAGCTTTTACCAACTTCATAAGTTGTACAATTAACAGCAGTCACAAATGCACTAAAACAACAATAGGTCTACACTGTGTCCGGTAAAAAACTAATCCCCTAGACATTGTGCAATAAAAATGTCAAATCTGAGCAAACTTTCAAACACTTAATCCGCAATAAATTCCTGAAGCGATTGCCAAATTTTATTGACAAATATTATTTCTTACCAAAGTTACTGAATGTTGAATATCGATAACAAAATATCTCCATTACCAATATGGCGTTACGTAAGTAAACCCCTGTGTAGTGTGTGTACATTTGCGTAACATCATCTGATTCCGGCAAAATTTTACTTCAACATTGCATCATCTACTGGCAATCAATGTGTCAAATTTCAGTTAAATCCATCTACGCAAACAATAGTTACAGCGGCTTTTGTGAGGTCGCCTCAAAACGTGAAGTGATTATACGTTTAAAAAATGTGTTTCTGACATTTTGTATTCTACAGGTGGGGCTTCCAAACGTCACAGGGCCCGGGGTAACTTACCCCCTACTCTTCCTCTCGATGGGCCTGGGTGCATTAATAACATGTTAATTAATGCGTTAAAAAATTAATGCAGTGCATTAATGCGTTAAAAAATAATGAAAATAATAAAAAATAGAGCTGTCAAGGTGTTAATTTTTTTAACGCATTAACGCAGTGCGTTAATTTTTTTAATGCATTAATTAACGCGTAAATTAACGCACCCAATGCTGTCGAGATGGAGAGCAGGAGGTAAATTACCCCGGGTCCGAGACGTTTATGGGACCCGCCTGTAGAATATAGAAAGTTAAAAAAATGAAAAAAAAGTTTAAAAAACACATATAATTTTTATCTTTTAAACGTATTTAGACTATTTACTATTTAACTATTACAGTATTTTTATTTTGTATATCATCTCTTGTCCATAGAGTCCATCATTTTGTGATGGACTGTATTGGGTTACAAACAGTTTGTGCACTTTGCGCTAAAAACAGCGCTCCTATAGTGACAGCAATATTGCATACATCCTTAGCAAAACTCCCCCCATTTTTTTACTGGGCGCAAGCTACGTGTACGTTCACTGCAGGTATAGCGACAGAACTCCATGCACTGCACAAATCCATTACTTCCAGCTGACACGAAGAGATGCTGTACAGCACGACTTGTTGTTCACAACTAATCAAAGTAGTGAAGTTTGGACTTAACCAGGCACAAATCTGACGTTACAGAAAAATCCTTGCAATTAAATGTTGGTCGCTCGGTGCAATACAGCATTGGAATCCTCTAAGTAGCCGAGAAATTGCTACGGGTTCCACGTTCACTCGCAGCAGGCAACACTAAGCAAACAGCTCAGGTCAACTCAGCCTCATATCCTCAACATGTGCGTACACATGTGCGTTAATTTTTTTAACGCGCGTTAATTTTTTTAACGCGCGTTAATTTTTTTAACGCGCGTTAATTTATTAACGCGTCAACTGCGACAGCTCTAAATAATAATAAAAAAATAATAGAGCTGTCGAGCTCTAGTTCAAGGGCATCATGGAGGCTCATACCAGCGGGTTCACTGATGGTCACAGTCAGCTTGCGAAGCTGGTTCCCAAAGCTCGGCATTGTTATCAGGTGGTCGTTGAGAGTGCCTGATAGCAGCTGGCGGAACTCTGTAGCAGTGCCGGACTTGAGTATTGGCTGAGCTGACAGTAATGCCTTAGTGAATGCATCCATACTCACTCCAGATGCCAGCAGGTCCCTGCAACCAATGAATGAACAAACAAATGGATAGATAAATGAATAAATCAATTAATAATAATACAATATTAATAAGGTCAACTTATACACAGCACCTAAAAGCAAGTCACAAAGCGCCGCAGTCTCAATCAATCAAACAAATGCGTATTTAGCTGCATTCTGAACTATTCGTAGTCTTCTACAGCTAGTAGTGCAGCCGGCAAACTGTTCTAGACATGTGGGCTGGAAATGGTAATAACTAATGTGATATTTTTGTCAGAATCCATCAAACCTTTAGGCATAAAGCTGCACTGGATTCTGTGAGTCCAGCAACATATGCAAGGTTTACAATTCCGGGTGTTTGGGGACTGATGACTCCAAGAGGGAGCTTTTCTAAGGATCTGCGAACAAAGCCTCCAAAAGCTGACAATAAAGCAGGCAAAAAATGACCAACCATAATATGAAATTTGATGACATTTGATATGTAGCAACTTTCACCAACATTACAATGCTAAATTTGTCAAAAGATGGTCAGCTGAAAATCCTAATTCTGAGCATAGAATTTTGTGCTCAGTATTTCTACTGCATGGTCTGAGGTCATTCACGGGGTAGGTTATTTTTTACTGACCAGTGGTAAAACTCTCACAAGATGTGCGTGGATGAAAAACGATGCCAAAGTCCTGCCATTAGCCATTCCCAGTTCTTGCAGACCAACCAGAACCAACACGTAACTTATGCAATGCTTCTTAACCGAACTCTTCAGTCAACTTAACCGATTAGTCAGTCAAGATAATGAGAAACAAGCCCTCACTGGTTGACAGTATTGAGCAGGTCAAGGAAAGATGTGCAAAGATGAGAAAAGTCTGCAGCTGACGCTGATGCTGATAAATGGTCAATAGCAGTGAGACAGTGGAAAGCACGGACTCTCAGCAACAGCTGATGAATCCGTGACAGTTCCTGACGACCGAGGCCTACGAACTGATGTTCCATTCGTTTCAGTATGTCCTCCATCTGTCACACACAACCACATGGGGTAGCAGACCTGTGGCTTCAAACAAAGTAAGTAAAACGTAAATTTAAATATGAAATTTAAACATAGTTTCTTATGTATTTACATAAATTCTGACATGATGTAAACTTCCGGCACCACCTTGAAATACTTGTGAAGATACTGTAAATAGCAACATGGTTCCTATTAAGAACCTATAAAAATTTAAGAACACCAGATAACAGATAAATGAACAACACATCGTAGCATAATCATGACCGTTGGTATGGTTGGCTAATAATTATGCATGTTAGTCAGTGGTGGCCTAAACACAGCAACTATCCGAAGTGTGAGTACTGACACTGTCTTGAAGTCTTAGCAGCTGAACGTCACTTTGCTGACATCTCAGAATGGACATTGCTGTACCACCGTGGAGCTCCAGAGCCTGAAAATTAACCACAGCATCATCATCATCATCAGCAGCAGCAACAGCAGCACTGCAGCAGCATAGAGCCCTAAGCCACTGCTGTTTCTTGCTAAATGTGAAGCCAGCCCACAAAGGTCACGGCTAAGACATTGCCAGCTAATTCAATTAGTATTGAGCCGTTAAAAAATTCACAAGCTGCAAGACAGTCACACACAGCTTAACATTAAAATTACAAGGAATAAACAGCAGTTTAGCATAAAAACTGACTCTCAATGCAATTTTCTGGTTCCACACAGCAGTGTCAAGAGTACACCACTGTAAATGACTTTTCTGGTTAATGTTTCACAAAAGAACAACATAAGAAAAATCAGACTTAACCAAATTTAAAGCAAAGCTGCCATTTACGACAAAAAATCATTGAAAAACTTACTAAAATGCTGTGTACAACAAAAGCTACTTAGCCTAACAAAGTTGCTGACATAGAAAGACGACGTAAAAAGATCGTCAAAACGTGAGAAAAACTCCTAGGAAAAAACTCCTAGAAAGTTTTTGCAAATCTTGAAACCTATACTGTAGTTTGTGCTTGTCTCTATGGCAAGCAAACCTAACTTGGCCCGTTACCAAAACTGTATTTGTAACTTCCTGACACATAAGCCGGCCAAATCAAACCAAATTTTGCTGTCTAACCAATCGGTTTTTTTTATTAAACCAACCGACTGGAGGTAAACAAACTGCTTAAGGTTCAACACCACAACCATCATCGTAACCAACTATACAGAGGAGCTGCGTTTTTCATCAGCTAACGGGGCGAGGCTGTTCACTGCTGACGTCATGTTTATTTACATATTCATGCCAAACGATGTTAAACAAACGTGGTCTAACCCATAGAGATAATTGAATATTTTAATCCAGTTCAACGTTACAGATGATAAAAACCATTGAACTAAATATTATATATAACTATTATAAAATATTTAGGCCTAGTTCAATGATAAAAACCAAAACAACAACAAACACGCCCACCAGAGTCACGAGACTACTGTAGAACGACTACGACCGCAGTTTTATCTCGGTAGGCAGATTGCATTCGTGGTTGACATAGTTGAATAATGAGCGTCCAAATAAGGCAATGGGGGCAGAGTCTGGTAGAACAGCCCCACCCCATTAGCTGATGAAAAACGCAGCTATGCTGTATGACAAAAATACCTTGCAGAGAAGTGTCTGACAATGTAGGAAAAGTGCACAGCATTTAGCAGTGGCTGCCCAACTGGGCTCTATCAGTTCCACCTGCCTTAGATCCCTTCAGACAGACACACAGATGCAGACAAGCAAATACAGACAGACCAAGAGACAGACAGACACACAGACATACAGGGGGGGGGGCCAGAAAATGGCACTATTTTTGTACATTTAATAATTTCACCAAAAATTAACTGATTTGCAAAATTCTTTCACTGTCAAAATCAGGAGACAATTTGTAATAAAACTATCACTATAGATCCCGCCATACCTCAAGTGTGTCACTACACTACCTTGTGAA
>Ga0209367_1003769_pt1 | contig 20730 bp, 13 predicted proteins | sample WorMetLIZISLAND2_FD_187412 | JGI IMG/M metagenome (GOLD analysis project Ga0209367, IMG submission 187412) | Marine gutless worms symbiont microbial communities from Max Planck institute for Marine Microbiology, Germany - Olavius geniculatus... ...
ATGCCCGCCTGTGCTAGGCCACGGCCTAGTGGCTAGGCGGAAGTGATAAGTGTCGTGTGCATCGTTGCTAAGCAACTATAGTTTACCGCTCAGTTAGCTGACAGCCAGTCAGATTTTGTTCAGAAACACGCACAAACTTAACTAGCGAGTTACAGTTAACAGACGGTTTGCTAACTGATCAGTTAACTAAAAGATCCAGAAACCGGCCCTTAATCGATAAACCAACTTTTAGTACAAAATGTCCCGGCAGCTAAGGTGTCCGGGAGAGAATAGCAAGCTCCCCCAGCAAAGGTCCAAGGCAAAGTCCCGGCTGCAAACACATTTTGATGCATTTACAGTTCTCAAAACACATCTTGTGACAACAAATTTAACTTCGGGGGGGGGGAGTTGAACCAACAGTACATCACCCCAAAAAATCCCCCCTGTTTTGCCATTTCTTACTTCCTCCCCCAAGATTTTCCAGGAAACATCCGGCTTCCATCTGTAAATGGAATGGATACCCCTGTAACTAACCACAGATTAGGTCATGTCACCGTGGACGGAAACGCTAGATATCAGCGACTGCTGTTCACAGAATAATTCCTGGGTTTAAGACTGGAATAGCGCCTGGAATTAATAACGGTGTTTTTACTGGTGCTAATGACCAACTTAGGGATTAAAAGTTGGTCAAGTATTAGATCTAGAACACTGAGCTACATGTAGACAAAAACAGTGGTAATATAATAGTATAAAGGACATACATCAAGATATTACAAATATCGTACAAATATTAAGAGTAGGCAGGTGTAAATAAGTTGCAGTGGCACATGGCAGCTTTCTCGTGTAAATGGGGCATAAGTCATGACACATGGCAGTTACTCGCAGCAGTTCTTTTTGCCGGATGTAGGTCGTGCGTTTGGTCGAACTCGCATTGACGATGACTTCCGTTGCACTGGAGCATCGCCATCATCGTTCTGTGACTCACGTGCCTTTAGGATTTGTGTGGCCAGACTCATAAACAGCTGCACATACATACCAGGTACATAACATAATATAGTAATAGCGATGTAAACAAGACTTTTTCTCAAAACTAAGGCTGATCAGAGCAGTGGTATGTCTGCTAGCTGCAAATTGCAGATCCAGTTGTTCGCTGACACGGGCAATAGATGGCTGCATAGTGCGCTGCAAAATCATTAGCTCATGCCAATCAGCTGCCACTTCTCAGATTGTAAAGTGCTTCTCTGGTCACAAGTCGGACTCATGTAACAAGCACTATAGAAAATAGTAGACCTTTACCTTTTACCTTTACCTTGTTTGCTCAAGACTAAGACAAAGACCAAGATTGCTGTTTCAAGACCTCAAAGCACCACTGGACCAAGACTCTGGTCTCAAGGAATACACCGATGCATAGAAAAAACATAGCTCATAAACAGCTGCTAAAAATGATGCTACCATCTGGTGAGAACAATTGACTCTCAGTTTATGTGCTACCTGTGTGGCAAGACTCAGAATGGATGCAGATGTTAGATTGCAACAACCAAGCTATTTTCAACAATATCTCAAAAACGATGTATTGTAACCCGAAAATAGTCCAATCCCCCCTAGTAACACCATGTCTAGAAATGTCCCTTTGATCATTCTGCGGTGCACATCAATTTCCATGCTATGGCTGTTGCATCCATTGTGCGAAAACAATCAATCTACATTGTTTGGTGATGTCATTTTCTGTGATGCAACCAAACAGCAACATAGAAAAAAGACTATAATTAACATTACGATTATAATTAAATTATTAAAATTATACTATTAAAATGATGTAATTACCTGTTCAACGTTGCAGTTGTCTTTTGCGCTGGTTTCAATAAAAGTGATTTTGAGATCGCCGGCAAGCTGCTTTGCCTCTTCCGTAGAAACACATCGATCGTCGCGATCACTCTTATTCCCAACTGATATTTCACAAAACGCACTCACATAACAGTCTCTACTATGGTGTTAAAGAACAATTATGATGTTGAGCAAAATATTAGAAAAAATATGTATCAAACAACTTCTGAAAAAGAATGATGCTAAAAAAAATTTATGTTTCATTATCAACTTAATCAGAACACCTGCTGCAACGTGAAATTTTCTATTAACATGAATAGGCAGCTGGAAAGATTAACAAATGGCCAACAAAGTGGTCAAAGTGAACTCTCTACATATATTATGCACTGCACTTTGCATGAATGTGAGAATAAATGACAAATATAATGATAATAAAGACGTCATTGTGAATAATACCCCATTTGCACAATAAAGCTGGCTGGATGAGATGATTTGACAAGTGCATGTAAAGTGCTTGTCAAGCACTTATCGAGAAAGCCTGATGACGTGTCTATGATTATAACACACCCCTAATTGTCATACACAAATTACCATAGCTCATCAAGCCAGCTGGATGAATTCTTGCATTACAAAACATGTTTGATAACTAAAGCACTCATCAAGCTGTTTCAACAAGCAGTTGTCAAACATTCAAGTGAGCTCAATGTGTGCTTCATGAATGCTCGAAGAGCCATGCCATTGATGCCTATACACTCCAAGCAGCTTGATGCACGCTCAACAAGCGCTCAGAAAACACCTGAGTTGTGCTTGACGAGTGAGCTTCATGGTGTAAACAGGGTATAAGAGAAAAGCACAGAGACAGCAAGACAGACCAAGGACTTTCTGGACAGGAGCATCACTGCAATGGTTGTCAATCTCCTGCAGCCATCTCTTGATGCTGGCAAACGAATCGATCCGACTTACGTCATAAACCACGATCACACCGTGCGTGCCCCGGTAGAATCTGCACCAACATTCACCACAGCGTCACACGATATGTACGACCAGCAGCTTCGTGGGTTAAAAAAGTAGGTGGAACAGCAAGTTGCAACTTTCTGACAGATAGCTGAAAATTACTGACAGAAGAGATTACAAGTACTCAAAATTTTAATTTTGCTTCTAAATTCACCCAAAATAGGTTTTTTGGCAAATTTGGCATTTTTAAACAAAGAATTGATAACAAAGACTTTTCAACAGCCCAAAATTTAGGGGGCAGCAACTGTCATGCCCCTGGTATGATGCCAACACTACACAACACAATTTACTATATCTAAACTATTACACAACTAACAGGCTGTCAAAAACTAGTCATACGTTGATGTAATTGTTCTGAATCTCTCTTGTCCCGCTGTATCCCAGATCTGCAACCGAATCCTCTTTCCGTCAATAGTGACGGTCCGCACCTTGAAATCAACGCCAATTGTAGAAATGAATGTGCCTAAAAGCACAGCAAGTAAATCTTAGCAACTAGCATACAGCAATGCATAGCATGAGGTGTATACTTAAATACAGATATATGCAATTTTATTATTGTGACAAAAATAACAAAAAGCCAGTTCTTGCTAAGGTGGGCCGACCGTACTGCCTATGTCCCAAGTCCAGTGTCCGACTTCCAGTTCCATACACAATATGCTAACACTGCTATCAAATGCTACAATCAATGCTATGATAGGGTGTGCACATAATGATCAATGCAGATAGCAACTCTGCGTTCAAAACTGTGACTAAACCAATGGAGACACCAACATGGTTACTACTGACAGCCTATAGGACCTTAGCAATACCCTATCTAGTATCCAACCGTACCATCCCTGACCTCTATGACGTACCATTCAGCTACAATACATGTGTTACAGACAGACAGACAGACAGATCACGAACACAACCTTGTACCATAGGTGTAAACGTAAGCACGGTTAGCCAAAAAAAAACAAACATATACATGCAGACTAGGGTTGTTAAACAAAGTTTGGATTTGCGAACTTCGAATTTCAAGTTCGAATTCGTAGGCCTATTCGTTTTTCAGCCCCTCGATATTCGAATCCAAGCATCACTAATCAGACGCAGATGGTTTTGCCTTGAAAGTGGAGCACTGTTACTTCAATTGCACCCCTGGCGCGTGTTGTATACTGATGCAAACTATCAAAGTGACAAATCTTGGTGGCCCAGACACAGAGCAGACATCAATCGATGGCAATAGAGTGCTACATGGTTTGACGTCCTGGCAGATTGCGCTGCTGATAGACTGCTTCCCGGCGTGTGGCATGCGTGCTGTGACCTTCATCTCGCCCCACAATGCAGAAATCAAACGCAAATTGCTTAAGCTTCTCCACAAATATATAAACGAAGTTCGAATTTAATCAGAGTTTTAGCGGTCAAAATTAGAATTTGGAAAAAAACAAATTTAACATCCCTAATGCAGACCCTTTTCTTTTTTCTTCTGAGCATGATAAAACTTCAATAAGGTAAAGATACCTGAAGAGTTGCCATGGATGTGCCAGCAGTACTGAGTGCATAGTAAAAAAATGTCCAGGTGCATAACTGCAGTGCTGATAAAACAGAGATCAATGTCTATCTCTAGCTTTTCATGAAAAGATTGCGACTCCTATCTTCAGTATTGGCGGAGTATCTCAGATTGTTAGAATGCAAGCCTAGCAAATTGTTACAGTATATATGTTAATATAATAAGTCATGATTTAAAAAAAACATACCAGAGAAGACATTTTCAGCAAACCTTAGCAACAAACTACTTTTGCCAACTCCTACAAATATAACAGTGATATGCAGTCAAACAATGTTTAGTTCACTGGTGCAGTGAGCTCACTTCATCTCCAGTATTATAGTCGAAACTAATTATCTAATAAACAACAATGAGCCTTAAAAGTCTGCTGAAATGTCAACCTGCTTATATCAAGGTATGCTAATTTGCTGCTATTCTTTTTTGACAGTCTAGAAAAATTCTACATCTTTTTTGGCACAATCAACAGATGGAACCGGCTGCAGAAGGAAGGTAGTTGCAGTGTCACATTGAAGCAACTTTGTCCTACTCGTTGGTCATCAAGAAATCAAGCTTTGAAGGCGCTGCGTAGCCGATTTGTCGACGTAATAAAGCTGTTGTCTGCATTGTCGCTTACTAGCAAAAACAATGATGAAAGAGGCAAACAGCATCACTGAAGAAAGTATGTATTTGGCAATAGAGTAATTGATCACTGGAACGCACTGTCCGACGTGTGTGTAACCAGTAATACAATAAATCAATTCAAAAATTGTTTGAAACAGGAACTGCAAACGGAAACACATGGTTAACCTTAGATTGTGACTCCCTATCACCAGTATTGGTGGAGTATCTCAGATTGTTAGAATGCAAGCCTAGCAAATTGTTAAAATATACATTTTAATAAAATAGTAAGCGTTATATGGCTTTTGCCTGTGCTTACTCAGGCCACCAGTAATTCTGGTGGCTTCGGTGAATTCGCTGAATTCGGGTTTCATTGTACAGAGAACAAGAACGAACAATCAGGAAGCAAAAATAATGATCAACATAAAACAATAAACTATTCATTACCGCTGTCTCCAATTATTAACAGTTTGAATAACTGGTCATACGGCTGTGACATAATGACTAATGATAAACTTTAGCACACAGTAATAATAACAAAATACAACGACTTGTTTATTGTTTATTTTGTTATCAAAACGAACAAACTAGCAGTCCACAAGCAAACAAACATCGAACAAATACTTTTTTGTTTACTAACAGTCCTTCAGTTTTGCACTTGCTTCTAGTTTCCAGAAGAAATGGCACGAAAGTTTTAACGTTAAACTGAACTTCAAAGAATGAGTTATGACAAGTAATAAATAAAACTTTCGTCTACTTCAACCTGTTCCTACACAAAATTAATATGTAGCAGTTGTTTTCTATAGGCCTAAGTCGGGCTGAAAAAAACCAAGTTTTTAAAGAAATTTTTTCTCGATTTTTTAGGTTTTTACTAGGCGACCGTACTTACTAACAGTCGAGCTCATTGTATGAGTTGTCGTCTGTCTGTCTATTCGTCATCTGTCGCAGATGTATTGCAGCTAAATGGTAAGTCATAGTCGGGTTAGCAATGGTACCATCGAATAGGGTGCTGTCGACTTTCTACGGGCTGTCAATAGTAACCATGTCTCCATCTGCAGCGGCTTGGCCACAATTTTCAATGGAAAATTTCAAGCTATAAGCAGCCATATTTCGAAAATAGTGAGAGACAGAGCCAAGGTTACTATTAATGATCATAGTGGCATACTGGCTTTCAAATGACATATAAAAATTGACCTTGGATGACCTTTAAGGTCAGTATGCGTTACTGTGGCTAAACGGTGCAATATAAGGCAAAGACTGCTATTGATCACTAATAGGAAATTGCATATGGCCTTTCAGATTAAATGAAAATGATTGACCTTGGATGACCTTCAAAGTCATGGACGACCAGTACGGTCGACTATCTTAGCGACAGCTGGGCTTCTTGTTTTAGGTTTTCCTGGTTTAATGTCCAATGAACACTGTACACAAAATTAAAACCCAGGAAAAAACATCTTATACACCCTGTCCATCACTTGATTACATTGATTTGCATAAATTATAGCAAAATTTAGTAATCACAAATCACCATTAAAATATAAAATATGCAATAATTTATACAACAAATAAAAAAACTTTGAAAAACGTAATAACTGCACTTTCGAGGTTTTTCAGGTTTAAAAACACCAAAAACCTAAGTTTTTCAGAGAAATTTTCCAGCCCTGCCTATAGGCCTAACTGTATGCATGACCTTCGTAGCAGTGTGCGTACGAATAAATGAATACCAGTAGTAACAATATTGCATTGTACTGTATTGAATTGTTTTAAAACAGCGTTCTTTATGGCTGCCAAATAAATAGTCGCAGCGATAAAAAATAATCCAGGTGCATTCGTATCACATTGGAAACATTAATATTCAGGGTTCCCATGCCTCCTCATGGACAGTTCATAATTTTTGCTTGATTTTTTCCAGGCTCCAAAAAGTCGTGTAGAATAAGTTTAGTCTTAAAAAGTACTAGAAATCAAAGCTTAAAATTCAGGAAAGTCATACAAATTTGAAATCCTGGATAGTTGATGAAATTTACCAGGAATTCAAAAATAAACAATGTGCAGCACTAGCATAGCACTTACTCACTGAAATTCAATGGTGTGATAAAATTTGAAATATTTGGCATTCTATATGCCATATGAAGAACTTTGTGCACTGGACTACACTCTACATGTACAGCAAGTAACTCTGTTTGTTTTATATCTAAACTTTGGCAGACTCCGAGAAGGTACCAGAAAACATTTTCATGGTCGTGGAAAATCCAAGAATTTTTTGTCGGTTAAGTGTGGGAACCCTGTTATACACATGAAACCATACACTAATATATATTATAGAACGTCCAGGAGTGCGATTCACAGAATAGGGTCTATCTTAAGATATGCCTTAAGACAAAAGTTCACCAGACGTTCTAATCTTTTTATTCACGTACAACTTACAAAAATTGTCCTGAGATGCCAAAAGTGATCACAAGATTTCATCTTAAGATATATCTTAAGATGAAATCTTGTGATCACTTTTGTGTCGTGAGTGTTCTACAATGAATTAGCTCATTGTCGTAAGACGATCGTAAGTGTGAAAAATGTCCTAGGAATAGGATCTTAAGATTAAGATCCTAGGAATAGGATCTTAAGATTGTCTGTGAATTGAGCACCAGACCGCCTAAAATAAATCATAGAAGTAGTCCAGTCCCTGTCCAATCTCCCAGATGGATATTCCAGTGCCAAGCGACTTGGCCAACTTAAGCCGTTCGTTTATCGACCACAGAGTTGGGTAATAAACCAGGTGATCACCTTCTCGACTCCTGTGACAAAAACATTCGAACAACTGGAGTGTCAAGCCTTGCCTAAGACTGAGTACTGTCCGCACCCTGCAGGTAGCACAAATAAATTGCGTGATCTTGACCTTTGACCTTGATGTTCAACAGGCTTTTAGAGGTTGTCCAGAAATACGTTCGTGCAAAATTTCATCAAGCTAATGACAGCAGTTCATAACTTACTGTGTTAACAGTGAAAAAAGCTCGCAACAGGAACAATACTGCCGTCACTATTGCACTGCAATGAATGCGGAAATAAAAGAACATAACCAAAGATTAAAATCGTGTACAGCTCTTTATGGGAAAATCCATCGCAAAGCTACAGAGCGGCACCTGCCATATGGGATCACAGAGTGTCACCTGCCACCCGTCACAGGTAAAGGTACCCCGCTTTAACCCCATGTAGCCAGACAGGCTGGTACTCGATTTACGTACCGTGGCAACTTCTGAAATAAACGTTAAAACAACAAGTTTAACAATCAATTCCCAAATCTGCATCATCTCCCAATGTTTCTGCACGTCTGTTTATCTCATGGCGTCCTCACATTTTCTTATTTTTACGCCGTCACTAAAAACCAGGGATGGGATAATCAGGACAGTCCTTGAGAACAAAAGTTTGTGGCCATCGCCCTGCCCTCGAAAAAGTCTGGTCTTGGCCTCGATGCCTTGGCCTTTAGTCACTTATAATTTTGCTCTATGCAATGAAAATGTTTGGACTGTTATAACTAGTATAAAAGTACGGAATAACTAACTAGTCTAAAACCTTTAAATTATGTTTGTCTGAGCATTTTTTTATAGTTAATTACAGTACTTTTATGCAAAAATGTGTTAGGGTTAGGGCCAGGTTATACAACAATACAACATCACACTCGCACACAATTCAACAACAAAAAATACTTATAAAGCTCAGTTATGTAAAAACATGTTATGGTTCTAATGGAACGTACTTGTATGTGAAAACATGCTCTGATGACCGTTCATTCCAGTCCATCTTCGGCTTCTGTCGACTCAACAGATCTATATACCTACAATTACAACCAACCAACCACGATATGTTTGTTCTAGAAAAAAACAAGAAAAGCCTAACTAACACAAAGGGAAACATGTGACAGCGATGCACGCATGAAGGCCGTGTGCGAATGAAATCTAAGCTCACAATGATGTTTCATTTAGACTCGACGGGGATGATGCCTAGTGCCATATCCAGTGCATGAATTTCAATATCGGCCCAAAATCGCAAATTTTTCCTACCCTCCTCTCATTTAGCACCCTTGTTTTGGTGTGACCCCTTTCGAATTTATGGAAAAGCTTTATGGTTCCTAAAACTAGAGTTTTCCAGGCAGCTGTCGGTGAAGATTTGGTGATTTTAGCTTGCACCGTTCTTGACTGATTCACCCGTGTAATGGACAGACAGACAGACAGACAGACAGAATTGCGTTGGCTAAGACGCCTTTCGCGTAAAAAATGCTGTAGCATATCCACCTTTCAGATTGTGTTTCATTTTGCATAGGCCCTATCTCGCACCATTATTGAGATACAGCGACTTATTGGCTAAAAATCACAATTTTTTCCCACCTCTCATTTAGCACCCTCGTTCAGTGTGACTCCCTTCAAATTTATGGAAAAGCTTTAAGGTTCCTAAAACTAGAGTCTTCCAGGCAGCCGATGGTGAAGATTTGGTGATCCTAGCTTGCACCGTTTTTGACTGACCCACCCGTGTGACGGACAGACAAACAGACAGACGGACAGAATTGCGATGGCTAAGACGCGCTACAGCAGTAGCTGCTGTCACATGTAAAAATAACGTAAAGTTCTTCCAACTGTAAAGCCCATAAGGTGGCGGTGATCTCCATTTCCTTAAACCTCAGCCAGACACTAGTATACACTGCCAGGTGACCACGAATACGGGGCTACCGGCCAGTACTGGGATAGTGCATCTCGCGGCGTGCCAGTTTACATCCCAGCTTTCACCGGTACTCACTTCACCTACCCACAGAGAAATGGCCAGGCTGAGTTGACCTGGGGGAAAGGACGGTATACTAAAATATCAAAATCTAATTATGGAAATGCCATACTATTACTAATACTAAACCTAATGCAAGCCTATAATGAAGGGTTTTGATAGCCTCTCTCTCCCAGTGGTCAAAGTAAGTGGGACTGAGGGGGCAACGTATACTACCCCCACTGTGATCAAGCAACTCTCAGAGAAATAAGAATAAAACTGCTGTCGTCATATGTCAGATTTTAAGGCCAAAATGCACCAAATTTGATTTCTGCAGGGCTCTGCCCCACACCCAACTAAAGAAGCTTACAATGCTCCCTCAGATCCCCTAACTGTACTTACAGTGGCCTGCTTCCAAGGAGAGTGGGAAAAAGGGGAAGAAATGGGAAATAGGGGGAAAAGAAGAAAAAAGAGAAAAGGGGAAAAAGAGAAAAATAATAGAAGTAGAGTTCCCTGACGTCTTCAATGCTACTTTGACCACTGCTCCCCTTCCCTCTTATCAGCTGACACCAGAAAACGTTATATAAAAATATCATATAAGAACTTATACATCATATCACAACGAAAAAGACTATCATGATCGAACTGTAAAGAGCACTGCAGAAACAGATCACAAATGATGCATTTCGGGTTGCCCCATCCCTAAAAAACCTGCATCCTTAAAATTATTACTGCACTCTCAGAAATATTTTTGCACTTTGTATTTTGTTTTCAAAGTTTCCATGAAAAAAAAACTCTTTGCATCTAGCCCATAATGCTGCAGTATCTTCACTTCAGTTCTCATGAGTACTGTTTACTGTGCCAATTTGTTTTTATGAGTTTAGCATAATCTTACACGACATGTCAGGATATAGAAATAAGAATTTTTAAAAAATTTCTGCACCAGTCCCTACTGTTTTGCGCGCGACAACTGAAAGGACACAATTTTTAGGCCTTACTTACTGACTGTCAGTGACTGGTATGTCGGTGCCTAATACATATTCATAGCGTTCAAGTGCTGTTGAGGGTAAAAATAAAGGGTGGGACAGGAAATTGCAATTTTCACACAAACGCTACCGATTTCTGATGGAATTCCAGTTGCAAATTTCTCACACAATAGACTATGGGTGCTCAAGATTTCTATTTTGCCTCTAGGTTTTCTCAGAATGGAGGTTTTATCCACAAATTTCGCATTTTTGGATGCCAATTTTTTGAGAACCGAAAATTTAGGGGAGGCAGCTGTCCCCCATGGCCTCCTCCCACCACAACGCCACAGACTAAACTCACTGGCAGCCTGAAATTAATCTGCCAGTGCCAAAGACATAGTTACGAAATATAGACTACATTCATAGTCACTGAATATTCATAGCACTTACTGGCTGCCTGTGATTGGTCCGCCGGTGCCAAAGACATAGTCATTGCCGTAGAAGTTCAGTCCCATCAGAATCTTGCGTCGGTTCAGCGACGCTTTGTCAGGAACAAGAAACTCAATGCAAGCTTTCATCCAGTAAATAGGACTGTTAGGGCCAGGCCTACAAACAACAAGGTCAACACAGCCTGGCCAACCCTCCAAGGTAGCCTGGTAATGCAATGGTTAGGATGTCAAAAGTCATCAGTTTGACTCCCATTTGGGTCACTATCAAGTGTTTACTACTTGGATGGCTGACTAAGTATATAATCAACACCAAGATCAACTCAGCCTTCCATCCCTACTGAGTAGGTAAATTGAGGACCAGTATGAGATGAAAACATTACTACAAAACATAGAAGAAGCAGACTTTTTGAGTAAAGTAAAATAAAAATAAATAACAGCAAATGTTAGACACGGCCCAGCTTAAAAGTGACTAGATTTTGGCAGTGATCAGCATCAGCATTTCGGCATCCCAATTCAGTAACCGATTTTTAATTTTTCACTATTGTAAGATAGGACAAAAATGTGTCAGCAGAATTACAGATAAAAATTACAGATAAAAATTACAGATTTGGCTGACACTTTCAGGGAAAATTACATTTGCCAAAATCTACAGTTGGCAAAAAAATTCGTTAAAATATGTTGAGCTGCTACCTGGCAAATATAAAAAACATCGTTGTACTGCGACATTTTTGCAATACAGAGAAAAAATACACCAAATACGATGCTGCCATCTGGCAAACACAAACGACAAATTGACAGTGTTGGCAAAGATTTATGTCATCCCAGTGCCATTCTAGTTACCGTTGTGGATGAGAGTAGTCGTATGTCATGAGACTGACTGCAGTGACATATGGAGCAAACGACTCAAACTCATTCTGCAGCACAGCTCCGTTCCCTACATCTCTGACCACAAAATCATGGCATTCAGCTTCACTATCGACAATACAGCATAACAGCTCTCCCCATTGGTTTTTAGCCAACCACAATGGTTACGCTTACGGTACAATGTCATGTCAGTCTGTCTGTCGTCTGTAATGTATGTATGAGGGGCATTCGAAAAGTTCGTAGACCGATACAGATGGACATCATGAATGTTGCTGATATTGTGTCACTAGTTACTAAGTACCATCCTCCACTACAATATTGCACAACTTTATATTGGGATATAATTAAGCTATAGAATATGTATTGCTTTTTTCCGTTGTAGACAGCGCTAGCATAGAGAACCATGATGTGCAAGCCATAATGAGGTATTTATATTTTTGAAAAACGATGCTGCGCAATTTTTTTCATGATATGAAAAAGACATCAGGAGAGTCTGCTCCTGCTTATGATACAATTGCAAAGTGGAATGATGAATTTAAATAAAAAATATTTACGTGTGACGACTTGCACCAATGTGGACGGTCAGCAAGTTCTGTCAACAAAACAACCGTTGAAAAGGTCAACAAACTAGTTACCAGTGATCGACGACTACCAGTTTATTTCATCGCTGAGTCTGTTGGCATTTCTACTGGTAGCATACATTCGATCTTGAGACTTTGTTGATGAAAAAGATGTCTGCATGTTGGGTGCCGCGAATTTTATCTGACACTCAGAGACAAATCAAGCTGACACGTCAATGAGTCTCCTTTGCCCATTCAACGAAAATCCCAACAATTTTATTTCATGATTTTTAATTGTAGACGAGACCTGGATTTATCACTTTAATCCTGAAAGTAGAGTGCAAAGTATGGCCTGGACATGTATCTCTTTCCACCTCCCAGTAAATGTTGCGTTGTCATGTCAGCTAGCAAAGTTATGACGTCTGTGTTCTGTGATGCTAAGAGAACTGCACTGACTACCTTGAACGTGGAAGCATTATCATAGGAACCTACTACACTGATCAGAATAGCTCATGACGAGACGAAAGACGAGAAAAGTTGAGTCATGGGATACTGTTTCAGCAAGTCAACACACCTGCTCACATGTCCTCCCAATTGTTGCCCATCACCCAAAATTCCGGATGTGTATAACTAACTCACTCACCCACCTTACTCGCCAGACTAAGACCTGAGTGACTATTATTTGTTCCCAAAAATAAAAGAATTCACGAAACAATGTGAATTTGCTGATGACAAAAAAGTAATATGCACTACAAATTGCTGGCTGAAAGACCAAGATCAATAATTCCTCTACAGTGGAATCCGAGCTTTAGACAAATGCTGGACCAAGTGCATTTTAGTTGCAGAGGAGTATGTTCAAAAGTGACAAAATATGATGTACATATCCTTTGGTTATCTATGATGATCTACGAACTGTATGAATGACCCTCGTATTATAGGTTAACAGTACGTTTCACTAGAAAACTGTCTGAACAAGCAACTGCGGTTGTCTGATGGTTACCCTGTAGTACCAAGTTGAACCCTACATGATCCTCTATTCCCAAAGGTGGGGGTACTGACAGGACTGCCAGTCTGCCAAATTGTGAAATGCAGCCAAACTGCTTCAGTTACTGGCACGGTTACTATTGACAGCCTATAAGAACTTACCAAAGCCCTATGTGACGGTACCACCACTGACCCCCCTATGGACACTTGTTCTTCCAAAACAGGAGACACATCACCCAAAATGTGCATCGCTAACACTTGAGAGTGTTGCAGAAAGTTTGCATTATTATCATAAATTATGTAACTTGTCAGTAAGCAAAAAACCATGTTCACATTTGCAGGCCTCTGAATGCAGGCAATACAATCAGCCACCCTTAGCGACAGCTGGGCTTCTTGTTCAGTTCAGATGAATGAGAAAATGCCACTCTATTTATGAAATACAGAGTTTTTTCTAACTTCAGTAAGATTCAACCCTCAAATTTCACCAACACACTAGCATCAAATTTCTCGACTTTCTCAGCAGGAATTTTTTATGCAATGTGATAAGCAGTGTGTCCAGGAAGCAGCAGGCTTGCATAACAGAACTTGTTAGTGAACAAAAGCTTATGGTGACAATTAGAGCTCCAAATTCAGAGACGTTTAGTCTTAAACATCATCTTGTCTCAAGAGAAGTTATTAGTGTCTTGGTCTTGAATGTTGGCGTCCTGTTTAGACCCCTTGATCCTATATGGCAGGTGACGCTCGGTAGCTATGAGATAGATTACCACTCCTCATATGCTAGGTTAAGAACATCGTGTGCAAGGAGTCAGAAAAATGGCAGGAAACTATTTCAGCAAGCAAGTAACTGCTAGGCTAGTGCTACATGTTATTTATTTTGAACCTCTAGTAAATTCGTCAACTATCCAGGATTTTCATTTTCTACGATTTTCCAGGATTAAACTTATTTCTGCAGGGCTTTCCAGGGCCTGAAAAATTATGGCAAAATATCCAGAACTTTTGGGGAAACATGGGAACCCCATGTAAATGATGTAATCTTGTAATATGTGTAATCTTGTCTAAGTCCTAAGACTACGTGAACTGATATCGTACCCAAATCCAATAGGTGGAGGTAAAACAACGATGAATGAAAGACCAACTTCTTGGAAGTCTTCACCAATGTGCGTTATGAAGTGCACCAACTCACTGCCATACAGCATATCATTCAGTTTTTTTTACTTGTGCACTTATAGCATGATAATGCACTCACAGCATATTGATAATAGTGCACTCAATAAAGACAAAATGTCAAATATGCTTTATGAAGTGTACCAACTCACTGCAGTAAATGAGTGAGTGAGTAGTTTCTTAACAGCACATCAGTACAAAATAGGCTATTCAATGCCATAAATGGTTAAAAGCAGTTAATATATTCATTAAAAGCGAGCTTAAAACACTTGCTAAGATCAAGGCTATTAAGCTAGTGTAAAAACAACATTATATGCGATTGTAAAAGTTAATATCTTTAACAAAAGCGATGATGTTGCAAGGTGCAACATTGTCAAAAACGTCTTTGAGTGTATCCACTCCAAGATATCGGCAGCAAAGCATAATGATCAGTCACTAGTCCACTTACAGCATTCTACACTGTGTCTCAGAAAAAAAACCTTGCCAGTGTTATTTTTCAATAATGTAAAACTTCGAATTGATGCTGGGTCAAGAAAAAATGCCGAGTAATGGATACAGTATGTACTAGTACAGTCAGCTCCACTTATATGCACGTCGGTTATAAGCACACTCCGCTTATTTGCACGATGTGCGTCTAGTCCCGTTTGAGTTTATGCTAAGTCAATGGCAGTCAACTTCGCTTATAAGCACCAGCCATATATGCACGATTCGACCATAAGCACCCACTGTTTTGGTCCCAGCACCATGACTTACTTCGGTTATAAGCAATTTGGCTGACAAAGTGCACGTAAGACCACCTGTAGTCAGCCACTTAATGCTCATTGGGATGCTGGTGACGACGTCTAAACCCTAGAATCATGTGGGTAGTCAGAGCGAGTGAGCACCACGCATCATGTGGGCTACAGTGCATCTTCCCACCCCAGCAGCATGCAGCATCATAATAAACTTTAAACGGCAGTCTGTGGTCAATAATGCTAGGCCACCTGCTGCCTATTAGAATTTGACGTTTCGTACCACGGCGCGGGAGCTGGTGCTGGGTGCAGCTGTTGGAAAAGTCTTAGTCACCGTAGCCGAGCTTACGAACACATTTTAGCATACATTTGTAACCAAAAATTTAGCTATGACGACGTCCACTGTGCTTATGCCTATATCTTCTATTTTATCATCAACTTGGCATCAGTGTTTTTGTGAGCAGACATGTAAGTAGAAGGCTTCTAAAAAGTTGTAGTTTCAAACTTGCTCTACTCAAGATTTAATGCGTCTTGCTTACTACAGCAGTGATGGTAACAGCTGTTGCAGATATGGTTGTAATAGTATAGTGTAGTAGTATACATGGTGGTCCAAAAAATTTCCCAACTTGTTTTTGTCAGAACTTCGTCAAATCTCCACCAAATTTGATAATGTTTGGCACACAGATGGCCAAGAGTATAGAATTATGTGAGGTACATTCACGTCCACCTCACCTGATTTATGTCAATGCACTACCATATAAAATGCAGACGCTCCAAATTGTTGCATAATGCTGAGTTGTTATGCCCATAAAAGTTCTAATGACTTAATTAAGCACATAATAAACTAAAATGTGATTTATTAAGCAGAATTATAAGTTTGTGTAACAACTTGCTTCCAAAATATCATAATTTGTGCCAAAAGTGTACACAATAGCTTAGACGTGACACCACGACTGATAGAGGCATTAACGATCAACTAAACAAACTCCACAGCACTCATTCATGGATTAGATGTGTTTCGAGCTCATCAGTCAGCTATTTCGTTGTCTGCCATTTTTAGCCTAACATATTAAATACAAAATTACTAAATCATGTGGCGCCCTCTGTCAAAATGATAATGAAAGGGTGAGCAATCTGATGCTAATAATCACCAATGTAACAATTTGAAGCAATGGAGCCCTGCATTTTACACGATAGTGCATCGACATAAATTAGGTGAGGTGGAAAATGAGTGTACATCATATAATTCTATCGTCTTGGCTATCTGTGTGCCAAAAATTAGCAACTTTGACATATTTGACGAAGTTCTGACAAAAACAAGTTGAGACATTTTTTGGACCACCCTGTAGTAGCAGTCCTAGAGTAGTAGGAGTGTAGATTTTAGCACTACTAATGTATTAGTAGCTTCGCATAGTAGTAAAGATGTAATATAGTAGCAGTCATTGTAATCGTCCAACTGTCGTAACTGTAGCTGCAATAGTGTTAGTATGGTAGTAATTTAAGGGATTTTCGAGACCATCTTTCGTCAAATTCCAAAACTTTCAAGACCCTATTTGTTTTCAAAAACTTTCAAAAAAATGTTTTACATTTTTCCAGGACTTTCAAGTAGCTGTGGCCAACCGGCAGTTTCTAATTCTGTATACAGCTGCAATAATAATTTAACGGCAAAACAATCTCACCTTCTCCGTCTCTTGTCTCGCACTTGAGACCAGATTTCCAGAACCATTCCATGGAAACTGTGCTTCTAAATAACACAAATAATTCCAACAGGCTGAAACTGAGGATGCAATTTTTGTCCTGGAGGATCACATCCCAGCTCTAAGCCAACTAAGAACAAAAGCTGTGTTTTTGATGGCCTACCTCGAATGTGTTAGTGTCAAATTAGATAGTCTATGCCAAAGCATGAAAAACAAATTTATTAGTATATTGCTTCAAAAGGCTTAATACAACAAAACAAAAACTCTTTCAAAGTTTTCGTCTGTTGTGCCATCAGCAGAAATTAAAACGTCTTTGCTAACAGCTACTGCACTCCGACCATAGCAGGCTTGGGCACAAAATTAGCATAATTTTACGCGCGAAAGCAGCTACTGCTTTCAGCGCGTCTTAGCCATCGCAATTCTGTCCACCCATCCGACGTCCGTCTGTACATCCGTCTGTCACACGGGTGGATCAGTCGAAAACGGTGCAAGCAAGGAATACCAAATTTTCACCTTCGGCTGCCCAGATAACTCTAGTTTCAGGAACCATAAAGCTTTTCCATAAATTCGAAGAAGGTCACCCCAAACAAGGGCACTAAATGAGAAGGGGGTGGGCAAAATTTGCAATTTTTGGCCAATAAGTCGCTGTATCTCAGAAATGGTACGAGATAGGGTCTAGGTTACTATTAATCACTAATAAGAAATTTTTCATGCTTTGGCATAGACTATCTATTTGACACTAACACATTTATACACTGGCTCTCAATTAGCGCCAAATTCAATGACCTTGAATGACCCTGAACGCCAAAATGGGGGGTTTATGGATATTTTTAACGATTTCGGGCTGCGACACGTCTGTATCATTCACAAGGTGGCGCCACGGAACTATCAAAATGCAATCCAGATAGAGAATTTGGTATTTGTATATTAACTTAGCGTGAACACCCCAATTTTCAGCTAAACTACTGAACCGGAACTGCTATAGGCTTTCGCGTGTCTCGTGAGCATTAGCTCAAATTTCTTGTTAATATAAATATCTTTATCTATGGGTCTGCCTAACTAACCAAAACCGTTAGGGCCATCAAAAACACAGCTAAACATTCCATTATAGCTACATTTTGGATGCTTAACATGTTCATGTTTGTTCATAGATAAGTATATTAAAAATATGCTAATTAGATACTCTATGCTGAAGCATAAAAAACAAATTTAATAGTATATTGCCTCAATACGACAAAACAAAACTCTTTCAAATTTTCCGCCTGCCATGCCGTCAGCAGAAATTAAAACTATTAGCTAAAAGTATTAGAACTATTAAAAGTATTATTATCATCAGCATATTTATAATATATTTATCTATGGTGCACTGAACTTGTTCATGGTTGTTAGGCCATCAAAAATGCAGCTTATGTTTAAACAAAAATGTGGCTGTTGGTCAAATATTCTTTGCTAATCATGATATATATGTATCCGTGACAACAAGCTTGCTTGTCTCAACCTCAGTTGTCTGTTAATGTATAGCTACCCTGGTTCTTCTTCGAACTTCGCCTGGTTCACCAGTGACAAACTACCAAAGTTTATAATCCTGCATCAAATTCTGCTTAAATATTTTGAATTGGCATTTTTCCGCTACAGACTACAGTTGCTAAAAATCTCATGTAAATTTATCGCCACTATACTGAATTATCACTGAAAGAAGAAGAGTGCCTGTTTATGAAACACAGATACATGAACCACTGAGACTGGACTAAAGGACTACAAGGCTGCCAACTCTTTTTGGTTGAAAAATGAAAAATGTAACTCATTTTACTGCCAAATGGCCTAAATAAATGCCAAATTAAAGTCACTTGGCATATATGAAAATAGCAGTTGGCAACCCAGTGTCTGGGTAGATAAATAGTAATAGATCTATACCTGTAGGAAGTGAATGAGAGTTTGTGAGCAGAGATCTTGCTCACGTTCTGATGAAAACAAAGCCTTGAAATCAGCTTCAGACCAGCCGTCAAATAACACTCTAGGCACTAACGCACACACAGACTCACTGCTCAGGCTCACACTGCAAGCTCAGGCATACACTTACAAATCACCCTCTAACCAGCCGACAAATAACACTATAGGCACTGACACACATAAGCAGACTCAGAGATGTTAAGTCTTAGAAGCCAAAGTATACTCAAAAACAAACTTTTGGCCTCAGTCTCAAAATCATGGCCTCGACCTTGGTCTAAGCACTTCGCCTAGCCTCGGCTGTAATGCTTTCGCCTTGTTAACACAACAAAACTTCTAGCGTACGATGTAAAGATCACAAAAAAAACATCAAACCTCTTTATGGCTAGGGCTTTGTCCCAGACCCTACTGACAGCCCTCTCCAAACCTCTACAGCTGGTGGACAGAGCAGGTTTGCTTCCCCTTCCTAAACTTTCAGGCCTCACAACTAAAGGCCCCTAATTTACTGCTAAATAAATACTGCTAAATAAAACTTGCTGCACAACTGGACTAACTCAGAATTACTCTGAAAACCTGAAGCATTAAACAGCTATTGAAAGCAGCAGTACACAGAGATGCAGTATTAGCACCAAGGCAGAAAAATTACCCTCTAAATTCTGGGCTGCTGGATAATCGTCCAAATCCAAAACTCTTCATCTTGTTCAAAATTTTTTGTCCATTTGGGCTGAGAAACCACGACTTGGTACAAATTTCAGGGCAAAATTGACATTTTGAACACCCATAATCTCCTCTGTTGGAAAACTGCAACTTGCTGTCTCACCTACTTTATTAACCCATAATGCCACTGATTAGCAGTATGAACAAAGTTGCCAGATTGGGCAAAAAGGCAACAACTGGGCTACTTTTGGCAGCCATTGGCAATTGGCTTTGGCACCTTGCTTGCTACATTTTGGGCTACTTCTGCATTACTGGCTTCCATCGGGATACACATAGAACAGAAATATTGGGCTACTTTTTGCCAGCGTTGGGTAACATCTCTTCAAATAATCTGGCAACCCTGGTGATGAGTGAAGACTAAACATTAGTTACCAATTTGGACGTTTCCACTGCCAGCAACTTCCCTCATCCACTCTGTCAAAAACACTACAACACTACAGTACATTGCTTCATTAACTGTCTATTCACCAGGTGGCAGCAACAATGCAACACTACTCCACGCAGTTCTATGATTAGATGAACTGCAGTGCAGCATGCTAAAGCAGGATGGCTACAGCATTGGGGTAAAAAAATATTCAAGTACTTCTTACAGAATAATTTTTCCAGACCCATTCCCTGTGTAATATTTTACCACATCCTGTCACATGGTTCCAACATCGTATAAAAATAGTTTTCACATACCGGTACCGGTCAAGACAATTTTGTGAAAAACTGAAATTCACGGACTCTCAAGACCATCTGCCATCAAATTCAAAAACTTACATAATCCTATTTGGTTTTCAAGAACTTTCCAAGGATAAACTGTAATTTATGTGAAAAACTGTTCAGTTTATATACAGTGTAAAGGTGACATCGTGGTTGTAGATATAAAACAGCACAAATCACAATTTAAAAATTCAAACTTTACCATTACACAGTCAGCAAAGTTCTTCTGACATTGTGTAATGGT
>Ga0209367_1003770_pt1 | contig 20729 bp, 15 predicted proteins | sample WorMetLIZISLAND2_FD_187412 | JGI IMG/M metagenome (GOLD analysis project Ga0209367, IMG submission 187412) | Marine gutless worms symbiont microbial communities from Max Planck institute for Marine Microbiology, Germany - Olavius geniculatus... ...
TTTTTGGCCATTGGCCAATAAGTCGCTGTATCTCAGTAACGGCGCGAGATAGAGCCTAGGTTACTATTAATCACTATTAGGAAGTTGTAAACTGGCTCTCGATTGGCGCCGAATTCAGTGACCTTGAACACCAAAATAGGGGGTTTTATGGATTTTTTTGGTGATTTAGGGCTGCGACACAAGTCTGTATCATTTATCAGGTGGCACCACGGAACAATTGTTATGCGATCCAGATAGAGAATTTGGTATTTGTATATTAACTTAGCGTGAACACTCCAATTTTCAGCTAAACTACTAAACTGGAAGTGCTATAAGCTTTCGCGCATCTTGTGAGCATTAGCTCAAATTTTTTGTTTCTCTATGTTTTTTATTTTTTAAAAAACGTGCATTGAAATTCCTATTAAAACTTTGAGAAGCACTTTTGAAACCACAGAAACGAAATTATAGGTGATAGTGATGGTATTTACTTAGTTAACTCAAATATACTAAATAAAAAGTTTTTTATCTAGTATATTTGGTTAGTCTAGTGCTATGGTCTTATGACTCCATGTTTAAATTGAAATTGAATAAAGTTCTCTTTGTTTAGACTATAGTTTCAGGTATACTGCACCTGCAGCATTAGGCATTAGGGAAGTGGTTAAACAAATTATGGCCAACATTTTTTATTCAATATTTTTAAACATTTCTTATTTTTTCCACGTTTTTTAACATTTAAAAAAATTTTTTTGAAGATTTTTTCATCTATGGTTTTTAAAAATGGTCCATGCCTACGTCCACCTCCCTGGACAAATTAATAGAAATATATAGGGTGTTATTTGATCTGATCATGTTGCGCTACAATGTGAAACATCCCCAAAGCTCGCTTACTTGAAGACATTTTTATTACTTTTACCGGCACTGTACAGTAGCAGCGTTGAAGTATTTTAACGATTATTAATGCTGTTCACAAGATTTTCTGCATGTTTTTTGACTTTGTAAAGCTTGATAAGTGAAACGATACGGAATGCCTATTGTTTTGTACTGGAAGTCTGTTATTGATTGTTGTTGAACTGCATTCAAACAGTGTTGTATATGCATTGCCAAACTAGTTAATAGAGAAAGTACTTCCATAAGTAACTCGTTCTTTTATCAATTCAGATGAACAGTCTCATCTGAGTGGGCTTAACCACAACTGGCAACGAGACTTAAACTGTGCCATTATGGTAGCCTGTGTTAGACATATTGTGTAGAAAAGTGTATAATCAACAGCATGTGTGGTCTGCACTGTTGTAGTTTATCTTGCCAGCAATTATTCACATAAATCACCAACCGTATCTGCAAAGAGGAGATGGTCCAATCGTAAGTTGTCAGTTTCCGGTGTTTTGAATTTGTATTCAGTGATATTTCACATTTTAGACTCTTCTGGTCAATAGCCACGTATGTTGTTTCATTCTTGTGCGGCAAATAGCAAGGTGATGTGCTTTCGGCCTTCTTGTGTCAGTTGCCAAATTTATCCCATAAGTTAGTTTGTGCAAGTTATTCAAACATACTTGTTGAGTGCGTAGGAAATAAGTTCTTTTGCATCATTAGCGGTGTTGTAGCATATCATTTTTCTGGATGTTGTCCGTGTAGTTCTTCACTGTTGCTAGGTACATGACGATGGCTGGCATTAAGTCAGTGTTGTAATTATTCAGCCGGCCAGTCTAATGGGCCACATTGCAGGTCTTGCCCATCTGGGGCCATCTCCTACATACTATTCTCTCGAAAAAAGAGGACGTAGAGAAACGAGGATCAGTTGGTGAGAACGTTTCCCAGGACAGGAGTTACCAGTGTGCCAGTTTTCAGCTTAAAAGGTCAAAGGTCAGTGGGATCGTCATGTAAGTAAAGATAAAAAAAAGTAAAAGGTGTCAATTTGTATAGCCCATCTCGCATACAACGCCTCTAATGCGCTTTTCATCACTAACCCGAGCCGCCAGCCACACGGCCACCACGTGCAGCCTGCAGACACAGGCTAACGCAGTGGCCGGCTAGGCAGCCCCAGTCAGCTGTACTAAGGTCACCACCTTCCGTGACCCATATAAATGAGTTACTGCTCATTTTACCGTCCCACGGAGGGTAGAAGGCTGAGTCGACCTAAGTGTGGCAATGTTGTTTGTGTGTGACACGTTGTAGTGTTTGGTGCTGGTGCCAACACGTGAACTGGCTCAGCAAGTGGCTCTGGTTGCTGAACAGTTTGGTGTAACATCTCACGTGAGGCATGTCTGTGTGTACGGAGGTGCTCCAAAGGGACCGCAGATCCGCGACATTGAACGAGGCAAGCATTAGACTATTTACATTTTGTCCAAGGTTCAGACCCTTAGGCACATAGCCTGTGGGCTTTACTTTTCAAAATTCTTCTTAAAACCCACTGATAATCCACCCTAAACTTAGCTACTTGTTCCACTAGTAACGAAATATTTTTTTACAGTTACTTAAAAACTTATAAATTTGCTATTTTTGTGATCCCTGCTTGATGTGAACAGTGTCTAGCAGTGCTCATTCTAATAACTTAAATCCATGAAAACCCTACAGCTTGTTAAATTTGGTCTTTTCAGCAAATCGAACAAACCACTAGGTTGGGCTTTTTATGTTCATCCATCAGCTCATTTATTAGTAAGATTTTTTTCTAGATTTGAATGAAATTTGTTTTGTAGGTAAAAGTTATAGCAGCTACATATTGATGTGTTACATTACCCAATTCAGTGTTGCAAGATCTTTAAACTAGAAATTCTTTCTTTTTAAAAACAATGTCTTCTCTCATTTACTGTGAGAGTTGTCAAATGACTGGCTGTTAAACTAGACACAATGTGCAAGTTTCATTGGGTACATTCCGATATTTGACTTAGTTCTCATGTTGTGTGAGGAATCTCACTCAGGGCTAATTTTCTGTATCGTGCGCAGGAGCCGAGATCTGCATTGCGACTCCAGGTCGACTGCTGGACCTGCTGGAAGCTGGCAAAACAAATCTGCGTCGCTGCACCTACCTCGTGCTGGATGAGGCTGATCGTATGCTGGACATGGGGTTTGAGCCTCAGATCAGAAAGATTGTTGAGCAGATCAGGGTAAGCATCTCTTTGTCACATGTTAAGTTGCTGATTGTTAAAAACCATTGTTAATCATTTAAGTTTCTGTTGCAATGAAAGTATCAAATGTTTCTCAGTCTGTGCATGTATAAACAGGTAATAAGTGTGCAAAATTTCGTATTGAAATTCAAAGTGGTTGCTTAGAAAATGGCAAACAACTTTAGGGGATTACTTTTTATGTCACATCCTGTAGTATGTCAGTATTTATTTTGTGAATTTGTTTGTATATATGTAAAGTCATCAGTCTGTCAATTTATTGGTCTGCATGCTGCTGGCAAGCACTTAACACGTGTGTGATGATATACCATTCTTGTCAGATTCTGTGTAGTTTTTGTCCGTAAATGATAGTGTGCTTCCACATATTTTGTGACTAGAGAGTTTTAAACTTTCAGTTTAAAGAATATGTGCGGAAACCAATCTCAGAGCTGCTTAGCTACAGAGCATCAGCTGCCAGGCTGCCACGCATGATCACATACTGTTACACACCACCACACACAGACGAACGTGTTTTTTCACTCCTTAATGCCATTCAGACAGGCTGGTACCTGATTTATCTACCCCGGGGGATGGAAGACCGAGGCATGCTGGGTAGTTATATATTGATAATATAAATGTTTCGTAAAGTGAGTGGGATATGCGCAGTTATGAAAAGTGTGTGTTAGCGCAGTTGCTGGCAAGCAGTTACTAGCAGATTGTGAATAGCCAGTTTATCTATGGTTGCAGCCGGACAGACAGACTCTTATGTGGAGCGCTACTTGGCCGAAGGAAGTGCAGACTCTAGCGGAAATGTTCCTGAAGAACTACATACAGATCAACATTGGCTCCACGCAGCTGACCGCTAACCACAACATTCTGCAGATCATAGACGTCTGCATGGAGGACGAGAAAGAATCTAAGTATTATTACATTTTCTACTGACGTATTATGTTCTCTGCAAATTTACTTACCGATACGTGCTAATGTATAATTTGCCACTGTGATTAATACAACACCGTTAAATATGATGGTGTTTTATGTTATGTAGGCCTACATTATTTCTATTTTAGCTGTGTATTTTAGATGTTATTTTATGGTTATTTTTTACTATTTTTTATTTATCTTTTATTATTTTATGTTATTTAGGCCTTTCGAGCACTGCCATCCAGTTCTGTAGGAGGTGCTATAGACAATTTTGTTGTAATGTGTCAGCTTTGTTTGCAGGTTGCTTCGCCTGCTGCAGGAGATAATGGGTGAACGTGAGAACAAGACGATGGTCTTTGTGGAAACCAAGCGACGAGCGGATGCTCTGGCTTATAGACTGAGACGTGCTGGGTAAAACAGTATTTATGCTGTTGTTGATATTGAAACTACTTCAGGCTGGCCACAAACCTGGAATACTCATATACTCAGGGAATTTTCTTAACCTGGAAGACTTCTGGAAATTATCAGGGAATCTTATGCAACATAAGGGAGACGTTGTAAGAAACAAAATAATGTCACCAGACCCTCGAGGGTCGTTTGATAAATAAGTTATAAAACAGCGTCATTCTGTTGGTTTTCCAAATGTTAAAAATGTGAAATATATGTTTTGTAGGGAATTTAATTCTGAGTAGCAGCTGTGAGTTTTATCACGATGATCTCACTATGATGACATTTATTGACACTGAATATGGCAATGTTTCCATTGAAATTCTCCTATAATGAACAGCATGCCATTATTATTTTGTTAGTGGGAAATCAAACTTAATGCAAATCAGATTCATTCTGAGATGCATCCAGTATATCTTTTACAAAGCAAACAGTCACTTCTGGTGTAAGAAAATGCTAGGTGGGCAAAAATTTGCATCATAATACCGAAGTGCAGTCAGTCATTCTTCAGAGGCATGGATAAAATAATACATGTAGGGACTGCGTTCTGTGAACAGATGACATCACAATAATGACATCATCATCAAAAAGAAATTCTACACATGTTCGACATAAAATTCCCTACAAAACATATATTTCAGATTTTTCATATTTAGACAAATAACAGAATGACGCTGTTTTTATCGAACGACCCTCGTATGTTTGCAGCTCTGGGGAGCTTATAATTCTCCCTCAGATTACCATTATTGCAGTTACTTTTTTTGTGATAATCTACAGAAAGGTAAGCTTATAGCTCTGGAGAAACAATCGAAAACTCGGGGAATTTTTTTTACATTGTAGCCAACATTTACTTATATAATTTGAATTAACTGGTAGCAGAAATAAGACTTCAGAATTACTGGTTAATAGTAAATCGGTTTAACCTAGTTTGATATGTGGTGCATTTGTCGCATGATGATGCAGCTCTGAAGAGGTTTTCATCGTTGATTTTTTATTGGCAGTTAACAATGTTAAACATGTGTGAAATGTTGCTGCTTACTTGGCACAAAAAGTCAGCGTGGTTTTACAGTGTTACTTGATTTGAAATGACAGCTGGCGCTGAGCATATATTGATGAGTTGGTGCTTGTTGATTTTTGTAGGTGGATGGTAGCGTGCATTCATGGAGATAAGTCGCAGCAAGAACGTGATGTTGTCCTCCGCGGTAAGTCATAGGCAGTGACATGAAGTCAGCTTCAAATCAGTGACGTTTATGCATGATTTATAATATTGTCTTTAACTGCAAGTCTAGTTTTGCCATTTTATTGTTACCTCCACATTTATCTATAGGTTTGTCAGGAGGATTGCACAAAACTTACAGGTGGATTTGGCTGAAATTTTTATGGTGGTTAGCCTACCACAAGTAGTGATTGGATCAGCATTTGGATTTTGGATAACAGTAGTTGCTGTTGCCATATGGGGTCGATCTCTGCTAAATATAGTGCTTTCACCTGGCAAACACAATGGAAAATATTGACTTAGTATTTGCGGAGGTTTGCACTCTCTCTCGTTCCCGGTCGGGGTGGGGGTTCACCGTTCCAATCTGCTCCAGGAAGTCCCAAAGGCATCGAGGATCCATGTTAAATTTTCTTTCTGGCCACAAGTCCCACCAGGCCTGGTCGTGAGCTAGACACTGTAGCACCAAGTGCTCTGCCATCTCGTCAGTGCCGTTGTAGTGTGGACATGTGGCAAAGTCCCATCACCCGATTCGATAGAGATATGCTGCCAACAACGGAGAATGACCAGTGCGTAGCTGGGCCACCGTAATGCACTGGTCCCTGCTTCAGTCACGTTGCCAGCGCTGGAACTGATCGACACTGCCAGCGAGCACCCTATGGATTCTGGCGTGTGGGTTGCTGCGATACCTGTCGTCAGCGACGCTCTGTTGATGCTGTTTGATGGCCGTGTAAACGGAAATGAAATCCATAGGTGCTGTAGACTGGTAATGTGGTGCCTGGCTTCAAGGTCGGCTTCCGTGTTACCCTCCAGACCCACATGCCCCAGAATCCACTGAACATGGACTAGGTTCAGCAAACCAGTAGTTGCAAGAATCATCCAAATGGTGTCTGTCTGTCTTGTTGGACCTTGAGCCAGGCATTGGATTTATGACTTGTCAGTGAGGATTCTAATGCCTTGGCAAGCTCGGTAGTCATGTAAGCTGAGGACTGCCTGTAGACCTGCAAAACATGCCATGGCCTCAGCCCTGAGCTCGGATATTCCATGGCTTGCAGGGCTTGCATTGGTCACCCGCAGAGTGTCTTGGACAAAGATGGCGAAGCCAGCCCCACCATCGCTATTTACAGACACCGACCCGTCTGTCCACAAGTGGATGTCTGCTGGAGGAAGGGCAGTAAGTGTCCAAGTTGCAGCTATGATCCAGGCGGATGGTATGACCATGTTGAGCTGATGATCTTCCACCTCAAACCCAAAATGGATATTGGACAGATCTGTCCATGGTGGTGGACCCGAGGTAGTAAGTTCTACTAAGGCCGTGTCGATGCCTGCTTGCCTTGCTATGTCCTCTGCTGTCTTAAGCCAGCTAGTCTTTTTGCCTGGGCGTTGAGCTTGGGACCTTGTTTGTCATCCTGAGTCGCCTCATTGTGTGATTTCCTCCAATCATCTAGCAGCCTGTGCGATGGGAGTGTCCTGGCGATGATGGAGGGTTCTCTTATGCAATCTGGTTGTAGCAATCTCAGCTTGGTCTGCTAGCTTAAGTAAATCAGACTCTCATGAGGGCTGCAATTGGCATAGACTTGTTGCAACCTGTTATGATATGTGCACCAGCCCGGTGCTGTGCCTCAAGTTTCATGACAGTGTTACCCGATAAGGCTAACATCCAAGAAGATGCACAGTAGTGAGTTGTTGACTGGGTATAAGTATAGTACAAAGCTTTCAACGATGCCGGATGTCGACCCCATGTTCTGCCTGCAGTGCAGTAGAGGACATTCTGGCGACTGGACATTTTTTCTTAACCTCCAGGGTTTGTGGAATGAAGGAAAGCTGACTGTCCAAAGTGATGCTGAGGAGCCTTGGGGTGGGTTAAAATGGCACCTGAGTTATTCCAAAAAATATCCTAGGAACAGATTTCCTGTTTACTTCGCGAGGGTCATGGGAGAAGAACGCCACCACCGACTTTGTTACGCTGAGCGAGACTTCCCATGCTTGACACCATCTAAAGAGGTCTGCAGCCGGCTGTAGTGCAGTCTCACAATCAGTGACCTGGCTGCCCGTAGCACCAAAGGTGGTGTCATCAGCGAATACAAAGGCTAGAGTGCCAGAGGGAGTCTCTGCGAGAAGGTCATCCATGTAGATCAACCAAAGGATCGGTGCAAGGACGGATCCCCGGGGAAGGTCTTCAGAAAAGTCCGTTTCCTGCTGGTTGATCCTTACCACGAAACTGATGCTTTACAGTCGCTGACGAAGCCACGGACCCACCTGGTGTAGCATGTTGGCAATCACTTGCATGCCATTTTGGCAAGGAGAGCCATCCTCCACACTCTGTCGTAGGATCTGGAGAAATCGGCTAGCAGTAATGCCATGCGTTGTGGTGGTCTTTGTTGCTGAAAACCATCTTGAATCAGCTGGCACACTGCTGCAACCTGTTCTTCAGTCGAGCGGTTTCTGCTGAAGCCTGTCTGGGAAGGGTAGATTAGATTCCGAGACTCCAACTGATACACCAGGCACTCCTGAATGAATTGTTTTATAATTCTTGTAGCCAGTCTAAAGTGTTTCCATTTTCTGGGAGTTTGTCATTATGTCTACTTTTTAGTGCTATATTTCTGACGTGACTAATCGAATATGAATGATTTAATTTTTTTGTCAATTTCTTTAAAAAAATTAATTGTGTGATTATTATTCATCATTTTCTGCCTGTGCCCGTTAACAATAACATTGGACCTGTGGTGCAGCCAGCAGACATAGTCTTGATGGCATGCAGAATAATTTTTACATTGTTTGCTGTATATACTTTTAGTTCTGTTTAATGATTAAGCTGGGTGTGTTGTTCAGACTTCAGAGATGGTCGTACTCCAGTTCTAGTAGCTACCGATGTCGCTGCACGTGGTCTTGGTGAGTAGCAGTTTGCTTATATTAGTGATGTGGCAACGTAATCTGATAGAACAATTGACTGGAGTATTTTTTTTAGTTTTTTAGTAAATAACCAAATATACGTCATATTCATATTCCGATCAGATGGTATACTTGTATCTGTGCCTTTTGACTGTTAATTGCGAATGAATATCATGGCCACAACAACTGCATGGCTGTGTCTGATGGCCATATCCATGTTTTCCACAAATAGACTTTAGTGATGGCCACAACAATGACTGTGACAGTCACATAAAATAATGATGGCCACAAGGTATCGGCTGTGATGGCAAATTCTAGTCTCCCATTTTGTATTCTTGCATGTTCAGCAGCCTTGAGTAAATTTTATTGTGACCATCACAGATTTGGCCATCTTAGTTTGTGGGTCGCCATTGATATTCTTTGTTTTTGTTATTGTTTGTGATCGGAATAGTATAGGCTTCTGGCATAGGCATTCTGGTATAGGCATTGTGTATGTGCCAAATTTGTATCTCGTACTACCCACTAGTACTTCTGTGTGGGCAAATTTCTTTAATGTATTTATTTCTGTTACTAGTTTGTACCATAACTCGCAGTTCGCGGAATTTAAGCTAATTACGTTAGTGGCTATTTGATCTTGATTTACGTAGTCTAGCTGTGTTTGTAGCACCATTTTATTTGTTTATGTTCAGTTTCATTAAGTGTTGCTTAGAGATTACAAACTAATTGGTGTTTTATCATAATGGGTGCTGTAGGTCACTCATTTACCTGCTAAGCACACGTGACGTGTTATGCCGGAACCCGGATGTGCAAGTTGTGACTGGCGGGCTGTATGTAACTAGCCTGTCGTGGGAGCGTCGTATAGACTAGTGTACTGAGTGGTTGCTGCTGACGGCGCATGTCCTTGGGACTCGCCGTTGGTTGTCCAGCCACCAGCTCTACGACGCTCTCTCAGTGGTTTTTCATCCGGGAAGATGGCTTTCGGTGCGTCACGTTTTCACATTCAGGGCAAAGGATATTACTTTTTGCTTTTTCCTTAGCAGAGCTGAGATTCTTTTTTGTCAAATTTAACTAATCTAGCTGATGGCTTGATGTCTGATATATTTCAAATGACATTAGCTTTTGTTAAGCAATATGTGTGTGAAGGTTACAACTTTAGATGTTGATAGAGTGGTGAAAGGTTAGTGTACTTTTTGCAGAATCAGTGAAAATTGATATATTTTGCTGCGTGCGCTCTCTCAGTGTAAACAGACTGCAGCATTACGCCCAAATTCTATTATGCCGACTGCGACAAAGTTTGCGACCAAGTCGCGGACTTTGTCACGAACACAAATCATGAAAGTTCGTGACACAAATCACATAGCCAACTTCCATGATTTGTGTCATGGACTTTCATGATTTGTGTCTTTGCCACCGACTTTTTCCGTGCATTGTAATGGACTAAATTCTATTAGAGTGACACAAACGGCTTGTTGTGGACATGTCACGGACTTTGTCGCAAATATCACGACATGCTGAGATTGTTTATGTCCATGTCTTTCACCAAAACTTCATGATTTTATGATTTGTCTCACTCCTTGACTTTCATGATTTGAGTCTGCGACTTTCCTCTCGTGGAAGTTTCGGTGAAAGTTGGCGTAATGGAATTTGGGCTTTAGTAAGCACAAATTGTTGCATAGTTTGGCTTAGGCATAAGTTCATCAGAGCACAGTCAAACATTTGCTAAAGCTCCACTGAGGATCTCAAGAAACGTAGGAAGCTTGCTTGTTATAGCATGTTGAAATAAATATGCTATTTACTACCCATTTTGTGCAAGCAGTTCAGTTTATATGCTACATTTATGACAGTTGTTTTAGTGTTATACATTATCAGAATGTGCAATGCTGTTAACTGTCAGACGTCGATGACGTGAAATTTGTTGTGAACTTTGACTACCCCAACTGTTCGGAGGACTACGTCCATCGCATCGGTCGTACTGGTCGTGCTGGGCACACTGGAACTGCCTACACGCTGTTCACTCAGAAGAATGCACCCAAAGCATGTGATCTGATCGCTGTGCTAACGGAGGCCAACCAGCAGGTCAACCCCAAGTTGATGCAGCTCCAGAATTCCTCCACCGGTTTCATGGGCAGACGAGGTTGGTTTTGTTCATTGTATGCTGTCTGTCGAGATTTGTATCATTTTGATGCCACATCATGTTTGGTAATTTGCGCTTTGGTAGATGTACCTGGTAGTTGATACATGTGTTTGTTACTCAGGATTTTTTAAAATCACGTTTAGTGTGATGAAAATGGTCGACATCTTGTTTTCTTTCAACTCTTTAAAAATAATCAAGCATTTGTTCGTAAATGCAGCATTTTATTGTTACGCACTTATTTGGCTAGTTACATGCTTACACATCTATTTGGTTAGACGTAGTGATGCCAGTGAAAGTAAAATAGATTTACTCATTCTGTTGTGGAGCATGGTTCAACATGAGCTAATTTGGTGAGTTGTTGAGCTGCTGGGGTGTCTCAGATTCAACTCGCTGACTTTGCGTGCCTTATACATTTCTATATTATTGTATTATCATTAGTAATGGAACTTGCATCAATGACATACCTCAGGAACTACATCAGTTTGGAAGTTGAAACTGTGCATGTAGTATGACTGTGATCATCGGAAATCGACAGTTGAATGCTGAAATGTGCAAAGATATGCAGCTTACAATTTCACTTCATTTTTTTACACTCGAGTCGTACTTGCTGAATAGCTAGTTGCAAAAATGTCCTGAATTTTGAGCATTTTGGTGTCCTGAAAGAAGTTCTGTAGATTTCAAGGCCTGCTGGTATTATGTGATTTTGGCTGTTTCTGAGTTGTTTATAAAATGTTGTTGATATTTTCAGATCGTAGCCGATTTCACGGTGGCCGTAGCAATGGTCGTGGCAGTAGCAGAGGAGGGCCTCGGTCTAACTCTAACGGCTTTCGTGGCAGAAGATAAGCAGTCTCACTGCAAGACATCATAGGCAATTTGTATGCCGTATTGTAACATCTTGTCACTCGCCCGGTGTCATGAGACGTTTCAATGTTGTGTTCAGCTGAATGGATGACTTTAATTTCATTTGATAAAGAGCAAGATACCTTTTTTGATGAACAGTGTCTGTTGCATCTCAGGGTAGATCCATTTTGCAGTACCACTTCCAGATGCTTTGAATTTTTACAACAAATTATCGAGAGTGTAAATTTACTGTCAGTGATCTTTTATAAGCAACAGATTTCATTCCACCTAGCAAAGTGTGCTAGAGGCAATGGATGCAAGCAACATCTTTAGCCCATATTGCATTTGTGGATATGCAAATTTTAATATTAATTGAACTAGAGAATGGCTGTGACACCAAGTGCTTTGCTAAAAGTACTGGTTTTTATTCAAGTACAGTTGTATGCCAGCGACTCTGTGTCATAATTTGATGCATTTGTGTTGTTAGTGTTTGTGAAACATCTTGGCATCAGTTTGTGATCAGTGTATTTTTGTCATATCCTTTTACATTGCTATTGCTGACACAGCTGTGATCTGTGACTGATAGGTAATAATGCTTTTGAATGAAGAGTCGTGTTGGTTTCTTTGTAATTTAGATTTGCATTTTTTTTCTGTTGTTGTATTAATATTAGGCATTTTTATGGCATAAAGACCATGTGGCTTTGCAAGTCCAATATGAGAGCTTCACAAATGTTAATATGTCACAGACTTAATGTATCAGATTGATGACTGTCTGGAAGATTACAGGGAAGATTATTAGAACTACCATTATGTTAATTACATATGCACGCATATAATGGAGTTCTTACAATTTTAGGTTTAGCTCATGTTTCGTGTTTCTGTAAAGGTTAAGCTTTCTGTTTCTTTATCGTAATGGTTAAACTTACTGTTCCGTTATTATGTGTTTGTGTGCATTCTGCCCGAAAAGGCCGTTTCCGAAATGACCTATAGTGTGTCGGACGGGACGTTAAATCCTAATCACTCACTCACTCACTTACCGTATCAGAAGTTTCTGTTTTATGGCTTAAGCTTATAGTGCCATTTTACTTTCAGTAGTTTTCTAGTAGTTTGGTTGGTAATTCATTGCTCATGTACTATCTCCCATTTCATTCTGCCAATTTTGGGTTTAATTTAAAAATGTTTCTACTGCTTTCCACTAATCGAAACAAAACCCAGAACCAACAGTTAACTGGTCAGCAATTTCTGGAGCAAGAATGCATGAAATAAGTCTTGACATATTAAATACATTATAGCCAGCAAACATGTCTGCAATGTTACTGTGCTAAAGAGTATTGTATTGTCTAAAACCACAACCTGTATAACCAGGTGTTGTTTTTGCTAGACCATATCGTTGTTGCTTCAATGACTCTTTGTGATAAATAGTAGCTGAAATATCACTTTAATAATGTTTGCATTGTATGATATGCAATTCACATCTGAACTCTTAAATGCTTGTAATAGTGACAGCTTATTAGGCTGTTTTGGTGTTTATAACAATTTATTCATAGAATTATATTTACAAATATGTATATTTTTGATTTTCTGTTCTTAATTTTGATGTCAGTTTGTCATGTTACATTCATCATTTTTCTTATGATCAGGGAAAAATCAGAGGATCAGGAAAAGTCGGGGAAAATCAATGTATCAGGGTGCGACTGACACAGATGCAGAACAAATTTTGAACTGTTGTACTCAGACTGCGTACAATGGTTAAAAATTTTTCTGTTTGCTTTTATCACTGATTATATCTCCACTTTTAAATTTGTTTTGCCACCCTTGTTTCTAGTGTGATTGAAAGCAATTGAAAACTGACATTGGTGTTTTGCGTGAACAGTTTAGTCAGTCAAAACGATTCATTTTGTTTTGGAACGTCAGTTAGAATGGATTCTGCAGAGTAGTGGGAACCGTGATTCATGTTTACACTAGTCAACTTGTGAATCTGCTAATCACCCTTGTGCTGTGTAACTGTAATTGACAATTTTTCCTTTGATAATTTTCTTTTCTTTCACAGTTACACCCCACAACAAAAGTGATAGTAAGATTCTATTTCGCTATGATACTCTGAAGAAGGCTTTGAAATGTTTTGGTTCATGTTTCAAGCTTAAATGTGAACTACGCTGTGTGATAAAACTGTTGTGGTGAAATATACATTATGTCCTGTATTGGTACTTTGCTGTTGGAAAGAAATTTATGTCTACAAATCACAGACTTGTCATAGTATTCAATACATTCATTTAAACTATAGATTACTAAACTGTTCACTTGGGAAGAAGCAGAGGTGGCAGCTCCTGATGGACACGTATGGCGTAGGAGTGTGGCCCAATGTGTCCAGTTGGATGCGGGATGGTTGAGGTCTTTTCTGTCAACTAGTGACCAATTTTCAAAATAGTTCTACTTATTAACCGGCTATTATTAGCAGATTAAGTCAGCTCACTTTTCTGTACTATAAATATTTATTTTCTCACTTAATCGACGCGCTTGCAGAAAGTTTGCTGTAAAGATTACACTGGATTTCTGGCACCACAAGTATTCGTGAAACAGCATGCACGCACTGTAGGCAATGATAGGTGAGGTAGGCTCAGGTAGCTCAGCTGAACTGGTGGGGTGCTGAGCCAAAGGCCAATGCGGTCAGCTACAAATTCAGCATTTAAGGGTATTGTGTTACGCATCATTCTTTGACCGCGACTTGGTTTGAATTATTTGGCACGTCGCTGACCGGCTGACTACGCTGCTGCAGAATGCTGGCAGCAGTCAATGAATGATTTCTTTCATTGGTGAAAAATGTATTCAAATTAACCAAAATTACGACAAAAATTCCCAAAATGCTATAGTGTGTGCATCTGCCAATGTTGCTGCAGCCTAAAACAGTGAATATAGACCTACGTCCCGATTAAAACGTCTTCGCTCAAGAATAAAGTTCGGTCAGTTGCTGATGGCGACACGATGAACTTTTGAATTGTGAGTGACCCTGAGGTTGAAGACCAATTGAACATGAGTTATGACATCATTCTGCTATTCTACTTATTCTTTGTTACTGGTAAACCAGGCAGCATTAGAGAAATACACAACAAACGACGCACATAAAAGATAGCAAAGGGTGCGCACTTGCCTCAGCTGTAGCTGTGCTACTTACTTACTGCCTAGCACAATGCGCGAAGTCTTTGACGTCCGCGCTTTGCATTTAAACGAATGTTTACTGTTTACAAATTTTTGTATTGCTTGAATGTGATTGAATGTGATTTTTCTGTTTGCTTCTATCACAGATTATATCTCCACTTTTAAATTTGTTTTGCCACCCTTGTTTCTAGTGTGATTGAAAGCAATTGAAAACTGACATTGGTGTTTTGCGTGAACAGTTTAGTCAGTCAAAACGATTCATTTTGTGATTGAATAAAGAAAAAAACACAACAAGCTTCAAGTAAATATAGTACTTTCTGTTTTTATTGCTTTTGTATGTTCAACTGTGTTGGCTGAAAAAACCTTTTATTGTTGGGTGTTGGTAATTTGCGGAAATGCGGAATGCGGAAAGTAATTTGCGGAATGAAATCTGCGGAAGTAGGCTGCGGAACGGTGGGTAATATGCGGAATGACCGACCGAGCGATCGATAACGCCCCCCGGCCGCACTCGGCATTTATTGCCACTAATTACTGAGCAACGTAGGCTACTGTACGCGATATCTCATGCTTAGATTAAAATACGCTGCTGTCATATCATCATCATCATCATCATCATCATCATTTATTTGCCAGCAAACCATAACATAGTGCACAAGGTTGACACAGACATACAGTTGGCAAGACATACCAGGCTCATAGAGCACTTACGGTATCTCATCTTTGTCATTTTAAATTCTTCTAAAATAATTTATTGATTGCTTGCTACTTGTTCAAATTATAGGCCTGTGTATCTAAACTGTTATGTTATTTTACGATATTTCATTTTGACCTTTATTTTTTATATTTTACTTTTCAATATTAAATTTCATATTTATTTTTGTTATTTATTTATTTCATCAATGATGATAAAACTAAAAAGCTCGTCACTAGTGCTTGTTATGATAGACAGCATATCCCTGATGATCTGCAACCGTTTTCATGGTAGACTGAACAACACCGTTAAAATAACGACTTTTAGGAGGCACCGCTCTTTGATGCCCTTATGTACAGGTTTTTTTGAACCTAAAAGCTCTAAAAATAAAAATGTAAAAATACATGTACATATTAATGAAATTAATGCACCTAAGCCTAAACCGACGAAATAAATTTATTTACAGCACTAGCATTATCTAGACAAAAAAGTGCAACTCCACAAATACAAAAAAACGTCTAAGTAAAAAATTTGCATTTGTAATATCCTAAAACATAAATTTATACCTATCACTTATATTAGGCCTTTTTCCATTGTTAGCTACAGCAATTCCGCACCATACATTCCGCCAATTACCACCACGTCAAGCTCGGAAGGTTGGCAGTAAATTGCGGAATCGGGCTGATCACGTGATCATGCCCGTCAACCAATCATCTTCATTCCGCAGATTTCGTTCCGCAAATTACTTTCCGCATTCCGCATTTCCGCAAATTACCCATACCCTTTATTGGTATCGGAATGGCAACCGAACACTTGTTGAACGTGACCATCCTTCTCAACTCAACTCAACTCGGGTTTAATAAAAAACAATAGCCGATGGCTAAAAAATATACAGACATAAAAGTAGCAACTACACATGGCTAATAGAGCATACAAAGTACGAAGTAGTCCACACTCAACACTAGATATACGATAGGTCATTCAAAGATATCCCAGCGCGTCTCAACTATGATCAGCAATGATCGATCGATGGTAATCGTTTCACGAACTGTTCAGTTGTCGCGAATTATATATGTTTTACTTTTCAATAATTCTAGCCGTAGATCGGCGATCTTGCTGTTAAAACTGGAAAATTGCTAGAGGTAGATCGGGTAGGCACGTTATTAGGTACATGGTAGAACTTATGTTCCTGGTAGTCATAGGACCATGCCACGACACTGTCACGTATTTAAATCAGGCTTATTCAGTATTATATCAGAGTCCATCTCAAGCCATATCTGTTTCTTTGTAACACAGACTGAAAAATATATTGTTTTTGAATAAATTTTATAATTGATAACAAAGTGACTAATATTTCAGTCCCAACCACAGTCCTGGTAATGCACAAATGCAGTGAAGAAATATGGCTGCATTCTTACATTAATAATGAGATAAATGTAATTAGATAAAGTGGCGATCTACCACTAGTAATTTTCTGCTCACTAGTGCAAGATCGCCGATCTACCCCTAGCACTGACCTTTACTTTTTATGCTCTACTTGTTAAATAACCCTGTTAAAAACTACTGGATGCATCTGTTTTTTTGTTTAGAGGCAATGGCATCAAGATGAAAGTTGTCACTATGGAAGGCATACATCAACGTTTAGTTGGTCTTCAACCTCATGGTGGTATTGTTGCACCACGTACATTCAGAAGATGTTTTTCAGATGCTGAGTACAATTTGTGTCAAATACAGCAAGGCCAGGCTATGGAAAGTTTAACTCCTGGCAATGTACGTACTAACTACGATATTTTTCGAACACTAAGTTCGCTGGCGTATATCTGTGATTTTGGACTGTGATACATTTTCTAAATTTTTGCCTTTTTCGGGTCTCTGTATCACTGCCTTTTTTCCGCTGAAATGTTTGATGTATTTATGTTTTGATCACTTTGATAGAGTTATCTGACCATGTTTGCTCCTTGCTGCTTCTGCAGTTCCAAATAATTGTGTTTGTGGTGTAATTTGAAGGCCCTTGGCAGTATGTCTGTTAATGCAAGAATACATGCTGATTCAAATGAAAGAAGTTCAGCAATAGCAGCACACAGAGTTGCTGAAGATACCTTGGGACCGATGCGCAACAGGCTTAATGCCTCTTCTGCACGTCAGCTGGTAGCGCCGTATGCTACTGTTTGTCATGTACGACCGCAGTGCATAACGAATGACCAACCACACCAAGCTTCATTACATACTTCTGTATGCTGCTCTACTTGTGTTGTGGCATTATAATATGAATTTATAGTCATAACTTTTTTCTTCATTTTGTTGATTGTAATAATAATTAGCCAGTATTTGATGTGGCTCGAGACTGCTATGTACAGTAGCCAAGCTGCAGACAGAAAGATACTGTTGCAGACCAATCGAATAAAGACATGGTGTCTGACAATAAGGGTCACTAATAGATTCTCAAGTGATGATGATGGTGATAATAACCTGATGCAGCAGAATATTTATTAAGCAGATTTGGTATTCATATGGTAACGATAATGTCACAACTGTGCTGAGAGAAACTTAGACAAATTTTGCTATGCCTGCTATTCATACATTTACTTGAAATTATTTTACTCCAGCTTGTATTAATTGCAGCCATTGTGTGTGAAAAAAATCAAAGATTTCCCTTAACAGCCAATGGTTCACAATTTATACAGTTTTGTGTAAAACTTTTTGTGATTGCTATGTGTTTAGTTTTTGCTTGATCAGTACACAAATTTGTTTTAAACTAATTGCGTATATGCATTTCGTTTGTGTTGTCACAAGTCACGAGCTATTTTTGTGTGTTAGGTGTCAACGTACATGCCGTATTACGACGTTCCAGTATTGCCTCAGTTGCGGCCCATGGCATCTGTCGCTAATGGCCAGCTGCAGTTACCGCATTTGACGAAATGTCAAGACCGACTGACAGTTGAGGTGTCTGAGCCCAGTGGTGAAGTGATAAATGGTAGAACAACGCCTGCTGGCAGTTGTATGATTCAGCAATTGTTGTCCAGTCAGCCAGGATGTTCTGGTGCATCTTACAACAGTTCAGTTAACACTGCACGAGCAGCACAGAACTCTAATGGTTATCTGCAGCAGACAGTGGTGAGTGGTGCTAGAATTATTGAGTATTCAAAACTACTGAGTACTGTACTGATGGGTTTTGAAATGAGTACCCAGGATATCTAACATCTTTGATTCTTAGCTGTCAATTGACAAGTAATTTACATAAATTTGTCTTTGGCCATAGTTCTTATTTTGCACCTTGGTTTGTTACATGAAATTGATTTTTCATGAAATTAGTAGATTTGTTCACCAGATGATATGTAAAATGTAGTCATACATTTATTCAGTATTAGCTTCACCTGTTTATTTTATGTTGTGTGTTAACTTTTACTTCTATTTGCTTCTGTGATTTATTGATGCGAGGTTTTACTAACATATTGAGTTCCAACTTCCATTGCATTAATTTATGCTAAAAAATTGTTTTGTTACTTAAAGTCCAAGTCACACGAAAAAACGATGTTGGCTAAATAAGTGTAGAATGTAATGCTGATTAATAATATGCTGATCAGTTGAAACAAAAATATCGCTTTAACATCAATTTCAACAAAAATAATGTTGTGCAAATGGAATGGTGACGTCACAAACAACGCTTTGTTTATAGTGTGTATTGCAGCGTGCGAGAAAGTTAACATGCCATGAGCTGGCCATAGCGTTGATGCAGCACACACTCAGAGAGGGGAACTCGCTTGCATTCCGGAAGCGAAGGTTAAAATCTGTCGGCGATTGGTTCAACAGAAAGGGCATACCATCAGCCTACTTTCTGTATGACAGTGACTTCTCGAAATGCAAGCAAAGTTTTTTTGCTTGGTACCATGTCCATCGATGCTGCTAGCATTCAAATTCTGTCGAATGCTACATTTACACTAATAGTTTTTTGTCACATTTCGTCACATTTTTTCACGTTAAACTTTATTTTTACAGTATAAAGATAACACTGGCAACAGGAAGATTAATAAATATTGGCAAATTAACATTTGATTAAGCCAATTAGCGCTTTATAACAGTTACATAAACTGATGCAACTTGGACTTTAATATTATTTATGGGAATTATCAGTTATTTGTAAGTAAGTAATAACACTTTTATTGTTAGAGTATGGCAAATAGTCTCATGTTGGATGACTGATTTTGTTTGTCGACTGTTGTTAGTTGAATGCAGCTGCCTGCAGTTTACAGCCACTGAGAACTTGTAGTGAAGTGAGACCACCTCTTGCTCCAGTGTTCAATGGTGCTGTACGTCTGATGTTGCCTCTGAAGCATTGTGTCATCCTCCCGCCATTTCAGCTGCCGCACCATTTGCCAACCTGCTCGTATTCATTTCTAGTGAAAGATATCGTTTACCACGACCTCATGACAAAGTATGATGTATAAAATGTTTGCACATTTGTACTTAATTATGCACTATATAGTTTATGTGTGTCTATTTTAATGAAAATAAAGATTTTTTTTATTCAAGAGTAAATGTGTTTTGTGCCATATGTCACAGTTCTGTATTGTTAAGATTAGCAGTTTGTTTGCAACAGTAATTATTGATGGGTGATATATTTAGTTGAAAGTGAAAGTAAAATTGCAACAGAAAATGTATTTGTTTGTAGAGAAATGTGAAATTATGTTAGCTAGAGTTTGCTGAGATTTTTGCTGACCCACAAAGATAATAAGATTTTTACGTGCATTCATAATTACTGTCCTGAATCGACCGTGTATTATTTTTCAGAACAAGATATTGTTCATACGAACACAAAGTCTGTCCAATGCATTTCGATAGTTGACAGTATATGTCTGTATAAATATAATCAGTGAGCTGTTTAGACTGGTAGAAAAAAAATCAAAAAGTTTAATTTTAAATTGTACAGCAGCAATGTTTTTGTCATCCTTCGCTATTATTATAACTAAACAATAAATATTGTCAGTCACGAGACCATTCGATTTGTCACCAATGCTTTACTATAAATGGTCTATCATCACCATGCGTTTATCTTGCACCGTTGTGGAGATATTGCACCTCAAAGGTAATGGGGTCATGACCTTGATTTTTTGGGGTTACGTGACGTCATTGGTCACGTGACCATTTGATTCGCGGTGGTCAACTTCTTATGGGTGGTCCATTGTGACCATTCGTCCATCTGGCACCGTTGTGGAGATATGGCAAAACAAGGATAACAGGGTCACGACCTTGACCTTTTGGTGTCACGTGATGAGGGAGGGGAAGGGAAGGGAAAGGGAAAATGGAAGGAGAAAAGGAAGGGAAAGTAAAGGGAAGGGGAAGGGAAGGGAGAAGAAA
>Ga0209367_1003771_pt1 | contig 20728 bp, 9 predicted proteins | sample WorMetLIZISLAND2_FD_187412 | JGI IMG/M metagenome (GOLD analysis project Ga0209367, IMG submission 187412) | Marine gutless worms symbiont microbial communities from Max Planck institute for Marine Microbiology, Germany - Olavius geniculatus... ...
TTGGTACAGCTGACTGGGGTTGCCTAGCCGGCCGCTGCGCCAGCCTGTGTCTGCAGGCTGCACACGGTGGCCATGCGGCAGGCGGCTCTGGTTAGTGACGAAAGCGCATTAGAGGCGTGTTTGCGACGATGTGCTATACAAATTGACGACTTTTACCTTTTACCTTTATCAGTGTTTTCAACTGTGGGGAAAAGCACTTACATGACCATATCAATCTGCCATATGTCTTGCCAATTGGCAGCACACAAAAATACAACAAAAACATAATACAAGACACTATAAATACATGTACATGACACTATAAAAAAACCAAAAAAACAATCAAACTAAAACTTAAATAAAACAGTCTTGTTGCAACAATAATAGTTTTTTTTTATTTTTTAGTTTGATGACCTAGCCTAATCTACAGTGATGTAGCAGTAACAGGATTAACTCACATGCAGTGTAAAAAAATTAATAGCAGCCAGTGGAGCTCCATTGCACTTTGCAGCAAACAGGACAAAAATGTTATCAAGAGAGTTTGGACTGACAGATGCAATAACATCACCATGACACACACTAAGCCGACAAAGACCACTTGCAACATTGACATACTGTGTTCAACATATCAATGTAATACAATGTCTCACCTGTAATGCCATTTACCTGTGCACATACAAACACAACACACCTTTCAAATAGACATTTTTCATCTCAACCAATTCCATTTGCCAATTCTCCTTTTTTCACAATCTAAACAGCCTGCAAGTTTGCCAGGCCCCTTTGTTTACCTCCAAACTTAACATAAATCATCAGTTATGATAAATGACATATCATAGAAAATCATTTGCTACATCTATCTTTCACGATAATTAGGAAATGCAAATAATAGACGATGTAATATAAATATATTTATTTATATTTTATTGGAAACATAGTACTTACCAATGGTATTTTATCTGCATTGGATTTGAAAGCATAGAACATTACATCATGGACATTAACATCTGGTATACTGACTGACATGAACAGACTTTTAATCATCTTGAGCCAGCTGCAAAATTATAAACCAACAATAGAACAATCAGATTAACAGTTGGTAAATCCCGACGGTTGACAGCCACATCCTACCTATTTACTTTACCAGTTCAGAATTCATGTAAAATCACGTCATACAGTCATACAGTTGTGCATTGTTATTTTCATGTCACTGCTCTTGTCTGTTTCTGCTGTTTTATGGGTCTTGCTGCCTAAATTAAAATAAATAAATAAAGGAATGACAATCAAAGATACACTACTTTAGGTAACACAAAAAGGCATAAACAAAAGGAAGATAAGACAATATCAGAATAGATAATAAATGATTAATATAATGCACACATACATCATGCATTACTGTAAATATGACCTATTACTAGCAGGGTTTATATAAGTCTCTAAAGCATCTATATATGCATTTTTGCAACAGATGACAGTGGCAAAAAATAGCAATAGGCCTAATGAAAGCGAATGTAATGATATTGATAGAGCATGCATTCCTCATTTAACAATAATGAAAAGTACAGATAAAGGCATAAATGACATAAATTACACTACGCATTTAATTTTTCCTGCAGCTGCAAGTTGAATAAGAGATCATAAGCTTGCAAAATGAAGAAAGTTAGAAAGCACGGAACTGAATGAAGCACGTTTTCTATTTCGAATAAACAGACCATCAGCAAAACTAGATTTTCATTACTAATCTTTAGTGACAACCCACAATTTATTCAACAACACAAAGATCAATATACAAACTATAGAAATATGCAAGAAATGACGCTTAAAAATCTTACCGTACGCTGAAATAGCGACTAATATCTATAAAACGCTGAAAAATGTACACAAACTAAACACACTAGGACCACGCCCACAGTGCCACCCCTACCAAAATGACGCATTACTTAAATGCGACTTGCTGGACGCAGGTTTTTTAATGTCGGTGATTAAAAAAATATTTGAATTAAAATAACAATAAGAACTGTTGTTGCATTGTTATTGCTTTTGTTATAATTAAGTTATTTTTGTACTTTGTTTACATTATTTTGTAACTTTGTATAAAGTTGAAATGTTTCCTGTACGGTGCGAGCCTGCTCTATATAAATAATATGGCGACTTATAATGAGTATGTGTTTGTCGAAAATAATGGCTGTGTTTTGTAATTGTGCAAGGTGTGGCAAACTTCAGGTCGTATTTAACATTTGTATGGTTTATTTTAACAATACCCATTACAGCGTGTATTGTGTAACGTTAATTAATGCAATATTGATATTCTTAAACGTCCAACGAGCAGTTGCTATTTGATTGGCTATTGAATAGTGAATTGAAAGTGTCTGTTATTGAAACAGAATCTTACTGTCGTTGTTAACGTCTTTACGAACTGAAGTTAACGATCAGTACATTATCGGTTGTGTTTGTTGGCTTTGATGTTCAGGGTGCATAATGGCTGAGGAATGTCACGTCGTTGTAAAGTACGACTACAGAGCAGCTGACGATCGTGAGCTGGACATTCGAAAGAATGAGAAGCTGCTGGTAATTGATCGGACTGGGAACTGGTGGAAGGTGCAGAACCAGCTCGGCCGTTCCGGATACGTTCCGTCAAATTATCTCAAGACGTGGAAGCCTGGGATATTCAGCAGTCTCAAGAAAATCATCCGAAGGCCGTCGCGCGGTGAAGCAGACATCCCACCGGTATCATATTCGTCATCATACCAGAACGGCAGAGACGGTACACTCGAAGGACAACTTGGTGAAATGACGCTTTGTGAATCGTTTACAGCGATCGTGCGGTATGCGTACGAGGCACAGAAATCAGACGAGCTGTCACTAACTCGTGGAGATACGGTCGTTGTACGTGAAAAGTCGAGTGATGGTTGGTGGCGCGGTCGCTCTGTCACTACGGGACTGTTTGGTTGGTTTCCGTCGAATTACGTTGAAGTTCGTACAGGAGACACCGTTGCCTCTAATGTCTCGTCACCGCGGCTAGAGGACAGTGGGCGTCGCCGTCGGCGCCCAGTCGTTGCAGTACGCAAAGCAGTGGCGCTGTTTAAATTTGATGCTACAAATGACGATGAGTTGAGTTTTGAAGAGAACGAACGGCTTGACATCTTGGACAGTTCAGCAGCGACTGAAGCTGGCTGGCTGCGGGCACAGAATACCCACGGCAACGTTGGACTGATCCCGCAGGAGTTTGTTCGGATTCTTAGTGGCGATGACAGCGAATCACCGCCATCCGGTCCCGTTGCAAACACCGTCTCTGGTGGCTCACTGTCGAATAGCAGTACCGGGCAAGGCTCACTGGGTGCCGAGCGGTCTTCCAGTGGCATCAGTCTCTCTGGTGCGTCTCGCAATGGTTCAGCACCGTTTGCCGGTCGAGACTGGTATTTCGGCAGCATTACGAGGGCAGACTGTGAAGATATGATGAACCAGTATGCAGACAACGGCGACTTTCTCATACGGGAAAGTGAAACAAACGTACGTACAATAGCATAGTCGATGATCTTCAGTGTTTTTATTGTTTTCCTGTCACTTTTTAGATGACAAAAGTAGTATCTCATACTCTATTTTCGTTTAACTTGGCCTTTTTTTCTGAAGTCACTCCAGGTTTGTATAGTCCTTAAAATCAACTTTTTGGCAGTTAAAACTTGGCTCAAAAGATTTACTTTCAGGTGTTGCCTCAACCTGAAGTAACTTTAAAGAAAAATTAGCTATTAAGCAGAAACCAAATGTGCATGAGTTGCAAATATGATAAGTTTGCTTGCGGATGTTTGACAGTTTGCATTTTTTTGCTGACTGAAAATTGGAGAGAGTTTTAAAACTTGTATCAGCACCATCGATTTTAAAACATGCGACTTGAAATAAAATTTACTGATACTGACATTACTATTGCTACTAGTTTGTGTACAGTTTTTTGTGTGATGGAGCATTTTTTGCAAGAGAATTTTACAAGGAACACAAATTTTCAGTTTTTGTAAGTTGTCAGTCTTGCCTGCTCATTTCTTGTATGTATTAGAGCTGTGTTCTGTTTAGTACACAGTGAAATACTTAACTGTTATGCGCAAACATACGTCGCATGTGCAAGTTTTCAGTGCTGGTTGAATGTTGCAAAGGTTGTGATATAGCTCTTTATGGGAAGCCCATTTCAGAGCTGCAGAGCATCACCTGCTGTATGTGATCACACAGTGTTATCTGCCATTTGACACAGGTGAACGTGCCCCACCTTAACTCCAGCCAGATAGGCTGGTACTTGATTTACCTACCCCAGAGGGTTAGAAGGCTGAGTTGACCTAGGCAGCTGGTTACATACGCGGCCGGGCGTATAGTAACTTCTTTGATCTGATGAAATGCGTTACCGATACGCCATGCCACCATGGTTGATACCTACTAGATTCATGTTTCTTAACTCTTATCGTCAGTATCAGGAAACACATTTGTCTCTGCCTGGTGCTAGGTTGGTGATTATACGCTGACGATGAAAACGCCTCATCGGAACAAGCATTTCCGCATCATCGCCGACTGCTCAGGCACATACCGCATTGGACCACAGCTTTTCCATTCACTCGACGATTTGGTCGACCACTACACAAAGCATGCCATTTACCGGCTCGGCACAGAGAAGTTGTTTTTAATCAAACCATTTGCTCGTCGTCAGCCACCACGTGACAACAGCGACGCTGTAGGCAGCATTGGGACAAACGACATCGCAGCACCGCCTCGCGACAACACCTATGACATGTAGTCCTAGCGCTGGAAATTTCCCGGCACACTGGCTGAGTAAAACCAGAGGCCAGTTGGTTTGGTGAAATTTCAGCATTTTCTTTTTAAAGCTCAGTGTACTGTTATCAGTTCTGTCAGTGCTGTTGATATGAAGTGTGTGTTAGACAGCATTGTGAGTTTGTGTCATCCGGCATATACTGCAGATAGACATTTCATATTTGTGATAATATGAGAATTTGACTGCAGTGCACATTTAATCTTATGTAGCAGAGAGTTGGTATTTCTATAGTGTTAGCAACTTTCATCATCTGCCAGCACTAAATTTTAAATGCTGTGCTGCAAAATGCTGCAGAAATCGTACTTTTTTGTCCATTGGTTTATTCGTCTGTTTACAGTTATCACCTAGTATATTGTGCTGTTGAAAGTTAAAACAGAAAATTGCAAAACGCATGATGCTGTCTTCATATTTGCACTATCTCTGTTGTTTATACATGTGCCTATTTACTGTGCTGTTTTGAGTTCTGGTATTAGCACTTTAGCTTATTCACTACTTTGCCACACATTTGTTATCCAGTATCATTTCTTGCTAAATAATTGGGCCCCTACAGCGTAAGTAACTTACACAAAGTAATAATTTTGTTAATGATTTTGTGTAATAAGTTAAATCTTAAAACAGTCAACATCTGTTAAGCAGAATGACGTCTTGTTAATTTCTGGGTGATCCAGATGTGCTCTAACACTTCGTTATCTGTGTCCACTGATACCTCTTGAGATGTGTATAAGTTATTGTCATCTGAAGATTGTTTAACAGGCTATATATGAATTCCCATATTCATTCATTTATTCACACAGGAGAAAATAATTCTAGTACTCCACAATGAGAGTCATACTTTAATGATTACTTTAATGATGGTTACATCCAAGTTCTCACAATGTGTGAACTGCACAGCTGCATTGTTCAACGGTATTTTTCTTTGGTACTGTGGCAGATTTTTCTCTGGTTTTAGAGTGAATTGGTGTAGTGGTAACGCGTTTGATCCGATCATCGAAGTTACTGCACGTTGGGCCCAGTTAGTACTGCGATGGGTGACTGCCTGTGGGCAGGTAAACCATCTCGGTATGTAACCAGCCACCTAGGTCAACTCAGCCTTCCATCCCTCTGGGGTAGGTAAATCGAGTACCAGCCTATCTGGCTGGGGTAAGGCCGGGCGTGTTCATCTCCGTCGGGTGGCAGGTAACACTGTGTGATCCCATATCACAAGTGACGCTCTGTAGCTCTGTGAGGGGTTCGCTCCTTAAGAGCTATGCACCTTCCTTTACCTTTAACATACCTTTGCAGCATTTAGCATAGATTGTGATTCTGTATGTTAAGTCTACACAGCTACATGTAAATAACAGCCTTTTCTGCAGGACTGTTTGTATTTGGTGCATCTCTTGCAGCATAGCAATTAGCAACATCTTTTGTTTGTGATAGTTTAGTGAGTGCTTGTGGATTAATACATGTGTTGGACATTGTTGTTCATCCCACCAGATGGAACTGAGCAGTTGTGGTTTACGCTTAACAATGCATTAGTCTCTGTCCTGTGTATACATATGAATGTACTCGATGTACACTGTACAGGGTGGCAAAAAATAAAATAAAGTGAAATAATTTTTTATCGTTGTTTATGCCATGTCCTAAACGTCACATACATGAGGAAAGCTGATGTGACATATAAACAGTCCTGATACATGTAGTCAAAACTGTTCAACATGACCGCTTTTAACTGCAATGATTGAGGCTAAAATTTTTAGTTTCCAAAACTGTCAAACTGCTTGATGATCTACATATGACATTTATGATTTACTTTTATGTGCCACCCAGTAGCACTCTGACTGTGGGTTGAGTAGCAAATTATTGTCCATCCCTATACATAACCATAATCATGACACCAATAGAATCCTATTTATCTGATAGTCAAAGTCCGATGCATTGTTAAGTAGTCTTTAGAGTTAATTGCATGCATATGTCCCATGTATTATAGGACGTTTAACTGTCTTTCGGATCTGTGTATTTATTTTGAGATGCAAATGTTCGGCGGAGCATGTTGCGATAGTCTGTTGGCTTGCAGTGAGTGATATCGTAACGTGTCAAGCGTAGTCTGAGTGCTTTATACTAAATACATGTAGGCTCTGGCTGTATTGTATTCCTGTAGTGTTCTTGTATTAGACGAGTTTAATGCTTAGTCTCTTGCTGTACAGCTTGCTGGCATGTTTTGATGCTCGTATATTTGTTGAAATCAAAACTGCCATTCACATTAGTGCTAGTAACTTCTGTGGCTATGTGATAACTAAGGTCTTTAACGGGCTTACTTTTTATGCTGCCACATGTTGATTTGGGGAATTTAGGGCTATGAAAATTGCACTGTTTAACTGAGCCAACATACATCCCTTGAATGCTAAAATTTTGTAAACACCTGTTAAAGCCCGAATGACATTCTTTGTAGTAGAATGTACGAGGACCATCCCAAAAGTTTCTGGCTTTGACATATTAGACAATAATATTTTCTACAATCTATACATCAGTGAAACGTACATACTTTAAGAACTATAATGAGTCAGTTGCGGATATGACGTTGTAATTTATGAGGTCATTTAGCTCTAAACCAAAACGATTTGGAGCGCTAACGCAAACAGCATAGAATCAGGCTCACTGTTGCATGACAATTTTCTGGTCTGTAGCTAGGTGTACCAAAGTGGAGTCCTGTGGCATCTGATTTTGTGAAAGCCCTAACAAATACGCTTTTGAATTTCTCATTTGCATATGTGAATATGCAGTAGCCTACGTTTGCGCTAGCCGCAAATAAGAGCATTTGAGTCAATTATGACTTTATTCAAATACGATGTGCATTCAAAAAGTTTTGAGCCTCAGTATATTGGACCAAAATTTTTTATTGTTTATATATCAGTAAAAGGTACCTACCTGGCATATTCATGTGAGCAGATTGTGGAACTGACGTCATTGTAATTTATGACGTCATAGAGCATCAAGCTGAAACGATTTGGTGTGCTAACGCAACAGCATTTGAATCAGGCTGATTGTTGCATGAAACTTTTTCAGTCTGTAACTGGATTCACCAAAGTGGGGCTTTTTGGCATCTGATTTTATGAAAGCCCTGATATTTACGTTTATGAATTTCTCATTTGGGTCTGTGAATATACCATAGCCTAATCTGTCATAGCCGGAAATCAAAGCACTTTACGCAAAATACGACGCTATGCCAATATCTGATGGTATCAGAAAAATTTCATTAAAAATTTAACTGTTAATTATATCAGTTGTGTTAATCAAAGGCCAATCAAAATTTGTGATTAAGTTACATGGGTCCCTGATGGGCAGAGGAGCTGAGAGGGGCCTGGAAGCAAGCTTTGCGCAATTTCGCCAAATTTCAACATTGTAGTCCAGTCCAAAGTTTACAGTTACCCAGCTGGCTGTTCATGACTATGACTTTCTACACCAAGACCACCCTGCATACAGCAACGACCTTACCCTTGGTGACTATTGTCTGTTTTGAAATCTGAAATCTGATAATGATGTTGTCTGCATCCATGATGATGAATGACTCAAGCCTCTTTCGTTGTTGCTGAAAATCGCTTCTATTTAATGCTCTGTGACGTCATAAATTACAACGACGTCATATCCGCAACCGACTCATTAAAGTTTGTAAAAATGTACGTTTCACTGATGTATAGATTGTGAAAAATATTGTTGTCTAATATGTTGAGGCTGGAAACTTTTGTGATGATCCTCGTAGGGAGCTTCTAGCAGGTAGTAAAAGTAATTCATGGGAACAAAAGCAATGGCTGAGTGTGCTTGTGCTAGTGGCTAGATGTTTGCTCACTGTAGACTATATTAAGCCCTGTCGAGACGCGTTTGAGTATGGCCTGTTTCATGCTTGCCGCAACAAGTGATGAAATTTCTCATTATGTGTTGTATGTGTGAATGTGTGATAGGCTGTGTACAGCTGTTGAATATGCATTGACACTGTATATTGTATAAGTGGCTTGCTGATGCCTGTGAAGCAAACATAAGTAATGCTGTATAGGTACATTGACTTGCAGTCTGTGTATTAGTTTTTAGGTACCAGAACTACTGCTCACACATACATGTTGTTGGAACATACTTTATTTTGTGTAGTACAGCGGTTCTTATCCAAGGGTATCTGTACCGTTTTGGAGATTAAAATCTGGGTTCAAGACTCATTTCACGACCAATCCTTTTGCCTTTGTACTAAGTAGTCCATGAAATTGTGAAAATCTGCAGATTAATACTCAATATTTTCTTACTTTTTGCAATAATCATTGAGTACTTTTGAGTAATGAGTGACTATAAACATACGCAACTTGCAAAGTGACCATTAAAGTGAAGAAAGGGAAGAAACCATAAAGGGAAGAAGAAGCAGAAAAATGCTGACACTAATCCCTGATATTTCATCAGATGACAATCAGTCATTGGGCAACTTCACTTTTTGACTTAAGTAGGTACTTAGACCAAAGTTTAGACTCAGCGAAAGTCTCAGTGAAAGTCTAAGTCATTTCGCTGAGCTGGAATCCACTTCGACTTCTGACTTTAGCCGTTCAAAAACATGGCGAGTGGCGACTATTTACAGTCCTATACGTACGGATAGTTGAGTAAATTAAAGCAGTCTTGTACCAAAAATAAACGCCATAATGGCTACACAATGACGTAAAATGTTACGTAATTACGTCATTTGCATGCGCGGCGCAATTAAATAAGCAAGTTCAAGCGTAACTGGTTGATTTTTTTCCTGTTAGGTTTACCGGTTTTCCACCATTTTTAATCGTTTAGTTGAACTTTGGTCTAAGTACAGACTTTGGCGTTCAGCTTTAGCTTTAGCTCAGCGAAAAGGCTCAGCGAAAGTCTTAGTCAAAAAGTGAAGTCGCCCATTACCTTGAAACCAATGACATTGGATTCAACTTTTATTTCAACTGCTCCACATGCTAATTGTTTTTGAGTAAAGAAACTTCCTAACATTCAGATTAAACTGTGACCTCGGTGGCACAGAATGTGCTTGAAAATTTAAGAATGCAATAATTTCCAAAACTGTGCCAGATTATTTGGGCGAGCATGCTCCCATTTTTGTTCTAATTTACTTGACTCACAGAGCTGTGTTAGCATGAACCAAGATCTGTATATGCTTCCTAGAATGTAAAGTTTATTTTGTTGTGCAAATGAGGGTAGTATGGTAAGAATCTGGTCCAACCCATAGATCTGGACTTGGAGGGAAAATTCAAGAATCACTGATATAAAGTAGCTGTTGTCTGATGTGTGTCTGTAATGCTGATTGCTGATGACATGTACTAGGAAACATCATGATTTGGGGAGTACACCAAGTTTTTCTGAGGCACATCATAAATGTAAATGTTGCACTGCTAGATGTTTTACTATGCAAATGATGTTGCGTCAAATGCTGTCAGTCATTGTTTTATAGTAATCCACCATGTTAACTGACTGTTCTGTGTGTGCGTCAGTGTTGACACATGGCAGTTTTGGTTGGTTCACTACTTTCTGTAATGTTTCGTTTTGTTTATACTTCCTGTTATTGTCGATGCAGTAATACAGTCATGTTTTTAATACTTCAATGTCCAACTCTTGTGGTTGTTCAGTGTCTGTGTAATGTGTCTTCTGACATCAAGCTGTAACTGTAACCTGTGTAGACGTATGGTGCCATACAGTTCTCTGCACCAGAGTTATACAGTTGCTGATGAGTACAATAATTGTGATTACATTGCATTCAAGTTCATGCAGTTCACAGTAATTAATCTCCACATTTGTCAGAAACACTTCTCTCTCAATGAGCACATGTGATATAGACATAGTGACTCCAAAAATTGCAGTTTAACTGATCTGGTTCCTTTCTTTTGTATGTCGTGTCATGTTGCCGTGCCGTCGTCGACGACGTTGGCGACCATGCACTGCCAGAGCAGTCTGTCCGCTAAAGCCCCTAATAAGCAGCGTTGGGCTCACTTTGTCCTTCCATGATTCACCTAAGCTGTCCAGATACTTCAGTCTTGGACACCCCTCTCTCTCCTCCCATCTATCCTTCCCGTCACCACCAAATTCTTCTGGATGCTGGTTGTAAATATTGGTTGAATCTGGAATGGTGTTATCTTCTTTTTACGGTCAAACAGTGGATTTGTAGTGAGGACTGAGGAATTTTTTAAAACTGTACTTATGCATGTGCATGGAACATTTGGCTAAAAGTTTCTTCTGTGTCCCAGTGGTTTGTATGCCTATGATGTCAACAGATTTAGCCATGTGCGTAGGAAGGGTCCATACAGATATTTCAGGGTCTGTTTTTGCAAAGTTCTGAAGATGTTGTTGACATGCTCATTGTGCTGTGTGTATACTGGTGTTCAGTTAGTCAGTTTGTAAAGTGTTTGAAGTTAAGTTACTACTTTGCATACTGCTGTGCCCAACAAGATGTCTGTCGGAAACTACTTTTGTTATACTAGTGAACTAGACTACTTCCTGTGCACTATCACTGTGTGCCTCAGTCAGTTTTGATTCAGTTTACACGGTTCTGCTTAGCTTTGAGTGTTGTGTCCTGCTTGCTGATGTTCATATTTTTTGCAGTTGATGGAACTGGATCTGTGCCTGAACTGCAAGTTAGTCGACCCAACTTGACTTGTTTACTTTTTAGCCTGACACAGACTTCAAGCATCTTGATTTCTTGTTTGAATGGCCTCCTTTCTGGCAAATCACGGGTTAGGTCATTGATCCAGATGCGGTGTCTCATTAAACCCCTGAAGGTTACTGGAGCAGGACTTTTGCCAGCTCGATACTTGTTTCTCCCTGTTGCTAAACAAAATACTGATAAAGTGCTGCAGGATGGTGGCACATGAAATGATGAATGGTGTTAAGTTTTCATTGCTTGCTGGAGTTAAAGTATGAGACAAGAAGTCTGTACTGCTGTACTTTTCTAGTGTATTCTACTGAAGGCAAATTTGTGTTGTCCACATTTGGCAGTACAGAGGAATATAGGAGTTGTTCATGAATGCTGTAAAAAGTCACTTCCTCATAACCATTGTAGTTCCTACCACATGTAATCACAAACTGCAGCGAGTGTTATTTACTTTTGAGTTGAATCGTATACAGAATCCTGGTGGAAATGTGTGAATTTGTGTTGTCAGCACGTGTGTATTTGTTCACAATATAGTTATTGTGTTAAAATTCCAAATAGCATCTGTGTGAAATTAGTTGAAAGATTACACAGGATTTCGTGAGTAGTCATACCATACACTCTTATGGTGTATGACGTGAACATTTTTTTTGTTTTAAGCTGTTTAATTTGTCATTGTTATGTAGTAGGTGTCACTAATCATGATGTCTTATCAGTTGCAGGGGTAGATATAATGCTGTTACTGTGTTAAATTGTCAATGTCATCCTCTGTTCATGTGTCACTGTTGCTTAATTGTCATTTTTTATTGGACTCGGGGAGTCAAGTTTGCCATGTTTGGAATATTGTTGAGCTTCTCTGTCATTACATTTGCTGTCTGACCAGTTGTTTGCTAGTAGTTTTATTATTGCTTTTATCTGTAACCGGTAAATCAGTAATGCAGATAAAGCTGCATTTATTGCTACCACCTAACTTGTTTTAACAGACTTCGTTTTCGGTTTGCTGTTTTTAGTCGTGTTACGTAGTATTACTGTTAGTATTTATGCATCTTGTGTGTGGTCACTCAACAAGACTCGTTGGTGACAGGGTTTACACTGTACAGACTAACTAATGCTAATGTCGGGGTTTTTTTGACAGGTAGTGTTTAGGTTTAGCAGTAATTTTCAGCGTTAGCTGTAGTGTATTTTGATCAGTGTTTATGTCACATTTTTAATCAAATTTTGTTGCTGTGATAACAAGATCTTTATGTTAACCGTGTTTTAAATTTGAGTGTTTAGCCAAATTGGCTGAATAATCATTATTGAACAAATTCTCTTCTCTGGATGTTGAAATTCTGTATAGTGTAGCTTTTAGCTGTTGCAGAAGTTATGAGATTGCTAGTTTGAACAAACGTTGTTTGTGTCAGTTCAGTGTGTGCAGAGTTAGTTACTTTGAAAGCCAATTTTGCACGATCTCTGCATGAGTTCGTTAGTACACATTGATTGTTAATGATATCTCCACCTCCGCCAGTGTTATCGTCTCGATCTCTTGGTTTATCTGGCTGATTGTCTGTATGCCTGTCTGCAGGATTGCTCAGGAACCTATGGATGAATTTTGATATTGACATTTTTGGAAGTAGCATATATTCTGTCAGAAAAACAACGATTTTGATGTATTTATAACTGTATTGCAGACATGTATAATGTATGCCCATTCTCATTTGTAATCGCAAGATGGCACCACTGCTCACTTACCGCCTACTTGGTGCTGCTTTTCTCTTCAGATTTTGCGAGCCTCTCTTGCCAACATTGTACATCCAATAAATTTACTTGCTTATCGACTTTAGTCTGCATTGGCGGAGGTTTACACTCTCTGTGTGCTTCCTACTACTGTTTGTTATGTTGTATGTAAGAGACAGTTCTGCAAAGACGTCTGATAGCAGTTAGTTAGAATGGGATAATAACGGTGTAAATGGTGTGCAGGCTATTGAGCCAACTCAGCTAATAGTGCTAACTTGTACAATGTACATCTCAAATATCGGGCAGCGTATCCATGTACACTTGTGTCCCCAAAAAGCGTTTCATTTTTTTATTGTCCATATCTTTGCTAAATTCTAACCGATTTTCAAAATTCTTTCACCAATGCATTTCTATACAATAAGCAACAAAGTGATTATTGAATATCCCACCACGCGTTAACTGTGTCGCTACACTATCTTGTGAAATATAAATGCAAGAAAAACTGACAATAATAGACAGCAAGCATGTTGGTGAACAAAATACACCTCTGATCAAAAATGTAGTGAATGATCTGTTTGATGCTATATTGTGTTATATCCGTTTCTTTGGATATCTGGCATGTTGAACGATACGTTTGTTTCTGGCCTTTGTGGTTTAGTAAGCCTACAATTTCATCCACAGTGGATTGACTGTCAGTGGCCACGTTTTCTTCAGTACGTGCATTCTTCAGTCTGCAGTCTCATGTTTTTGGTGATCGGTGCTGCATGTTTCCCAAATCTTTGTTAGTAACATTCCCCGTCTTTCCCTGTTGCTGTTTATCTTAAAAATTCTGCCAGTATTCTCCGTAAACTGCTTTTTTTGAACCAATACAAGTTCTTAATCAGTTCTTAAATGGCACGTCACATCACTGGTATATCGTCGCTGCATTAAAAATTATTATTTATTATAATTTTGTTTGCTTTTGTTTATAATCATCATAAATGTATGTAGAACTAATCAAAAAATTAATTTTTGTAAGAGAATTAATGAAAATTGTGTCAGAAGATAATCTTTTGCATATGTATTATAGTAATTTCGATGATTTTTGAAAATTATGTTTCACGTGGTAATGTAGCAACATAGTTATAGTGCGTTGGAATATTTAACAACTGTGTCATTGCTAAATTGTCCATTGTATATGCCAGTAAAAAATCGAAAATCAGTTAATATTTGGCGAAAATATGGAAAATGACAAAGTGAGACGTTTTTTAGGACACAGTGTAGATGTCTGTTCTTATATATGTGTGGATATGTCTGTGTGTGTCTGTCTGTTGCGGTATTGCTTTCTGTGTCAGCATTTCTATTTGTACAGTCGTCAGTGTTGCTTTTGTACTATACGTCATTATAATATAACACTAACTAACTGAAGCAGTTTGCTTCGTGTCTTTGAATGAACTCATAGGTCGAAGCGGTAACTAATGAACTAAAAAAATCGCAAAATTACAATCTTTATTTGGCCTAATAATTCGTTGGCGTTCAAAGGAAGTTGGCAGCGGTTGCCGAAACTTGAACAAATTAGTAAAGAAATGCTTTAATTTGATGATTCATCAGTTTTTTTCGTCTGCTTCGTAGGTCATTGATATAAAACGCTAATTTATATAGCGCATCAACATCACAACAACCTGTAATGCAAATTAATTCTAATATATAATCATTGGCCAAAAGTCACTTTCCTATCATTCGCAAAAATTGTTCTATTGTCTGTCCAATGCAATGCATAGCATTGGACAGAGTATAAAATCACCTGAGTATCCGGCCGTGCGTCCGTCCGTGCGACCAACTTTTCTTAAGCTCCCTTCCACCTTTCCCTTTTTTCGGCTTCTTTTTCTCCTTCCCCTTTTCCTTTCCTTTTCACCTTCCCTTTTCCCATTTCCTTCCACTTCCCATTTCCCTTTTTTCCCTTTCTCCCTTCCTCTTCTTCTTTTCCTACCCTGTCAGTTTTAATCTAAAGGTATAGGTAAAGGTGTCAATTTATATATAGCGCATATGTAAAAGGTAAAAATCTACGGATAATCCGGAAATTTTTACAGTGGCCTAAGTAATACAAACTACTTCTAGATCTACAACAGACGAATCAGGCCTATAGTTCAGTCCAGGGAATATAGTAAGAAAAATGAAGAGGTGAGTTCGCTGACGGAGGATGGACAACGATTCGGCTGAAGTCAGGCCGTCTGGCAAATCATTCCAAATCCGTTGACCGAACGCCGGACCGTTGCATGGTGGTAGCAGAAGGCAGAGATCGGCGACCAGGCAAGTAGAAACACGCCACCAGCAAAGTTGCATTGAGCGTCGTCGGCAGGAGTCGTTTACATTCAATCAAAAATACCACTTCAGAGAATAGTTCAACATAACCTACACTTCGTGATTTTCTCTTCCGTAAATAGGTCTCAAATCTCGTCGCAGACAGTGACTTGTGGCCTACGCCGACGTCGGTTGATTCACATGAACGCAACTGTATTACAGAGTTAAGCGAGGGGTTGCTTCATTGAATTACGCAAGTGATAGCCTACTATACACTGCGGGTCAAAAATGTCTACCTCTGAGTTTGTCATAAACTCGATAAATATCGACCGATATTCAAAATTCTCTCACTGACACGTTACTGTCAGGAAAATTTGCAACAAAATAGGCTAGTCATTGAAGATCCTTCAACACCGGAAACGCATCGCTAGTTCTGAAATCAGGAATGTCAGAAAAATAGCTGCGCTCTAGGCTCTGGTGCAGTTGGAAAAAAATTGTCCTTTATATTCAAAGCTTTGCTGCTTCTGAAAAAAGATAGATGAGATATGATAAAAGTTATAAAGATAACAGCAGATTCGGGAATAATCTCTGAAAGTTTTGTGAAAAAATATTAAACTATATAGCCTACTGAAAATAATGATGTTCTTTATGAGTTTCGTTATTGTTACCGATATGAAATTGTGCATTCGAGTACGTTGGAGCTCGACTGACAATGTAACGCCCAGCGCAACTAGGAACCGCAGTGGGTGGGTGCAAAGAACTGACTGCTCGTAGCAACAATTTCCCACAAGCCATGCGAAACAGACGGCTGTGGTACTTAAGTACGCCAGACAAAAGAACTCCATGTACGCCAAGAGTGCTCGACAGTATCTGTAGACTCTATTCCTTCAGATGTAATATGTAAGCTTATTATGCACGCACGGTTTATGCACGCCTAGAAAAACTACATGTAACAGAGTTATCGTCAAGGGGAGAGGAGAAGACTGCACGAGCAGATTTAAGCCGTTAACTCACTCAGCTGGGACAGAAAACAGCAAACAAATAATCGTTAAGTATGATACTTTAAAAATTGTTGTGACATTTAAACGGAAAAAACGACAAAAATGTTACATATAATGATAAAAATAGTCTCCGTCGAATGATATTCGTGACAAACGCCTTTCGGTGTCGCTGCGGCTTTTTGTGACTTTGTTCTCATCGTGTAAAAAATGTTCAGATTTGCTTACATACACGTACGTTATAACGTCGACGACTTAAAATTTTGCATCGCAAGTTAGGTAGTCAGAGAATGTAGATTGGAGACGGAGATTTTGTCGACCCGGACAAAAGGCTCAGAAGTTTCGTGGAGGCTGATCTGCGACCACTTAATTTGACCTGGCGACGGCAAAGAGACATGCTCAAAATAGATCGGTTTGGCGGTTGCATCTGCGACAAGTTTCTGAAAGAGAAACTGAGCGGGCCTATGAGGTGAGAATACTCAGAATAGTGTATTTGGAGTGAAACTGGCTACTTCCTGGCTTTATTCGACACATCTTGGGCGGAACTTCAGTAGGGATACGGCGGGCTTTGATCCGTGGCCCGACGGGATGCGGGATGTGCGTAGCATCCAAGCAGCAGCAGCGGCAACTGACATTTTTTGATGGTTTCCGATTACCGTCACTGTCAGTGCTTTGTAGTATACAGTAGGCGCAGATCGAAGAAACATTGTCCGTTGTCCGTCCGTTTGATCGAGACAACATGCCGGTCGGTGGGCGTCTGCTAATTCTTGTGAAAAATATACGCTATTTAAAATTGTGGCCGTAGTTTCAGCAGTAACTTAAGCATATGTTGGATGTGTGCTCAGCGCAATATTGTGATGCTGCATTGATACACAGATGTACTACTGGCACTAACTTTGACATTGGCGATTGCAGAACACTTGTGGAAGAATACTTTATAAATCTGCCAATTAAGTAAAGTACATGTAAATAAGTAAGTAAGTAATCATTTTTCTTTCAACACTCATGAAACGCCATTGACAGTAAGCAGAAAATTACAACACAGAAATTGCAAAATTGCAAGTTAGTACAATAAAAGAATAACGACAAAAATATTACATTACTAATGTTGGATATACTCGATAAAAATATCCTGAAAATGGCGTAAAGCCTACATGTTGGAATATTTTGAATAAGTATTTTTCAGCTACAACTGGTAAAAATTTCATGTAAATTAATCATCATTTGAATAAGTTATAAAAAGAGATTGTTGAAATATTTTGAACGTATTTCTTTGGCTACAACTGGTAAAAATTTCGTGTAAATTGATCATCACTTGAATGAATTATAAAGAAAAGAAAAAAGAGTTGTTTTTATGAAACACACTGTACATAAACGACAAGCCCTTTTGAAATTATTTTTAACTTATGCATGTGAATTATGCAAACGTTCGAGCTGTTTGATAAGTTGATAACCTTGGTATAATACGGATTCGGTGAGTTTTACACTGTACTAGAAGGAGAGCGTATATAATTTTAATTTTTTTTAATATTTATTTTTGACTATCGTTTTGACTGACAAAGTTTTATTTCGCACGGTTTTTGGTTTACACTCTGCAACGCCAGACATTGTTACCCCCAAAAAGAACTGGCCCTATGCCTTCAGTCGTTTACGGCTGATTGTCTGTCTGTCCGTCACAAAGATTCGACCTCTCAAAAAGTTACGAACGGATTTCAGTCACGTTTCGGATGATGATAGCCATGGTCCTGACAACAATCGATTACATTTCGTTGACGATCGAGGTAGCGATTTCAAAATATTCTAATTTGCTACTGCAGTAATTCTATAGAAAGCTGTGAACAGCGCAAAGTAATTGACAAAAGTTTGAACTCTCGATTGGTGTTGTCTACTGAGAAGGTATTTGTTCACGCAATAAGACTTTGATAATTATATCTGCAATATATTTTTGTTGCTTTCAGTCTGAGAATGAGGTCTTCGATCGTCTTCGGCCAATCATCGCTGAGCATTTCGACGTCGACGAATCGTCGGTAAGTAGGCAACATTCTGTGCTCCGTGATATGCGATAACAAGAACGTCCTACTGTCGCAGAGAAAAGACCGCGCGATGCGTTTGTTTAAAACAGTCGTGCCTCTGGGTGACTAACGTCACACGTTAAACGGGATTTCCAGCCATTAACGCAACGCACGCAAGAAAGTACGTAAGAAACGCAATAAACGCAAGAAAAGTATGTAAAAACGCAACGTCCAGAACGCAAGGATGGAAGTAATTGTTTTGACCGATGTGTCAGCTACGTCACTTGCGTTACGTCCGTTGCATTGCGTATGTTGTGTCGTTGCGTTGGGTAAATACTCCGTTTTACACTAGTGATAAATAACTGAATTATTCATTTATTGCGCATCGACGATGACCGTATCCGGACGTACACATAGGCTTATGCATTGATGCTGTGTTTCTGTTGTGTTGTCTGTTTCACCCAAAGTTTAAAGATGTTCCCTTAAGACTAGGTCGTTCACGTTGGGGCTTCAAAAAGCGAATACCGTCAACACACTACAAGCCATAAGTACAAGGACTCTGTTCGCTAGAACGCTAACGCTTGAGGTACGACCTACAGTGTAAGTGAGATGTAGACTATACCTGCAAGAAGACATTGATTACAGACTAGTTCTTCACTCTAGCATCTACCTACTGACCACAACACCATAGGCGACAGCCTAGAAGGCATTTCTCCAAAAGGCCCTTCCTTCGAGTCAAACAGAAATTCTTGTGTCAGAGAGCAGTCAACGATTGCAACCGACCTCCGCAGTCGGTCGTGGATGCTACATCCGTCAACGTGTTCAAGAATCGGTTGGACATACTCTAAAAAGAAAACGTGCATTGAAAGATTTAGCTTCATCAGCTTATCATCTTGCAGGTTCAAGGGTAATATGATATGATAATTATTATGAACGATTTGCACCAGAAAAAATGACAAGCAAGCTAAGTTAATAAGCAAGTAAGTGAAGAACTGAAATGTTTTAAACGGAACTGAAGTAAAAGAAATTGAAACGAAAAGTACTGTTGAGTAAAGCATAAAAATGTAGAAACCGGCGATTATGAGAGAGGGAGAGAGAGAGAGAGAGAGAGGTCCGTTGCACGTCGTCACCTATAAGGCTAGGCCTACATGCAACTGTATACTTATCATGCATGCGGTTTCTGTCTGTACAAAGGCCAAACTGCCTATCAGTGTCTTTGCCACGTGCCGCGGACTCTAGTGCCTATGATCGAACGCTGCAGCATGTGGTGTGCTTCAGTAGTACTCACTACTCGCGAGTCGGAAGTTGTAGCAATAAACAGCGCGGCGCAGAAAAAACAGCGAAGGAACTCGAGCGAATCGCACTCGTAGCGGAAGTTACTCTGGAGTGGGACTCATCACGGCATGGTACCGCGCGTTTCAAGACCCACTTATCTCAATTATCTGTGTACGCGTGCGGTGTTTTGAGCGCGCTTGCATGCACCTCCCTTGCACGTGAACTTACCGATCGGTAAACTACTAGCTATTTAGCAGTTCTCTTCAGAGAGTCACGCTGTTCGTACTGTGCGAAAGTTGAACGCGAACGCCCTGCTGTCGCAGCATATAGGCCTACGGGGCGACGTTTTATAAGTGTACGGCCCTGCTTTCGGGTCACGTGACCCGTTATGCTGGCGATAGCAAAATAACACTTGCCCTCATGAAAAGTATAAAAATCACCAAAAAGGAAATACATTGATTGTAAGAGAAAAAGAAAAGACGAGGCCTAACTTAAATTTACGATCATCATCGTTGTCGCGGTTGTAATTGATTTAAAATCTATATACACAGTCGCTTCACTTATATTACATCTGTCAAAGGAATAGGCCTAAAGTTCTGTCTTTAGGCTCTCTACATTTGCTTGTTTGTCTGCAAGGTTACTCGGAAAAAAAGTTTTAGTGATTGTTCGCAGATAAAAATAATTTCAGTGATTTTTAAGCGATTGAACGCGTGTTTCGAGGAACAAAAAGAGAATCTAGATTTCAGTGGCGATCTAGTTTACGAACCGGATCTCTATGGCGTTGAATTTACGATTCTAGAAACAACCAAAATAATACACAGTATTTCTGGGGTTAATTTGAAGTCTTTTGGGTGCTGTCTATATTTACATGTACATCGCATTGTTTGCAAATATTCTTGGCTAGATTAGTTGTTTACATAGCTTTCGCACAACAAAGATAAGTTTTCGGGCTTTTCTCTCACATCTAAACTTTAACAGTTACTTACAGTATATTTTAATAGTTTAATAGTTTTTAGTTACGTGTAGTTTAAAT
>Ga0209367_1003772_pt1 | contig 20727 bp, 15 predicted proteins | sample WorMetLIZISLAND2_FD_187412 | JGI IMG/M metagenome (GOLD analysis project Ga0209367, IMG submission 187412) | Marine gutless worms symbiont microbial communities from Max Planck institute for Marine Microbiology, Germany - Olavius geniculatus... ...
GCCCACAGGCAGTCACCCATCGCAGTATTAACCGGGCCCGGCGTACAGTAACTTCGCTGATCGGATCAGACGCGTTACCACTACACCACGCCGACCGCCATAGGTGTACCATAGATAAATATATTATAAATATGCTAATGATAATAATACTTTTAATAGTTTTAATACTTTTAGCCGACAGTTTTCATTTCTGCTGATGGCATGGCAGACGAAAAATTCGAAAGAGTTTTATATTGTTGTACTGAAGCAATATACTAGTGAATTTGTTTTTTATGCTACAGCATAGACTATTTAATTTGACACCTAACATATTAGAAGTAGGCCATCCAAAACATGGTTAAGGACAAAAGACATGCCGAGTTTTAGTCTCATAACTCAAAAGCTGCACAATGTCCTGTTTCTAATGACAAATGTGAAACTAAACTAAACATAATGCTTAATTAACAGTTTATTTCATATAGTAGTCAGTAGCTGGATTTGTACAGCAGAGTTTATGTACAGAGACAATACACTAACATATACAATATACAGAATACAATAAAGAACATGTGCAATTATGTTCACAGTAATATATAGCTGATCGAAAAGAAATTATGTATCACGACAGAGACTGCATTCAAATAGTAATGTATAACATGACACACCTGTCCTGTGAGCTCAACGATGACGTCCAGCTGTCCATTCTCAGCTGTAAATCCCTGATAGGCCATGTTCCGTGCAGCTCGGCATGTGCAAATGAACACATCGCCAGCAGTGCTGCTGCTCAGCTGGCTTGTCCTAAAGCCGATGTACTTCATGTCAGGATGCAGCCAGCAGTTCGTCTGACCGTACATTGTCTCCGGGCGCAGCGTCGCAGCCACCAGATACACTGACTGACCTTTCAATGACCTTAGCAGACAACAATCGTCTTACTGTAATGCGTAGAAAATTTGTTTGTCTGTCTGTCTCTCCATCAGTCTGTCATACTCCTCTCGCACCTTCGGTGTTGCATGGCCGTGGACCCTGACCACAGCATTCGAATCCTTGGGCGTAAAATACATGCACCCTCACCTTGCCCCCCCTGACCTCCTCCCACGGGTGACCTAAGGGGAGCTGAGTTGCCAGGTAATGGAGTGGACCCACCCATAATGCAGTGGATCTACCCATAAGTAAGTAAGTAATTTAAATAGCATGTTAAATGTAACAACCTCAAATGCGCTCAACGTGCTAGTAAAATGAGAAGTAAACAGTGTGAACTGCATTTGAGAGTGTTCAGCAGAGCGTTCCAAGTAGATGGACCGGCATGCCATCTTGATACGTGGAACCTGCAGAGTTAAAAAAATAATGCTTCGACCGCTCTAATATTTAGCTTTAATTATTGTTCCTGGTAAACAACTTCTAGATCTAAAAATTTTGTGTAAATCTGAGCATTTTCTAGAAAGATATAGTAAAAAATGCGAGTAGGTGTTTTCTTACCAGGCCTACAAGCTGCAGAGACAATGCATACTACAACTACTAGAAAGCCAACGTAAAAACTAAAACTCAGATTATCAACTACAACCAAGCTGATGATGTGCTTACTGCAGCTTTGGTGGATAAGGCTCTAGTAGCTTCATTTTGATCAACGTGTATTCCTGTGGTCCAACACCCTGAACAACACAACAACGTATAACTTTACTGCACACCGTGTGTAAAAGAAACAGTATTATAACAGTTCTTAAACAATGAAAAAATGACATCATGCAACTACTGCTCTACTTTTATCTGCATTTTTTGTTGTTCTTGTTCATTTTGGTAAGGTTAATCAACAACACACAGAATACTTAATTTTGCAAGGTGAAGCATTGTCACTAATTAGACGAAAAGAGCTATCAGTGTACTTAATAGCAGTTGCAAGTTACATATGCAGTTACTTTTAATAGATATAGTGACATCCGGTACTGTTGATGAGGCAACATTTGCTGCGCATTAGCACTGTGCAGTGGCACACTAATACAAAAGACAAGTTTTCCAACCAGCTAGTCGTGAAATTATTTGTGCCAAAAATTATGCAACTACATGCAAATTTGTTAAAGTTATGGACCAAACATTGTAAACCATTTTTTCCCTATGATGAGATGGCACTTTAAACAACACTAGTAACATTTAGCATTTCAACCGCACAGCAAAACTCTCCGCATACCTCTCCTGTGCTTCTGTCATGGTCCATACATGGCTGACCATCCTTCGGACAATAAATCGTATACCTATACAACATGTCTTAATATAATCTTACAATAAAACATATATCAATATTAGTTACTGTTATACCTCAACACAAAATATACCTGCATGAAATTGGACCAAATCACATCATGTGACATTCACAAATATGCCATAGTCACCAACCAGTCAAAAATCACTTCAATAGTGCACTCAGGGCACTATTGAAGTGATTTTTGACTGGTCATGCATCATTAATATTCAAAACGTCTATGACCATGCTGACACCAAATTCATGTATTGTGGCTAAACTGTATGGTGTATATTATCAGCAGACAACCATGTTGCTTCATCACTTTATAGCATAAAATAGCACAAATTTTGCATTGAGGCATAACAAAACAATTAGCAACTGGCATCATCGATCATTATTGAACATTTTTTCCATCAGTTGGTAAAATATTGCCTGAGGTCGAAGACCGAGGACAATATTTTACTAACTTTGAGGATAAAATTGGAGAAAAATGTCCAATAATGACCTCGACGCCTGTCATTATTTGTATAATGATACATCACACACCTCAATGTTTGTCAAACCAGTGCTTTTAGAACAGCAGCAAATCAGACAACATGTTCCAGCTGCACTAACTGATGTCACTAATGAGTATATCACTATTACTAAGTCGTTGCATTTGACACAGGTTCAGCTATCAGGTCAGCTAAAAAAAATCCTTTGTGCTTGCTAAAATGCAGTAGACCCAAAATCAACAATGCCAACTGTGGCTGAGTTGACCAAATACTGGTCTAAGGGACAGAAATCATTCAGAACACACCAGACGTTAATTTCCACCAGTACCCGAACAAGCAGTTCAACACATATGAGACACAGTCAAACAAAAACCATAAAAACATACCTTGAAAGACTGCAACACGAAGACAAAGTAAGCTGATTATTATGAAAATTTTCAACATCAAAACGAATGCAAACTAAGAGCTCACTTTCACTATCACCATACTAATTAACAAATTACAAACTGTACTGTTTGAGCATTACATCTGTAAAATATCGTCAACCGTTCCAAAATTTCCAACTTCCTGAATGTGGTACAGCAGCCAACAATACTGTCCTGCAGGCTTAGGTTGCAATGTGGGCCCATCGGCCACCTGAATATAGCATCAGTAGGAACTAGGCACTTATGAAAATATGCTGCAAATTGCCATAGATCAACCACAGATCCAACAAATTGCCGATCAGTTTATGGCACCGCAGGTCACAGCAGATCACTAACTTAACTTAAGACTATTTCTGTGACCTGAGCTAATCTGCAGTTATATGAGATGCCAGGGATAATGACTATCATAAGCAATTTATGTTGATCTGTGATGACCTACGATGTTTAGGCAGACCATAATATAAGATATAGCGGCACCGACCGTTTGCCAAACTGAACCTTGTCTCGCTCCTCCAGCCGAATAAACTGCCAACGAACAAAAGAGTCATAGAACGGATTTGCATCAGTCGTGATAAAAGTTCTTCGCCAGTCAACCTAACAACAATGTCAACACTCCTTTGCAATGTTAGCTCTTATTTGCAGCGTGCAACAAATTATGTTTAAACAAACATGACAGCAAGGCTATGATGCAACTGATAACAACCACATCATGTGGAATCATAAATGAATCTCTTCATTAACCCATATCAGCACTATGAAACATCACCTGACACATGGGATCATACAGTGTTGTCTGTGACTTGAAACACGTGAACATACCTTGCCTTAACCCCAGCCAGACAGTAATTTACCTACAATGGAAAAAGGTTGAGTTGACCTAAGTGGTAATTCAGCCAATATATTAACAGAAAAATGACAATAAGTCACCATGTGTGTGAACAATACAATGCCAGTCGAATATACATTTTGAAAAAAACTTACAGCAGTTTGCCACCAGAGGACTTGAAGACATTATTATCTCATGTCTGCCACAATACCATAACAGTCTAAAACAAACAAAGCAACGGAGACTGACCGACACAAACCTTCACTCCCATGGACGTCAAGTCTTGGTACGCCAGTGCAGGAAAGTAGCCGAGCCAATGCTTAGGATCAGCAAACAGGCGAATATCTTCATCTCGTAGCCCGAGTGACCTCATTATCTGCCACTGGTAGCGCATGCTTCCAGTCTTGGCAGCCGCCTTGCTCTGAAAGTAAAAGGTAAAGGTCGTCAATTTGTATAGCACACATCGTGTACACGCCTCTAATGCGCTTTTCGTCACTGTGCAGACACAGGCTAGCGCAGCGGCCAGCTAGGCACCCCCAGTCAACTGTACTAAGGTCACCACCTTCTGTAACCCATATAAATGAGTTACTACTCATTTAACCGACCCCGGAGGGATGGCAGGCTGAGTTGGCCTTGTTGGTTGACTGATAGTGGACGCTTTATCCAGAGAGTAGTCAAACAGCCATCCATCAGTCTGGCGCAGGATAGGGAAGTTCACCAACCAGGACCGACGTTCTAACCACTATGCTATGCCACCAACTAAACAACTCTAAACAACAAAATATATACACACAAACAAAACAATTTCAATGCACAACAGTTGATCGACATGCAACCAAACATCAACAAGTCTGATTTAAGCACTTGACAAGCTCACTGACAGCTGCCAAAAATATTTCACTGTCACTGTCCCTCTACATAGTGTCTAATAGCCAGCTAGATTCTCACGCTATGTTTGCAAAGAAGTAAGTAAGCAAGTAAGCAGATTAACGGTTAGCCAAATTGATGCGCTGCAATCTCAACACATAAACAACAATGTTTTAGCAGCTGCTTAAAATGTTCAGAACTAATGTCAGTTTGTCTCAGATGAGCCAGAAGGCTGTTCCACAGCCTAGGACTTGCAGCAGCAAAACATCTGTCTTTATGCCAAACGGTGACAAGTAGACAAAATTTCTGCAAATCAAATTAAAATCTGCTTCAAACTAAACATCATAACCGCAGATAACCAAGGCACACACAAACACTAAAATCAAATATTCAATTTACTGCACAACTGTAAGATTTACAGTTGTAAACAATGTGAACTAGAAAGCAGTCAGGTCAGAGCCCGCACACCTCTGCCAAGGCAATGTGGTTCGCTATGTGGCAGCACCATCTTCGGCTTTGCAGCGGTTTGCCTGAAACTGCCTCATTGAAAGTAATGGTAACAAAAATTTCAAAGTGATCCAGCATCCAGGATTCCTTTTGGATCACCCCCAAAATTAAATCACTGATAGTTTTTGCCATTTCCGACATTGCCTGAAAACTTCAGAAAGATCTGTCCATAACTTTTTGAGTTATCTTGCTAACAGACAGACAGACGAACAAACAAACTCTGGCAAAAACATTACCTCCTTGGCGGAGGTAAAAATACAGTCAGTCAGCACTGTGAAATAATATCATAAAATAAAACTAAAAACAGGCAACAAAGCAGCTACTTGCTCATTCATAAGTGGAGAAACAAGTGCCAAATAAATGTCAAGTTCAGCCATTAAGTAAAAGACAACAGTCATATCCTTGAACAAATGCTGACTAAATGTAACCCATATCAGTTAATAAAAAACCCAACAACCTTTTTCCCTTTTGCTTTGTCCTTGATGACAGGTTCACCATCAGCATCAATCATCACCTTAACTTCGTCTTCTGTCTCATGGAAGACTGGTGGATAACCAAAATCCTCCATCTCCATTCGCAGCTTGTCAGCACATGCCTACACAGAGTCAGGTCAATAATATCTTATCAACACCAACACACTAGCCCAAGTGACACTTTTAATCAGCATCCTAATTCCACAGCAACAATAGCAAATGCCGACTGAGGTTAAAAATCTGAGCACCAAACTAGATGATACTTTGCTGCCAAAGCCTTGGTGTGGATCGCTCAAGCTGCCGCAAGTTTTTCACATCTGACAATAACAAGCAACCTTCAAACCGAAATACATAGTCAGTCACCTGAATTACAACAACAACCAGGGTTTGATGAAATTATTCCAGCATAAATCAAGACTGAAATTTCATCCTCAGAGTTCTAAGATACAATGCCATAAGTGGGACACACTTTATACTAAATGCAGTATAACATGGACTAAATAAAAACTGCTAGAATCATAAATAAAAGTGCAAGTCACGACAAAAGTACAGAAGGACAAGACAGTGTAAACAAAAATTTTTTCAGTTCACAGCAGAACTGTGACAGTGTGTTGCATGTGACGATGTCCGGTGGCAAGCTGTTCCATAGCCAAGCACCAGCGATGACAAAGACTCGGTCACCAACAGTTGCGCACTGCGACTGGGGAACATCCAGCTGGTATGTCAGTGAGGACTGCAGACGTCATCTTGATGGCATGTCAGACAAACGTCTGCAGCCAGGTAAGATGGTGTAGTGCCATTCAGCAAGCGATAGTCGATCGTCGCCAGCTCGAACTGCACACGCTCGGGCGGTCTCAACCAGTGGAAATTGGCAAGTGTGCCAGTAATGTAGTCCGAGTGCTGCAAGCCAGTAATGGATCGTGCAGCAGCTGTACAGGTTGCTTGGTAAGCCTACCAGCACAGAACTGCCATAGTCTAGTCGGGACAGAACAAGAGCGAAGACAAGCGTCTGGTAGACAGATGTCGGCACTGAACGTCGAATGCTGCGCAGCTGGCACAGAATGGCGAAGCAGCTGGCAACAGATTTCTGAATGTGGCATCGCATGCTAAGGTTGGTGTCAAAGCAAATTCCGAGATCTTGGACTGATTTCAATGGGTTGACAAAGTGGGCAGGTGATGACAATAATGAGCTGTTGCACACTTACTGGTGACCAACTGCAGACAGTACACCTGAGTGCCGTTGGTGTACAAATGCTGTTCTACCAGACCAACCAAGTCAGCAGTATAGAGGATAAACAGTATCGAACCCAACACTAAACCCTGTGGGAAAACGCATGTCAGCCAGGTTCAGGAAGAGAGGGTGCTTGTGTATGCACTTGTATAATATTGTGCAGTAATGTATATCAAAGGCCTAGAAATAAATTTTTCACTAAATTTGTGCACATAGCAGACAAGACAAACAACAGCAACAACCGCAGCGCACACAGAGAGATCTGAGTTACCTTGATAGGCATTCCAGTGCAATGAAGACCAAACGGAAAAAGACATAACTTGCCCATCAGTCGATTGAAACCAACTGCAAACTACAGTTACAAGAAATGATTAGCCACAGAACTCCCAGACAACAAACACTTACAATCAATCACTAAATTTATCTCCGTTTTCAAATGTTAAAAATTCATATTCATTTACATCAGTAACACACCACAGTACATGCTTTAACAAATGCAGTTGAACGTATCCAAACAATTAGTGGCATTTAACATTTTTCAGTGGAGTAAGTAACAAATAAAACTAAATTAAAATACACACCTTTTCACCATAACCATTTACTTGTCAAAACAGCAAGACACAAGACACAGACACATAAAAAGGTAAAAGCAGAACAGCTATAGCAAAGGAAAGTAGTATACAAAACTGGTAACCGATAGCTCACATTATAATAAACACTAGTAAAATAGCAGTATCAATAAATTACACAGAGCACACTCACCTCACACTTTGAAGCAGAAAATGTATGTCCAAGATGTAGTTTTCCATTCATGTATGGGTAAGGAAATGTAGTGAAGAATTTCTCTTTCCTACAGAAACAGTTCAATCAACAGACATCAGAGAAGATGCAAATCTATTACCAGAAGCAAATGCACAAAAAAACAGAGTATAAACATTCATGAAGTTGACAAGTCTACTGTAACAACACAAACCATTGTTAGCTGCTATTCATCCACCACTGTTTGTCATTATTAGACACTGCCAACTCAGGCCATAGTCTCAACAATACAGCATCAAGAAGAACTAAGGTGTAACACATTTTGTTTCCATGTGTGTGAGGTCAATCATTGAATTTCTTGCAACTTAAAGTGCACTATACATGAAAGCGAATGAAATAATATAACTCTATTAGAAAACTTCTCACATTAGCTGTTACTTGAACACTAGCAATTTAACAGACTACGCTAACTAGCATATGCTACTAGTATTGCAGCACATTATGCACATACACACACATTTGTGTTGCAGCCCAATGCAAGCATTCACGAATAACTGAATCAGCAGTCATACTGCTCAAAAGTGAATCACACAAGGTACCAGTAAGCTACAAGCTGAGTTAGTCTGAGCAAAGGTTAGCAATCTAATACATAATAAAACTTTTATAAAAAGTATGCTGGATTCATTATCTTGTATTTGAAAGATACAGAGAACAATCTACTTACTGTGCTTCCTCTGATCCTGGTTCAGGTGCATCTATTTCAAACACATGCTCATCCTGCCAGCGCTGCTGCACTTGATGCTCAATTTCAAGCAGTTCTTTCAGCTTTGCTGTGCCCTTTCTTTGAGCCATTGTCACCATCAACAAGCTTCAGATCTACACATTTATCAGTAAGTCAACCAATCAATCAATAAAAACACACTTGTGTTCTATATGTCTCAAATAAACCCAGAGGCTCGTAAACATCACCTTGGCGAGAAAAAAACTATCTATGTGTATTGTTCAATAAGTAACTAATTCAGCATTACCGGACTTCGCACTTTTCACGCGGTAGCTATATTAAGTTTTGTGATAAAAACATTACCATATGATATGGTAGGATAATGTTATGCTATACGAAGTCACACGCAAGCGGAGCATGCCTTTATCAAACAAGTCGCCACTAATGTAAAAGTGTAGTATTAACTAATATTTTTCAACTAATCGCATTAGTCGCGTTATGCTACGTTGCACAGTGCATTATGAGTTGTGTACCGACTAGCGAAAAATCGAAAATACAGCAAAATGCCAAAAAATAACTACCTGATGCAAGAATAACAAACCGGAAGTTAAAGCACCATTTATTCACTTCACGGCTAAAATGAGATGACACTTATAAACTTTAATGCCGAAAGTTAACAAGTAAGTAACAAATATAACGGTGAGCGACGATGATAATAAGTAAACTACAAGAAATATTATTCATTTTAACCGACAGTACTGTGTGGTATCTACCTGTCTATTGTTCGTCTGTCTGTATCGTATGTATTGTGGCTAAACGGTACGTTTTACCGAAAACTATTAATACGGTTGCTTTGACCGCTACCATAGTGGCAACAATTTCAACTTCCTACGATACCCATTTTCCACAAAATGGGGTACTGGTGCGCTGCACTATCTAATAATTCTGTTGCGAATGGCGAATTAAACGCTTCAGTTAGCTGCATGGTTACCATTCACAGCCTATAGAAACTTGCCAACGACATAAATAACGGTCGCCGACCCCTTATAGACACCAGTCTTGTTCTTAGAAAACAGGGTCACGACCCTCCCAAAATTTCCATAGCGCATTACGGCCAAACTGTATCATCATAGTGGTTACTAAGCCTACACGTAGACAATAATATTGCCAATGCCCTGTTAATGCGGATTGTTGATTCGACCTTTCCCCTTGAATGAAGGGTTTTGACTGTTCTCCCAAATACTTGTGGGCAAATATGAGACATACATTCAATTACATTGTAGTTACTATTAACAGCTTATAGGAACTTACTAGCGCCCTATCCAACGGTATAATTGCCAACACCCAATAGAGTCCTGTTCTCCCAAAATTAATATCAGTTTCGCCCCTCCCCCCCACCAAAAAAATGCACGGCGCCAGGCAGTACGGTTGGCTATCCTACCGACAGCTGGCCTTTTTGTTTTGAAAATTATTAACTTTGTCCATATAACAACCATGATCATGTTAACTAATTTTGCTATGCACCATCTTGCTAGCACTTGCGTTAAAACAAAAAGCAATTGCACTTGACTAGATTTCTTCGCAAAACTTAATTTCTGTACTGTGCAACTACAGTGTGTCCGGAAAAAGTAAACCCCTAGACACTGTACAATGGTCCTATGGAAATGTCAAATCTGAACAAATCTAAAAAAAAATTCATACACTGAATCCGCAATGAACTGCTGAAGAGATCACCCAAAATACTGTTTCTTAGCGGAGTTATGAATTGTTGAATAAATCAATAACAAAATATCTCTGTTACCAACATGGCGTTACTTAGTGCAGTCGCTCGATCGCCATGTTTGTTCACACAATCAACGTCAACAAATGGTATTTTCTGCAGACCATCGCGCTTTAATTAAACTGTTAAAACAGAAGAAAGGGTATGGAGCTAAAAAGTTTATTGCACAATTTCCCAGCAAGCTGTAAACAATGTCAAGATTAAACAAACTGTCCATGCAGTTGCTCAATAATGGATACTTCACGTTTTGGGGTGACTATGGTTTGTGTTAGCAGATTTAACTAAAATTTGGCACTTTTATTGCCAATAGATTATGCATTGTTGATGTACAATTTTGCTATAATCAGATGTTGTTTGCTGGAGTTGCACAAATGTACAGACCACAGAGGGATTTACTTACATAACACCGTATTGGTAATGAAGATACTTTGTTATCAATATTCAACAATCCATAACTCCACTAAGAAACAATAACTTCAATGAAATTTGGATATCGTTTAAGCAACTTATTCAGAATTAAGTGTACAAAATTTTATTCAGATTCATTCAGACTTAACACTTGTATTGTACAATGTCCAGGGGGTTTACTTTCTTACGGACACAGTGTAGACATTAAACATTATGACAAAGTAAGTGATTTAATGATGCAAAAGGTTCGACTTGACCATTTTATTCACATTTACACATACACTGTATGTTGCTACATTGCTTCACAATAATTATCACAACACAAATCAAGCCAGCAGCAAAGGGCACCTGCTAAACAGCCACAAAACTATCGATGGTTCCAAATGCACTCGGTACAGACAAACAGAACAAATCAACATGATATGAATGTGCAACATTTCTAAACTGCAAAATACAAATAAACAAATATGCAATACAAAAGTTCAACCTGGTGGTAATTTAATACTGTTATCAAAAGCAGACCTGTGCACAGGAATAAATTATTCAGCCCTATCTGACCTCGTCTAGAACTTTTTGGCATGGCCCATTTTCTAGGCCAGTGTATTTGGCTGACTTCACCACAGATGGATTTCCATTACTATTTTCCAATGCAAGGAGCCTAGGGGCCATATGCATATAGCCCCAGATGTAAACAACTAACATAACACGAATCAGGTCACATCACACCATGTCTTCAAAATCTTAAATTTTTAACTGGATGTCTTGTGGGGAATTGAATGATTCAATCTGGCCTGTTGATTCTCAAGCCCAGTATGGGCTGGTCCATTTTGACTGAGTGAACTCGGAATCACAGCTGAGGCTTGCCTGCAGCCCACTCCACTGTGCACAGATCAGATCACAGAAAAAGCAGAAAACATAATACTGGCTTCACGTCAGCCAAGGATGGGTTCAAAGCCAGTATCTATCAGGGCAAGGCCAATGGTTGTCGAGGTCAAGGCCAAAGCCAGGCAAGTGGCATTCAAGGCTAAGGACAAAACCAAAGATACAAAGTAAGTAAGTATGACAATTTCATATTGTGTATCAAAAGCTAGCATAATCTTACTCAAATCACAATGAACCATGAAAATGTTACACAAATATAATATTTCAATGTTTCAGTGGATATTATATACAAATACCGAAAACTCTGCACAGAGTACATTCATTACATATTCATTACATTACAGGGTGCAGCAAAAAAGTAGCCTCCCGAAGTTTTTTTTGCTGTTTTCTCAGCAACCGTTTGGTAGTTTAATCTGAAATTTTACCTTTTCATTTGCTGAAATGCTCTACGACTAACTGCCAAGTAAAATATGATTACACTGAAAAATAACGAAGTTATAGATATTTAACATGACCACCTACCGATTTTTCAGCATTAAAAATGTTCGATACAACACTAATTCAACAACATCGTTAAAACACCGCTGTCAACTAATGATCAGATGCCAGAATACCATTGTCACTGTGAATGTTCAAAGTGTCCACTGCTGGCGCTAAGCTCCAACACAAGTTTTCAGTCGCTTAATTTTAGAATTCTTTCACAACCTTGTCAATAAGTCCTTGTGGCATGTTACCCAGATAACCTGAAGCACTGTCAGCGATTGTTTTCGTCTTTGCTTTAAGCTTGCGGTAAGCCTCCAACACTGCATCCCATACGTGACAGTGCATTGGGTTTATATGTGACAAATTTGGAGGCCACTGGTTCTTTGTGATAAAATCTGGACATCTGACCCACAGCCAGTTCGGTGCGCTGCACGCTGTGTGTGCTGGCACACCATCCTGCTGGAAGATAAATCCAGTGGGCAGCCAATGATTGCTTTAAAAACACGATAATTTATTGTTAGGTTATAAACAAAATAAATTACTGTTTATCAAAACATCACTGTGATGTCATCGGCAGTAACGTGGTAACCAGTTTTTCAACAGTAAATAGCATTTTAGCTTAAACATTTTTAATGCTGAAAAATTGGTAGCCAGTCATGTTAAAAAGTCCATCACTTTGTTGTATTTCAGCAGAATCACATTTCACTTGGCAGTTAAATGTAGAACGTTTCAGTCAATAAACCTGTAAAATTTCAAATGAAAATTCCAAACGGTTGCTGAAAAAAAACAGCAAAAACTTTAGGGGGTAATTTTTTTGCAGCACCCTGCAGAGGCCAAGGTATCGGGGCCAAAGCAGCCAAGGCCAGACTTTTTCGAGGCCAAGGACACGATTTTTTTGTCCAAGGTCGAGAACAGTCCTTGAGAACCCCAACCCTGGCATCAGCACCGAGAGCAAACATAATGAAGCTTCACCAACACTACCTGGCAACAACATGCACACTAATCTTGGCTCAACTATCTGACGAACACATACACATTACATGCAAACACACTATCTGACACATATCTACGTACTGACACCAGCTGTATGCATTCAAAATATCTGCTGTCGTTATGGTTGTTTCCAACATTAATCAAATGCTTTTACAAGCATCTAAAACAGGCAAGATCCCTTTATCTCTGAGCACAGCTATGACTGAAAATGTGATCATTTACTGAACACTTTGTGGCAAAGCCAAACTAATTAGACAGTATTTCTGTATAGCAATTCCGGAAAAGTAGATATACAGATGCACATCCCTGGTCAGTTATGTTACTATCATTGACCATATCAAAAGAATTTATCAATTTTTATTCACTTTCTTATAACAATCCAAATGGAAAATAGCATGGACATCAAGCTCCATCCGCACTTCGTAGAGTTTTAAACTAAGATCTACTGTAGCTACTAAAATATTTCTTTAAGAAAAAAGCATCCTTCAAAATTTCCCACCATCTATAAATTAACTAACCAGCCACAAACCCAATCAACTCCATCAAATCAAAATAAAATAATAATAATGCTGAAAAGACTACATTAAAACAAACACGTGTGTGAATGCGAAAGATGTCGAATAGGCTTAACGGTGAGTCAAAAAATGACAAAAAACCATACAAAAATCCATTTTGCCTCGTAACAAGCAATATTTCAGTTCCTGAAAAATCACAGTGACGGTATCACGAATCAAATTATATTTGGCACATAAGTATTCAACTTTGGCAGAAAATATGGACTTTCACAAAAAATACTATTCACGCGAAGCGAGGTACCGGTATATCAAGCCTTCACTGGAAACAGGCTTATAGTGACACAATAAGCTAAACATCATATATTATCTAAATGCTGCAATGTATGGCTAATACTGTTATCATCGAATGCAAGTTTAGTTTCACTCATTCTGGTAACACATCCAATGATGGAGAGAAAGTTATCATATTATACATCAAACACACACTTGTTTAGCATGAAGTGTATACACGCAGATAACGTTCCATATTCTGTGATAGTTTCCAGCAATATACTTTTGGATCAAGTGAAACTAAACTTGCATATTTTATATTTTACAGTAACTTCTCTCCACCAGCAAACACACGGAAAATGTGTAACTAGACTCTCTCAATTGTCCACATTATTCGGCAGCTTTGATGATGATTACTGAGTAGATGACACGATGGCCATGGCACCTGTATCAGGTGTGATGTCATCACCAGGTGCGCTGACACGGTATGCAGGTGGAATGTCACGTTGTCGATGCTGTTCACGTGTACGGCTCACTGCTCCAGTTGCTGCTGATGATCCTGTTAGCGATAACGATAATTTTGATAATAATAAGTGCAACAAACATGCACAAAAAGCACCACAAATGAAACTAAAAACTCTGCTATAAAAAGCAAAAAATAAACCACCTGAGACCAAACAGGCCACATGTCATCACAGAGGCACGAACTACTGTAAGACTTCTTGAACAGTTCCTATCTACACTGAGGTAACAGTACAAGCTGTTGGCTGTTATGAACAGAATGCCATGTAGTCAACTGACTTCTACAGGTGGCAAAAGACGGCGAAGGCATATGTTATTGAAAACACTGGCAGTGGCTGAACTACGTAACAATAGTGCTCAACCATGAACAACTAAGCCTTAAATGTACTCATAACAAAAGCATTAACTCTACCTGTCTGTGGCGCATCTAGAGTTGTTGCTCCAGCTGCTGCTGCTGCTGAAGATGACGATGTGCCCATAGCAATGACAGAGTCAGCAGCTGCTCTCTTGGCCACTACGCTAAGGCCGAGGTTACTGATGTTATAGGTTGCGGCCGTGGCTCCGACAGCCGTTCCCACAACGTTCTCAGTGAACTGACCGGCCTCGCTGCCATACCTGTCAGCAGACAAATCATGTCAGTGTTAAACCCTACAGCTCTTCATGGACAAGAAATTTGAACTAATGTTCAGGAAATGTGCAAAAGCCTATAGCAGTTCCTGTTCGCAAACTGTCAGTCTATCTCCACCCATTTCGTCATAGTTCATTCTTGGAGTGTGCGCTGCAGCCAAAAATCGCAAAAAAATCAATAAAAACCCCTTATTTTGAAAGTTCAGGGTCTTTCAAAGTCATCGATGTTGAAAAGCTCACCATTAGTGCTTGTTGTGATAGGCAGTATGCCCATGCCTATCTGCAACCATTTTCATGAAAGACTGGCCAAGTACGGTAAAATAACGACTTTTATGGGGGTACTGCTCTTTGATGCCCTCGCACACAGTTTTCCTTGAACCTAAAAAATCGAGACTTGTACCGTCGAAATCTGTGCTCAATGCTGAAAATTTCATATACAGCTTTTCCATGTTGATCTCAATTGCTTACGGTGCAATTCGCTCTTGAAATATGTCTTGCAGCCCGAAATCGCCAAAAAATCCATAAAACCCCTATTTTAGCGTTCAAGGTCATCCAAGGTCATTGAATTCAGTGGCAATCGAAAGCCAGTGTACACCTTCCTATTAGTGATTAAGAGTAACCTAGGCCCTATCTTGCACCGTTTTTGAGATATGGTGACTTATTGGCTGAAAATCGCAAATTTTTCCTACCCCCTCACATTTAGCACACCTGCTCGAGGTGACCCGTTTCCAATTTATGGAAAAGTTTTACGGTTCCTGAAACTAGAGTCTTCCAGGCAGCCGACGGTGAAGATTTGGTGATCCTAGCTTGCACCATTTTTGACTGATCCACCCGTGTGACAGACGGACAGACAGAATTGCGATGGCTAAGATGCACTGAAAGCAGTAGCTGCTTTCGCACGTAATAAAACTGCATAGTCCACCACTGTCCGTCAGTGACTGGTGTAGGCTGTTTTTCTTTTGTTGTAGGCCCTATACAACTATTTACTGTAGTAGCTATAGCTAATGCGTAATGCATATGAAAAAAAAATGCATTTATCTCTACTATTCGCTAGTAGAAAATCGCTACCATGTGCTGTCTAGAGAGTGCAGCAGAGCGTGCCACAGCCAAGAAATGCTTCAAATACTTCACCTCTCCCACCCATGTACAGCTTTCAACAGGCCTACTGCCTCTAAAACTGGCAAAAATAAAATCAAAACATTCAATAAATAAAAAAAATCTGAACAAATAAAAAATAAATCAGCACCTGTCTTAACTACTCGGAATTGTGTAGTCAGAATATTGAAAATTTCTACATTAAAACATTACAAATTTAACTCTAAACCACCGCTTTTACTTACTGACTAGCATTATGCTGACTACTCAGCGGCTCTCAGACGACCACAGTTACCATGACAACAAGACGCCTTCGTGAAAAAGTTGCGATCGTTAAAGATAAATTCTGTGAATTCATTTACGTCATGTCGTAAGATAATCTTATGACATCTTAAATATTGAGTTATGATAATTTTATGACATGTCTTATGACATGTCTCACGACAATGTTTGTGAATCGGGCTCCTGAGTATCTGATCACTCATACTACAGACCCTGACAAATCACACCAGCATACTAACAACAGTGACACATATACTAGTTCTGTCGAGTGATTAATTTTTTAATTGCATTAATGCATACACATTAATTAAATTAACACATCCATCATTGTTGTATGATGCCGTTAGCGAATGACTACACGTCATACCTACAAGATACAACCACTGTCAAACTTGCTATCAAATGATAATGCACAACTGATAATACCATGCAAAGGAAAAATTTGAAATCTTGAGTCAACCCAATGCACATAGCCGAATGGCTACTACAGACAGCCAGCCAATAAGAACTCACTAGTGCCCCATGGAACTCTACCATTCCCATGCCCATATGACTTCTTGTCCCAAAACTTCTCCCAGGCTTTTACTGATATTATTGTTACGAAGCCACTCACTTGTGTTGAACAGTGTGGACAGTTTCATCTGCAATGTTTCTTGCAAGGATTTTAGCAGACTGCTCCAGACCAACGAATACTGTTGACAAACCTGAATGTGAATGCAATAATGCACACACATCACACATCATCATCAATACGATGACACGGCACACAATACGTTCATCAGTGCAAACAACAAGTCAGTAGGCAAAAAGACTCCGACATGCCAAAGTACAATGTTAACGTTAACAGAAACAACTGCATTTGAACACATGTGTAAATACAATATCACACACAGTGCATTAAAAGCCAAATAAAACGTTACAAATTTAGCTAAATAAATTAAAGCAACTAAATAAAAGTAACTACGCAAACTTTAATCAAACACTAAACGAAACCACTGCAGAATTTTGGAATCGCAAACTATTTATATGCAGACATGACAGCAGCAGACCTTTCAGTCCCGAAGCAGCAATGTCACACGCATCATCAAACTTGGAGCAGCCTCCGGCATCCGTTGGCTGAGTCAGTGATGCAGGAAGCAGCTTGCTGCTTTGTCGCCGGATGTGAGGTGCCACGCAACGACCAAGAGCAGCCGTTGCTTCACCCACCTTATTTACTGCACAGCAACAGCATTGGCTCAGTAAAGCCCAAATTCCATTACGCCGACTTTCACCAAAACTTCCCCGCAGGGAAAGTTATGGACACAAATCATGAAAGTCGCAGACACAAGCTATCTCGACATGTTGAGATGTTTGCGACAAAGTCTGTGACAAGTCCGCGACACACCCGTTTGTGTCACTCTAATGGAATATAATCCGTTACAACGCACAGGGAAAGTCGGCGACAAAATATGCAACAAGTTCCCGACAAAGTCACGGACACAAATCATGAAAGTCGGCAACGTGGTTTGCGTTGCTGACTTTCATGATTTGTGTCCGCGACGTTTTATCAAACCTTTAATAAGCAAAGTCATGCTGTGCCAAACTTGTCCAAAAATCATTTTTAAAAAATCTTCACTTTGTGTTGCCAGCAACAGCTGGATCAACTCCAAGAGCCCTGTGATCCAAATGGCTAACATAATCTAACATTCTGCTACTTCTACAAAAAACTTTACCAAAAAATCTCTTACTATAACAACTATTTCAGTCTACTAAACTGAAAAGCAGTCAGAGTGATAAAGAAATAACCTACTTCATTTGGTCACAGGGGCAGTTATGTTACATTATTTACCATGCACTCTAAATGGATCTTTTACAACTGAACAGTTGTGGTGGTACAAACACAACTAACCAAGGAATGCGCTGACTCCGACAGCACAATGCGTGGCCTTCTTTGCGTAGTAGGCACCTTGCTGGGCTCGTGGGTCTATGACTGACGGCTGTGAAGCGGGGATCATGTTTTCACGCAGCTTTGACGATCCATACTTCACCAGCTGACCGGTCTTCTCGGCCCCCTTCACCAGTCCCCATGACATCCACTCCGCAGCTGCATCAACCACAACTCAGCAGATCTCAGCTCAGCATCACAACCACAGACATATATATTAAACAACAATCACAGATGGCCTCGTGCCGATTCGTATGTGGCTGTCCATCTAATGCCCACTGTGCACTAAGTATTGCAAAACAAACAAAACAGCTGGCAGCTGACAAGAATTATGCCGATAAGAAAAATGCTTTAGCAGCTGTTGGCAGAGGCATTTAGAAAACACAGAAAAAATGTCATAGAGCTGCTAACTAAGAAAGCAAAGCACTAAAATAAATGAACGAGAATCAACAGAAATAGGTCGTACTATAACTGGCCTGTAGTGAGAAATCCTGCAACCTTCTGGCTGGTTCTTGTCTCGGCAGACTCTGGCTGCTGTGGCACTGTGACATCACTGCCTGCTGCTGTTGATGATGCATCAGCTTCAGTCTGTTAACCCATTACACAACCATAAGTAAATTCCACTCAAACACACTGGCTGATCCAGACAGGACAATGAGCCATGCCTTTTCCCCTCGCCCACAAAAAAAACTCATGACAGAAACTGACTACTGTGACTTCCCGCTTGGCCGCTACCAACGTGAGAAGGATTCAGATTTAGGGTTAGGGTCAGCAAGTCAGGGTTAAAGCTATTAGTGAAAAACAGCCAGGTCACCAAGGAAAATGGCCAGTAAACCGTAGTCAACAAAGACAGATCGTACGACAAGTCATCAAGTTGTCTCGTACTCTCATTCAACCGAGGCACATTGTACACTAACAAGTATACTGACTAACTTAGGCTCCCTGTCTGACCTTGCAAAGTTAGTCAAAAATATTTTTTTAATTTTTCCGTTCCACTGCAAATCTAATCGGTGTTAATTGTAAAATAAATAGAAATGCTGACTGTTGCAGCTGCATGTCAAGTGTATTTATCAACTTTTTGCCATCGAGTGACTTTGAACAAAACACTTTGATTCAGCAGACAGAGGTCGTCCCAAGCCCTACTCTTATCACCTCTGCAGTCTGCACACAGTTTTTGAGTCCCCCTTCAACGTAATTCCTGGGTCTCACAGATCAAACACTGTGGCAAAACAGATAAATAACTAGAAATATGGGGCCCAACGTGAGGCCGCCCAGAGACAGTTAAGGGGTTGAAATTTTGTTCGCAGCAAAAGCACATGGCCAAAACGCAACTGCATTACTATATACATGTATAGCAAGCGCCATGTTAAACTTGGGTGGTTCGAAATGAAACAACAGAACTTTGTTCTTTGTGAACCGGTGCCCCCAAATTTTGTACATGGGTTAAAAGAGAAATAGTGTGAAAGACATTCACACATATGGTGCCGCAGTGCTAGTTGAATACGTTGGTACTGCCGGCTGAATGCTAAAGTGCTTTATTTGTTAGAAAAAGTAATTTAATTAGTCAAATTTTTGAGCCATGGTCACCGCCATATTCGCGAAAAACGATGTTTGTGCCACCTTGCAGCCGGTCTGCACGAAGTGTGACGTGTGGCATGATGACGTCATCTCAAAACATGGCTGCTGTCTGATATTATCTGTATAGTGTGTTGTGTATATTTGTTTTCGTATAATGGCGCGAATTCATTAGCATAGTTGTTATTTTTTCAAAGTTATTTATAGAGTAATAAGTATTAACAAGTAATATGAGCAAAGCTCATGAGACGCATGAAAGCCTATAGCAGTTCCTGTTTGCAGGTAATCGTAGTCTATCTCCATCCATTTCGTCGCAATTCACTCTTTTTCACTCTTTTGCAGCCAAAAATCGCCAAAAAATCGCTTAAAATCAGTATTTTTAGGGTTCAAGGTCGTTCAAGGTCATCGATGTTGATAAATCCAAAAAGCCTGTCACCAGTGCTTGTTATGATAAGCAGCATGTATGTACCTATCTGCCACCATTTTTACACTACGCAAGAAAATTGCGGTAAAATAACCACTTTTTAGGAGGGTAGCTGTCTTTGACGCCCGCCTGTGCCGGCCTCCTTGAACCTAGGGGGTCGGGACTTGGACAGCTAAAATCCACGTTGAATGCTGAAAATTTCATACGCAGGTTGTCCTGGTCTATCCAGCCACTTCGTCGCAATTCAGTGTTGAAATGTGCGCTGCATCCAAAAATTACGAAAAATTCACTAAAAACCTCTCTTTGAGGGGTTCAAGGTCGTTCAAGGTCATCGATGTTGATAAATCCAAAAAGCCTGTCACCAGTGCTTGTTATGATAAGCAGCATGTATGTACCTATCTGCAACCGTTTTCACATTATTCGAGCCAA
>Ga0209367_1003773_pt1 | contig 20724 bp, 6 predicted proteins | sample WorMetLIZISLAND2_FD_187412 | JGI IMG/M metagenome (GOLD analysis project Ga0209367, IMG submission 187412) | Marine gutless worms symbiont microbial communities from Max Planck institute for Marine Microbiology, Germany - Olavius geniculatus... ...
CCCCCTTCGAATTTATGGAAAAGCTTTACGGTTCCTGAAACTAGAGTCTTCCAGGCAGCCGACGGTGAAGATTTGGTGATCCTAGCTTGCACCGTTTTTGACTGATCCACCCGTGTGACGGACGGACAGACAGACCGACAGACAGAATTGCGATGGCTAAGATGCGCTGAAAGCAGTAGCTGCTTTCTCACGTAAAAATGAAATGGTTACCAGGACCCAAGATCTATGGCGTTAACCTTAGTATACGTCCATGGTTGCTCTGCTACAAGAATGGGAGAAGAGAAATATTCCTAACGAACTGAACTGACTGCAGCACAATGCAATGTTGGGATGGCTAAAAGCATTTCTAAGCAGACACGTCAGTCACTCTGATGCTAGCAATAAATTACAACTAGCCACAGCCACAGCTAACAAGCAAACAATCTATGGACCACACACCTAGAGAAACTCTCATACCCGTGAACACTGCTGTTGTATAGTCTATTCTGCAGTTTTCTGTTTTAGTCCGTATGCTGTATTTCTGTGCCACCTTTTGGAGTAATAAAAGATAGAAACAGCTCGATGACTATCAAATGTACTGTAGGCCTCAACTTCCAAAATAACTATGACATTTCCCAAACTTCTCACGATTTTACATTGTTTATTTATAGTGTCTAAAATCTTCCAATTCCCAGTAAAAAAGTGAGAACCACAATGAATGAATCGATGCAGGCAAACGGAACAAGAATATTGCTGCAGAAATGTCATGCACTAACACACACAGACAACAAAATCACCTAGGATGAAACGTGACCTATGGAGGTGAACAGCATTGCTTAGAAGCAAGTTGAACTGACTGCTGCATTGCCTACCAACACCATTATGCACTGTGATTGATTTTCAACATAGGCCCCTAAGAATCGACAACATTACATATTCTATCCTCTGAAAACCTGCACATATAAATTCTGTGTTTATTAGATAGATATAGATTATTTACAGCGAAGTTGTCGACAGGCCTAGTTCCATAGTGTAGTAATAAGTCTCTCAAACTACACCTCTACTTCCACTCTTACCTATTCTAATTTACCAGTTTTTTTTCAGAAGTTTGCAGAGTAAACGTTATTTTTTTTGTAACACTACACCAAAAATTACAAAGTAATTACGATTTAGCCACTCACTCAGCAAGAACCGATGTCCACCACATATTCACGTCATAAATGCTAGCACAGAATATTTAATTTCGTTCATGATTCTTAGGAGCCAGTACTTTCAACTCGTACATATATACACAACACAGCCTGAGCCGATATAAGTAAGTTACACAAACTATAACAAAACGCATCACACCGCACACACAACCGGTACCGGTAACTAAGATCGATCCCAGCACCACAAGAAATTAAGATGCAAGGCAAAACATGTTGCATATGCATACGTTGCCCACGGGGAAAAATTCAAGAATTGTAATCACGTAAGACCGACCATACGGGATTCGAACTATCATTGCTGACCATATGCCCATCCACTTGTCTGGCTGCATTTTAACTCTGTGCAATACCTAGGAAATGTTAGTTGAATCGGGTCCAGGGTGAGAAAAGTTGCGAGAGACATAACACGCTGTTTACCTTATGAATCAACACAGAAAGTCATCAATACATTTTCATTCCACTCAGTGGTCTGTGTGTGTGCAAAATACCTACTATAAATAAATTTGTATAAAACTTCCGAACACCAATCGATCGGACCCTAGTGGCAATCTGTATCATGACCCAGATCCAGCATTCCCACTACACGCAGCCAAGAACACAACATTACAATCAACAGCAAAAGATTGTGCTATATTAAGTTAGGACAAGAAGTTTGCTTTCCGGTCAGGACAAACTTTGAGCGACGGCTGCAGACTTTCTGCACAGTCTGGCAGCGGGTTTTCCGACCCAATCTTGCGAGACAAAGCGCTGCGATGTGGACAACGACAACGAATCACTCGCTTGCTATAAATATATTAACATTATGATATTTCTTCTGCACTATGATCGAAAATCAGCCAGTCAACCGACAGAACTACCATGAGACTGAGCTGACACATGACAAACATTGCTGAATCGTTAGTGCGCCATCGATGAGAGTTTCGAAGCTCTCTGCACACATGTATAATATCATACACTATGACACGCACACAGGCTATCAGGCTATAGACAAGCGCTCGCGCCAGATATGTTCACCTATAATATGCACAACGCTCTGACTATGCATCACCACAAACACAGCGGGAAGCAACTGAGGCCGCCTTATGGAGCTTGGACTAATGCAACAAAATTAAAATGAAATGAAATAAAACAACTGACGACAATCAACACTCCGCTAACTGTTTATCATGAAGTGGAACACAATGCTACAAACTTGCGGATAACGTGTACTGTTTTGCAGGAGATTTTTGCACGTACGACAAATATGCTTTTTCCCACTGTAGTTGTTTTATTTTATTTTACTTTACTCTCCTTCACGTGTGCAAGCTCCATGATGCAAATGACGGTGTTCGAACCGACACAAAATCCAGGTACAAACTGTCAACAACTTGTTACTCGGCTTCAACCGGCCACGTGACACACAAACACTATGAATTACAGCAAAAATAGTACATGTACATACACGAAAATTGTGACAACCATACGCTGCTGCACGTGCCCTCCAGTGCTCTGTGGCCTTTGAAGCACAAGCGGGGTGGGCGTCTCATACAAGAATATTCTCTTGGTAGCAGTACAAAAGAACTGCATGCATGCAGGCAAAATCACCAGATGTGCTGACAACACAAACAGCTAACTAACTGGTGGGAACTATGGGCACACGTGACCCAGAAGGACTATGACGTAAGGGGATGACAACAGTTAGTGATCAGTGAACGCCAATAACACTGTAGCAATACAGTTGCAGTAAGAACAGATCGAGAGCTCTAAGGTATAATCAACCATTTTTGACAGATCAAGTTCATGACTCTGTATGACGTTCGACAGCTTTATGATAGACTCGTGACCTCCCACCTCGTAGAACTCTCAATCTATTCCTACCATTGTGCAGGTCGGTGCGCCAGCAACACCACGATGTGCTAATCTGGTATACTAGTGCACTATGGCACTAACACTGCATAGCACACTGCACTGCTGAGACTGCTCAATACTGTAATATCAAAATAGTCCCTTGGCTCTGCACCCAGCACAACAATTGACCATGACCATCGCCACTGGTCCAACAAGAACGTCGGATTAAAGCCACGACAAGACATGCAAAAATACTGCACAACAGTTTTAGTGCCAAAATCGCGCGACTGCAATTGCAAAATAATGATTTTCTGTAAATGTTCCTATGTAACTAACCACATCCCACATTCAACACTCGGTATGTGTCGCGGATGCTAAAAATGTTGTACAGTACTTGCAAATATGTATTGCAACATTTTTATTTTACACGTAACCTCAACTATTTAATACTATTTTACTCGGACAAGCAATGCCATTGACTGACTGTCCATGACAAAACATCTGACTGCACACGACTCTCATGTTAAGCTGTGTATGCAGCAGTCTCTAAAATCATGCCAGTTGGTCTTCTTGTACAGCTGGTATTTGTTACTGATAGGTAAATAAGGTGAGCAGAATGGGTTTTAAAAGCTCTGCAAAGTTCAACAATAACTACCAGAAAAACAATTTGCAATATACGTGACATTAAGTCCATGTCCAAGTCACCCAAGTGCATGCCCAAAAAGCCCACTATACTGCGTCTCAAAAAAACATCCCCGACATTTGACTGTAACAAGAAAACCAATTATCAGATTTTGATAATTTTTTTGCATAAACATTCCTGATACAACTTGCCATCAAATGACCATTTAGTTTCCCACCTCACCCAACGTTTGTTTCTGCACTACTTGGGGAAAACACAACCAGCCAAATATCACTTTTTTATCCACTGTGATGTAATTGCTTAATTAACATAACACGTAAAAACACATTTTGTTCACATTTCTGACACTTTGGCTGACATTTCATCCAGTTGTCCATTATTTAACTGCCTGCAGAAAAATTGCTTAAAGTGTTGGCCCACTATGCGAACACAGGCAAGGAGACGCTTTCTCCATTCATTGACAGCAGTATCGATAATTTTCTGCTCGGGACCAAACCAAGTTGTACCAGTCGCTTCTTGACTTCACAAACATTCCTAAACTTTATCTGGTAGACACACTGCTGCATGATAGTCAAACCTTGTAATAGACTGGCTGTTGGGGCCCACAGATTAAAATAGATAGTACTGACGTTTTTTCATTCATTTCAACACATATTATGCTTGCTCTGATTTCCTCAGGTAGTGCAAAAGCAGACGTTGGGTGAAGTGGAAACTAAAACACTAATTTAGTAGCCACTGGTGTCAGAAATATTTCTGCCAAAAATTATTAAATTCTTCTAATCCTTCTTCATGTTACGATCAATAATGTCGGGGATGTTTTTTCAGGCTTTCTGTTTATTTTAACACTTATTTCGCTTGATCTTATTTTCCTAGGTAGTGCAAAAGCATACATTGGGTGAGGTGGGAAACTGAACGGTTATTTGATGGCAAGTTGTGTCAAGAATATTCGTACCAAAAATTATCCAAATCTAATAATTGGTTTTAAAGTTACAGTCAATAATGTTGGGGATGGTTTTTTTTGAGACACAGTGTAGAACGTTTGCAGTCGCATTACAAACACCACTGAGTTTTGCCATTACGTCCTACTTTAAACCAAAAAAGTTTCATTACACCGGACCTGCGGACGACAGGCAACCACAGTGGAAGACGGCAAGAACAATGATCACTGTCATCACAATTTAACAACAGCAATCGTGTGATTACTATGACAAAAGTGATCAATTTAAGTACAGCATAATTAAGCAAACCATCCAAATCAAATGATTCAAGAAACCAATGTTGTAAATACGTTAAGATTGCTAAAGAGCACGAAGTCAATGAACAATGTAATTGCCAAGTGACATATAATTGCTAGTAAGGTGAGTTTGCACCAATGCACCAGTGTATATTACAGGGTGACCACTCCGTATTGCGTGAAAATTCCACAGCCATAACACGGCTCTACTGCCCATGTTCAGATTATTAACGTCATGAACTAAATATCGTAGAATCACAGTGCAACAATGCAATGCAGTACACCAAAATTGCACGACATAAAATATTATGCTCATGATATGCCAGTTAACATTGGCACTGCATCAAACATGCAGTTAACGACAAGCAGTCATAACTGACGAGATTTCCCCCCCCCACAACTTCCTAACTTTTGGTCAATTCCCTGTCAAACTTCCCAGAATTTTCCAGTTTTCAAGGCAAGTGGCCACTCAGCGTGTTTGCCCACCCTTGGCACTGGTGGACACTGACAAAATGGGAAAAACCTGACATCACAGCAAATACCAGAAGCAATGGCAATCATACCTAACTTGACCGAATGCACAAGCAAATGTTCACATCTTTCTTTTAGTGTTGACTGGCTATCCACGACAAGCCGGAAACAAGCCCATACAATAAGCATCTGTGCAAGCCGAACTGAGACTATACGCCAACCAAATAAACTCACTTGTGGGTACTCATCTAGCCAATATCCCACCGAATGCTTTTTCTCGAGTTGCTCAAACACAAATTTCCGACAACATATCAGATAACTGTTCGAGCACCACAAGTCTGAAACGGCACTTGCCGTATTTAAACAGTAAATCATGTTCAAGCTTAATTGGACCGAATACAAAAAGATTGTTTAATCCCATCAGTTCATCAGTCAATCAAGGAGTTACTGGTGATTGCCTTCACTGAAAATAATAGATACCAAGACACTGGTGTGCTACTTAATTTATTTTCTGCGACCCAATCGCATGTTCTGCTGGAAACCTGATACCAAAAACTGGTCATCGCACAAGACCAGCGATTCCATGCTGCCAAAGTAGAGAAGTGCATCCTTGGCACAACCGAAAATCAGCGGTATAGTCAGTATCACTTACTACTGGTTGTCTGAGTACCCACGATGTAAGTCAACAGGATGCTAAGCCTAGGCGTGAGGACAACTGACTGCATTGTGTTCATCACAGCACACGGTGAATGGTGAGAGCCAACAGGCAGACGGACGGACGGACGGTCGGGTCTCGACGTCAGACAGTCACATCCGTCCGTCGACTACAACGGTGCATGGTACAGAGACAACAGACAGATGAGGAGGACGTCATGCCACAGACACTGTGTGTGCACGAACAATGCCTGCTTGCTTGCTCTAAGATGGCACCCAGCCGGCGTTCAGTCACATGATCCGACAGCTGTTGTGGCCGTTCTTGTTGCGGCTCTTGAGCCGTGACTTCGGGTGGTACCTCTCCAGGTATGCCAGCTGCTTCGCATTGATAGCCCCTCGACGTTTCCTACCACACACACATATCTCGACTTGTTTACGGTTTTTTCACATAAGTTTTCTAACAAACTTGAATTATCATTATTTCCTTCCATTCTAGTTTTTTTTATCCTAGGCCTCTATCTCTCCCATCACCATCTGTTTCTAATTTTCTTATATTTTTTACATAACAGCACTTCCACTTCAGTTTTTCTCATTTCACTTCCATTGTAAACATTTTTAGTTCTTTTTAGTTGATGTGCAAGATTAAACTGGAGCTTGCCTGCCAATTTTCGAGTGAAAATCATTTATCACATTATATCATACATCCCCCACAACTAATTACTGCACAGGAATTACAGGTATGAAAAATGAGTGACGTAGATGACCAAAAACTTGAGTCCATGAACATTAATCAAGATCAAGGCATATCTTTTAAACAACACCATTATATAACCTAAAAAATCACACAAAACGGACATTTCAAAGTACAGAGCTTGGATCCTCAACTCGAAAAGTTGCAAACAGAAGTGGTTGCTATAAAAATTAACAAGTAATGAGTTTGGAATTAAAACGGGAATGAAAAATGCATTTTTAGTCTCACAACCTTAAGCTACATCCCTGATATTGCAGTGTATGGTAAGAAAAACAGACTAACTGCCGACTGGCAATGTTGCAACAGCAAGGATACCTAATTTATAACTGGCACAACTGCCAAAACTTGGCTAGACCATTAGACCAACCTAATCTAGAGCACCTACAGAAAAATGGATAGTTCAAACCATAACTGGGATAATGACTTTCCTAAAACATTGCACCAAAGCAAATTATTGCAGAGGTATTGTGCTTTTGACTCAAGAATGCACAGTGACTAACTATTCAGTCTATTATTCCTGCATTTTTGCATATGTCCCTTTCTTCTCAGTTTCCAACAACCTCCATTTTCTAGTGATGATGATGATGATGATGAAGGACGAATTAACTTTAGCGTGGCGTTAAGTCCTAAGACTACAAGGACACGTAACAATAAGCCTAAACAGTGAAGTCACGTAATATTAGCCAGTGCAATGAGACGTTGTTAGTCATGACTGTAAGACCAGGCAAAAAGTTCGGTTTTCAGTCTGCTGCAGAAAACTTGCAACGATAGAGACGATCGGACAGACTCCGGCAGACTGTTCCAGACCGATGCAGCAGTCGCTGGAAAGGTGCGGTCGCCAATGGTAGAATGCACAGTGCGTGGAACGACAAAGTGACAAAGCTGCTTAAGTGAAAAATTTTAATTTACCAATGTTTTGCCAACATTCAACTGAAAAGTGCCCAGTCAAGCACCACAGCATAAGACAAACCACACAAGACGATGTTTCATTGCAAGGCGAATGACTTACTCGCGAATGAGTTCGACGGCATCTTCGTATTTCATACCAAGCTCAATCAGCGCTAAAGCCACCAGCACCGGCGCCCTATATACGACACAGACACAGCATTAATGACTAGCATCTTAACAAACACCGTGCCGACTGGAGTTAAACACGGCTATATCTGTCTGAAAAACATCACCTGCCTTGTTTGAGAACTGCTTTACGTTTCCAAAACTGTAGATGGGGCAACATTCTTAAAATTGTGCTAAAAGTTTGACAAGTCTTTCCTCATCACTCAAGATGTCCTGAAAAACATCTCTTGTCCGAATACTCAACAGCATTCTTTGCACTTTTTATGACCTTCTTTTCTCAAGTCTGTAAATTATGTCACCGTCAGATTCTGATGTGCTTATAAAGACCACGCAACATAAGTTCCCACACTTTCGAAACTACTTGGAAAAATTTTCAAAAAACTTCTTATCTTAAGACAAAATATGCATACTCACCCATATCCAATTACCCATTCGTGATTTAACAGCAATGCCAAATAAAAATCACACGATATCAAATACGACATCTAAACTAAGTGTGGACAACAATAAGAACATTCGTTAATACTTCATTATTATTAGGTAAGTTTTTCTAAGTCAAGGTCAGTTCTATCCTAGATATTTTACCACGATTTTCCTCCAAAGATGTACCAGAGGTATAATCCGCAAAATAGGTTATCAACTTATCATTATGGCCGATGCTTACCTGCCGAGTCCGGCGATGCAGTGGACGGCGACGCAGCTCGTCGGGTCAGTGGTGAAGCGAGACCGAAGCACTTCAAACCAATCGACGACCACGTTCTCTGGCGGTGGCGTCCCGTCGTCAAACGGCAGGTCCTACGAAGCACGGCACAATAACCAGTTAGTCATCTCACAATAACGCTGAGACAACGGCTGGTGTGAACACTAGTCATAGATGCTGCTATCAACCAAGTCCCTTCACCGTTCTTAGTCTTTTGTTAAACATCGTCAAAGAACTCGATCACGTGGCGGACAATGGTGCTTATCAGTTCTGCTGCATCGTCATCATTGACCGTTAGCTGTACCTGACTGTCTACCATCGGTGACCAAACTTTTCCAATTGCCGTGACTCCTGTCAGGAACAATCCACCAGAACATGTCACCTCTGCACCCTCCGCAACTTGTCTTCCATTCCTGTCTAAGAATGCATCCGTTCCACTTTGTATCCAGCCTGCTTTTGATCTCTTATATCACTTAGTCACTTAGTACACTTACTGTACCTACTGCGACAAATTCATTCGATGCCTTTCTGCGTTTTCCTTGAGCTTGGTTATACTACTTGGTTATACTAGCTCTTCCAAGGTCTCCTTCAGGCTTCAACGCAGTTCATCCATCTCGTTGGTATTCCTCACCTGGCTGTCACTTAAGTCTTATAGCCACTGATGAACTCTTTTTTTGTGATTCTGCAATTTCTCATACGTAGAACATGCATAAGCCACTTCAATGGTTTTCCTTTCTCTGTTGTTTAGCGCGTTTGTTGTCATCTTCAAAATACAGAAACAAGACCAGAAGCCACTTGTAAACGAACATATCCCTGTCAAGCAAATTTATACAAAATGCTCAAAAATTAAGAGTTCAGGTGACCCTAGCCACACCCTCTGTTTGAAATATTAAGAGATCAGGTCCGGGCTGTCCCTGTGAATAGGGAATATAAAGTCCGCAGCTTTAAAAGTTTTCGAGCTATTGGCATTTAAGTTCTACTGTGCACACACAAACACATAGGTAGACAAATTCCATGAAAAATAATTTCTTCCATTCACTTCATCCACTCAGTGTACACTAAAATGCAGCCACTGTTACTATTAGTCACACGTTTTTGTAGGCCAGCCAGTCCACACAATACGTATGGCCAAAACCAGCTGAAACTGGCTACGATGGTTTCATAGTAAGACAGATAGGAAGGAGTATGGCCTTGCAAGAAGCTGAACTGTAAGCAGCTGAGTCAGTAAACAGACAGTCATCTAGTCCACTCCCATCAGCATATCAAAAACTATTCTGTGCACTTTGGCTGAATAACTAATGCACACTCTGAATGCTTCCTGGAAACATTAAAAAAACTGTTTTGAAAATAGCCCAACCCAGCAGTTTGTTTAGGTTTTACTTAAAGCTGACAAATTAATGCTTTGACTTAACACATTAACGCGTTAATAGATGCACGTGCGTTAAAAAAATTAACGCACATACGTAAATTTACTAAATTCTAAAATTCTGTCAAGCAGGAGTTCCAATATTTCCATCAAACTGTAGTTATTTGACGATCGAATAATATTCATGTGATTAGAAATGGTTTTGTTGCTGTTCCATCACCACTGTCACAGTCCTGCGACACAGGCATGCCTTCGTATTCCAAATTTCTCCAGTCACTTTCTCTATGTAGTCCACTGATAATACACTGTGTCTTGGGGATGTTTTTTGAGACACAGTGTATATCAGCAATATTAATGAGGCATTATTGACGTGTTAGCACAGGCGTTAAAAAAATTAATGCTTTGACAGCTCTAGTTTGACTGGGTTTGGGATTTAACTGATTTTTGCAGGTTTTTTGGATGTGCAGTGCTGGATGCTGTCAAACAAATACACGCAGGATAAATGATTTAACTTAACTTCTGAATAAGCAACTGCAATTCAATTAATAAAGTTCTCAGACTCTGTTTAGTTGATTACTTATTGCATATTATATGTTTTACTCAAAAAGCACAAGATAAAAATACTAGTATTTCATTATTAATTCCTGGCACAAAAAAATAGAAATTATGTGGCAAATTTAACACCCCCAAAAACTTTCTTTTTTGGATAGACCTACATAATGCACCTAGATGTCTGAATCCTGCTATGTCAGTTGTAACATAAAAAGCAATGGCAAATAGTTGATAGTACATAATCATGATAGTATAATACTGACGACGACGGTGATGCCTTCCTGGTCAAGTCTGCCAGTGCTGTAAGACGGCTCACAGACACGCACCACGTCTTTCACGTTGTGTCGCTTCAGCTCCTATATCCAACCACACAACACATTAATCCACGATAGAGTCCCTCTCGAATACCACCGGGAAAAAATCCCCCAAGCAGAATCCCCACAGGAAATATGCCGATTTGATGTAAGACAAAATCCCCCTGGCCAAATTCCCCACCCAAAATATGGGCAAACGTTTAAAACGCCCGAATGTAATAGCAACTTCAGTGTTGCTCTTCAGCCAAATCACTACCACGCTTACTGGTTATAAACAGAATGCTGTACGTAAAATTTTGCCCTACACCCTACTTGTTTACACACGCTGTCCATCATGCAAAATTATGTGTTTTGCAGAAAAACACATACTGGCCACCAAACCAAATTTGGGGCTGCCGCACGTTGTTCCTTGCTTCCTTTAGTCCCCCTCCTTATGACATGGGGTCCACGAGTTCCCTTGCACAGTGCACACACACACACATCCATCACACTACTACTCACGAAAAAACAACTACGATACAAGTACTCGTACAGAGCTGAAAGCATTATTGTGTAGACTATAGTTTTTGACTCAGCTGACCGTATATGCGGGTACATCTAAATAAAGTCACGACGATAAAAACTTGACAGCGTCTATAAATGAACTGTGCACTTTGAAAAATGAAATCTCTGCTGCACGCTTATGCAAGACGGTGCGTGCGACCGGTATGGCTTTACTTGCTTGCACGGGTGAGCGACTGGGGACAGTTAAATCACCCGAGAATCACCTCAGTATACAACAAACCGCTAAAGTCAACTCAGCCTTTCATCCGTCCAAGGCAGGTAAATCAAATATTAATACTGGCCTGCATGGCTGGGTTCAAGGCAGGGCGCATTCACCCGTGTCCGTTGTCAGGTAGCACTGCGTGATACCATATGGCAGGTGACGCTCCTTATAGCTTAAACCTAACATTATTGCCCTAACCCCTGACCTCCCCAACAAAATCTAGCACGAAGGTTTACTCCTGCGCTGGGCAACGTTCACAACAATTCTGTGTTTTACCTTCATGTGCAAGGTAGACCGGCAGACGGACCGACTGGCAATAACAGTACTCAGTCTAACTTAGACTGGACAATCACCGTTATTACCGACCGTCAAAGTACAACAACCATAATGATACTAGAAGACACTGACAGCAGTGGTTCACGTTGAAACTGAACGACTTTCCTATACGACAGCCACAGCGATGCAAGCAGCCACTCCACAGGTATTCTAATGTATACAAACATAACAGGAGGCGGGAATAATGGGTCACTAGGTCCACCCAGGCACTAAGCATAAGTGCACTAGACTTCTGCTTGAATACGCTGCAAGACCAATACTGGTGTTGACGCAGCGGGAAGGTGCCCGTCGGACCTAGGAAGGTAGTCTATACCGGTACTATAGGCTTAGATCAATAACAATTTAAGCAATCACGCACAACGTGTCAAGACTATAACAATATTAGTTCATTATTGTCTGGCAGACATATCGTTTACCTGACCAATCGTCAGCAGCTCAATAGCATAATGGCCTTTGCATATGTGCAATAAATGATAATTTACAACCCAATACAATACAATACAACATTTACTTCGTTGTGTACTGCTGTATATACGAGTCACTGCAACACAAGTTCTTTGCAAGTTTCTAGCGCCGTTGCAGCTTTTCAGCCACCTGGTACAATAGTATCCGTCGGTCTTACGTTGCATTTTTTTTACGCGCGACAGCATGTAATGCTTCTCGCGTATGAGCCATCGTCTAGGTGTCTGTCCATCCGTAGGGACCAACTTAATTCACGATTTCACGGCCGCGACATTTTCCGTGAAATTGGCCTTCTTCCGTGAAAAACGCCGATTTCTGTGAAATCCGTGATTTTTTCGTGAATTTTAGTGCTTTTAGTTTGATTTATGACAATTAAAGAGTTTTATCAGCAGCTTTTGTACGGATGTTGCTGTTTGCTACGTCTCGCACTTCAGCACTAAGTAGTTGACATTGACTGTCTTGAGTCTTTACTTAGTGTAGCAAATATTCGTTGTTCTGAAATTTCTTCGTTTGCATTAGTGCAGCACCTCGAAGTAACGTCTATGGAGCCCGTGAATTTCCCGCGAATTTCTGAAACTCTTTCCGTGAATTTTCCGTGAAATTTGACACATTTAAAAAATTCTGCCGTGAAATCATGCATTTTTTTCCGTGAATTCGGTTGGTCCCTATCCATCCGTCACTCATGATCTGTATCAAAACGGTGCAAGCTAGAATCACGAAATCTTTACTGTTGGCTCCATCAAGGACTCCACTTTTTTGTGACAAAATTTTGTGTCCCTGGGTGAGGGGGTTCAACTCGAACGAGGGTGTCAAAGGGGGTACCCCCCAAAAAACATTATTTTGCCGCTATTGGCTTGTCTAGTGTGAAGAAGACGGTTGCAGATAGACACACACATGCTGCATATCATAACAAGCACTGGTGACGGACTATTGCGCTGACATGGCTGGAAATAGAACTGGACAGTAGACACCCTGCGAACAGGAACTGTCACGCGTCTCATGAGCTTTGCTCAAATTACTTGTTATTCCACAACTACCGACAGCTATAGCTCTGTCTAAGAAGTCTGTTTAACACTTGCACACGTGATAAGTTTGCTGTTACTATGTATTCCCAGTACGTTTACAGCGACACTATATGCTTTACACGGCATACACACAGCACATGTTAAGACAACCGTGATTGTAAAATATTCAGCAGCATCAAATGGGTTGTGTAAGACCCAAACCTCACTTGCTTCGAATTGTTGAGGATTTGCTGGATAACACGTCGTACAACAAGAAAGCCCAGCTATCGCTATGGAAAAGGCGCTACAGCATATAATGTTCCTGTTGCAGTACTGACCTTCAAGGTCATCCAAGGTCAATGATTTTCATGTCATTTGAAAAAGAATAAGCCTCTTCCCATTGATAATTAATAGCAACCTTGGCCCTATCTCTCATCGTTTTCGAAATACGGCCACTTACTGCTTAAAACCTTGCACTGAAAATTGCGGCCAAACCGCTGCAGATGGAGCTATGCTTACTATTGACTGCCTACAAAAAGTTGCTAGCGCTCTAAACCACGGTACCATCGCCGACCCCCTATGACTTACCATTTAGCCACAATGTCGCACGATTGGCATACAACAGTGCGTTATGACCCTTCAAGGTCATCCAAGGTCAATGATTTTTATGTCATGTGAAAGCCAATATGTGATTTCCTAATAGTGATCAATAGCAACCTAGGCCAAGTCTTGCACCTTTTAGCCACAATACATCCGTGACGACGACGACGACAGACAACATATCGTGCCATAGACGATAGCATAGCTGAAGCGCGTCAACAACTGATACAACAAATCAACAGCAAAACTTAGTAGTGGACTTTGGGTCTTAATCTGCCCATATATAGCAAGGCGCGGGACAGTCCAAACGTGCAAAAAGCGATTACTGTACAAGGCGTCGCCGGGTCGTCCAACAGCCTAGTCGTAGCTGAGCGTTAGCAACACTTCCGTATATAGCCCTCTGTCTGACTGTAATATCCTGTGACTAAGCTAAAGCAAACGCACAAATTACAGTGACCATTAGAGCAATCTATCACAGCTAACGACAGTAGGGCGACCGCTGCTATACGTTTGTAACCGCAAAAAACGTATGTCGGCCCAGTGCCGACATATTATGCAGCCAAAAACTCTTTCAATATTCCCTCTTATTCTCCACAGTCCACAACATTGGATTGGCAGAAGATTATTCTAATGTGTAAGGACTAAAGAATGTCATTTACCAGCACTGCTGCTGTGATTCCAGTTGCGATGTGGGACTACTGTAGCATGTCGCTTGCAGGTATTCAATGAAAACTCAGCCTGGCCATCCCTCCGTGTGTTCTGCAAAGGCGTAGTGGCGATAGTTACAGCCACCGACAGGGAACAAACAGCCAGTTCTGCATAGCGGTAGGCCATGTTAAAAGTGCCGGATGTTAAAAAACCGGCCATCCGGCCGACTTGGGCTGTATCCTAGCTTAATTGGGTCTAACCCTCGCCGGCTCAAAGCGTCAGATGAGCTCCACCCAATGGACCTAGCTATCTCTACTAGAAATCTTCTTCTTTTCCTTTTTCTACTTCATTGGATGTTATCCACTCAGCGTTTCTGAGAGCACGCATAGAGAAATATCAACTACTATGTTATGGACACGTGAAGACTGAAGAGGATAAGACAATAAATAAAGCACACAGCAGTTGACATAGGCCTACAGTTAATCCTATTGACCGACACATGACCACGCTAACGCCCACGCTTGAAAACGATGCCGGACGCACATCTGCCAAAGCCACCGAAAGCCAAACACTATTAGGCAGAAAGCTGAGATACAGAAAGAAACTGTAAATAAGTAATTGAGTGTATAGTACTGTATACTATACTATAGTTATAATCAGCACAATCCGAGAAGTCACGACCGCCGCAGTCGCATCAAATGCGAAAATAAACGTCTTCAGCAGTCACACTGGACAAGGAAAGAAATAAAAGAAAAGAATAAGCATCAACAACAAAAGTTTATGACCCGTATTACGTTACGTAATGACGGCCATAATCATACAGCCGGCAAGACATTAATGACGAGTGATGACAGCATCATACTGTGACAAGTACAGTAGTGATGGCGTTGCCATGGCAACCAAGCAGCCCAGCATCTGCAGCCGATGGCGTAATAATAGCCTCTTCATGGTGTTGTTTACTAACACACCTGCCTGGCAGTAGCTTCACCCAGCCAGCCAGCCAGCGGCAGCAACTGTGTGGCAAACCTGCCAGACTCCTCGCAGCCAAAACACCACACTATGGTAGCTACGGGATCACGCTGCGTGACACATTACGGTATTTTTTTGAGTCTACACGTGGAAATACTTGTGGTCATTGTTACAACAGTATTAAACTTCAATCGATTTCTTGCGCGTAAAAGTAACCACAAATAGCTGGAACGTATTTACATTAGGAAAAAAGCAATTCTATTGTTTTATGATTCCATTCCACTTTCAACATGTCAATTTGCAGGTGCATCTCCGCTAAAACTATTAAACACTGCTGGTGCTGGCGGAATCTGCTTTCATCACTGAACTTTCATAGTCTGGGCCTGTGATGAGATATTCATTAGGCACTGAAGAATTTTCTCCAAAACTGTAAAGTAAAAACTTTGGTACTTGATAATGATATAGCACGCTTCTTACATAAGTCAAGACTTGTGACCGAAAGCGCTTTATAATCTCGGCAGTGGCAGCTGCTGACTGGCATGAGCTAGTGATACCGCTGCGCACTATGCGGCCATCCATTGCCCGGGCTAGTGAACAACATCTGCAGTGCAGCACGCACACATACCACCACCCCAATCACAGCCAAACTATAGGCCTTCGCCAAGTAGCCCGTAACTCATATCCAACGTAGGGTAGGAGGCTAAGTTGTCGCCGACGGTCAGTACCGACGGTTTATCTCTCTGCAGACAGTCACCCATCCAAAATTCCAAGTAGTGACCAGGCTCAACGGACGCAACGTTCTAACTATTACATGGTTCCTACTACTTTTCAGAATTCATTTTCCCGGACTCTTTCCCGACAAAAAAAATGATTTTCCCTGACTAACTTTTTTTGCGTTACACCAATAAAATAATAGCACGTGCATGAGTCTACAACAAAAACTTGGTACATTGTAAAATAGCAACACAAAGCACCTGTGGTATAAAGGGAATTTCTGCGTCGAGGCGCACCAGAGTTCTGATGTTTTTATGTCGGAACATTGGCGCATTTTCGTGCACTCGTTGGTGCTAAATTCAGTTTCCATGACTTTTCCCAGACCCTCTCAGTTTTTCCAGACTCTTCCTGACCGCTAGTGCGGTGAGGAAAAATCAGGGGAAATCAGGCCAGTGCGTCCCGTTCCGGTCCGTCACTTAGTTCACTTATCAACAGACACCAGCGCGGCTTCTCAGCGACTTCCTGGTAACATAACGCATCGCCGGCGGCCTACCTCTCTCCCTCAGTGTGTTAGCTCTTCGCACCGCCACACACGGCACGGCATATAACTGTGTAACTTGTTATAGCGCCGGTGCCCGGTCAGTCAGTCAGCAAGCACAGTGATGCGATTGGACGCTGGTTGGTACGCCGTAGCACCTATACACCATGGATGAGAACGGAGCCACTCAATGGCCTTGGCTGCAGCGTTGAAAGCCAACATCCCAGGAAAACACGGTGCCAGCCAGCCAGCCTGCCTAGTTCAAAACTACTTCTGCGTCACTGAAAAACTGTTTATCATCGCGGCCGATAAGTTTTCATACGTATCTTAAGTGCACTGGGGGAGAGGGGAAAGAGGAAGGGAGAGCTTAGCGTAGCGGTAAAATCCTTGGCCCGATTAGTCCCGAGATGGATGACGATTACGCTGGCTACGCTATACAGCCTTGGTATTTAATCAAGCCACCCGGGGCAACTCAGCCTGGCCATCCCTCCGTGGATAAGCATAATGAGTAGTAGTCGGTAAAAGCTGCAGCATGATGGGCGTTATTAGGGCGACTTGGGTTCGATCCCTCGCTGGCTCAAAGGGCCGTAACGGATAAACTGGCATCGCAATAGACTCTGAATCATTGACGTATTCGTAAATCTTCCTTCCATCTTCAGCGCTACCAGCTGTACACTAATCTACAAAACTATAAAGTCTACGCCTATTAGACTGTATAGCCATGCAGAGGGGACCCTGTATAACAGCGCTGTCACTTGGACCACTTTAAAAACAGTGCTGAATAACTGCTTCCTTCCACGTTTCCATCTAATCGTGAAGCACGCACAAAATACAACCGCCTGTCTCGAGAAGACAAAAAGCACCGGACGGAGAGGGAAGACAGAGTAGGCGGCAGCCGCTGTGACGACGTGATCTAAAGGTCATATGTTGTTATGCAATATATAGCCATAGCCGGCCCGTGTTGTACTAACATTACATACACCAAGAAAGACCACACTGCTCGCCTAGCGGTCGAGTTCATGTAACGTTATCTACGCCGGAAAAAGCCTGAAATAGTCGTAACAGCAGAGACTGTAACGTATACAGCAAGCAACGAAAACACCACGGAATAACTGCGCAAATAACGCAGAAATACAAGAATACATTAGACCTATACTACGTACTCGAGGGGTAGAGTTGCTAACCCAATCATAAGATTGACTAACTGCACGGCTACGACTGACAAAAAACCCCGCCGTTAGGAGCTCGCCCACGTGTAATAAAATAAAACGAGATTTACAATTTTAAAAAAAAACTTCTTTTGTTGCAGCGCATGCAAACCCCAGCAATAAAGCACAACTCCACCGGTCCGGTGCCAGCAAGTCTGTGCAAACTTGCATAAAACTTGTGAGGCAGCTTTACTAAAAAAACAATAAAACCACTCTATTATAAAGCAAAGTAGATTTGTTCTTCATGTTGTTTTAACGCCCACGTACAGACTGCTGCAATAAAACGAACTGTGCGGAGCGAACAGCGACCGTTTCCAGATGTTTTATTATATTACTGCACAATCCGTCCCCAACATAGCACGCTCCGCAGCTAAAAACCCCACCAGGCTGCGTGGTCTTTTTCTCCTACGTGTAACCACAAACGCTGTGCAACTGTGCTGAAATATTTTCCCCAAGACTTGTACCCAAATATTGACCAACAAAAATAATTTCTCACCCACAGAAGAGGTTACAACTGACATGCAAAACAAAACACGGGAACAATAATAGTAAAACAAATCTGTGTATTATGTACACTTACTATACACGTAGCTACGGCCTAACTTTTATGGGTGTTTCGCATTTTTTCTGCGCGTTATTTGGGCAAATAAAACTCTTATAAAAGACGACGACTGACGACGACGACAACGCAGATAGCATCCTAGACGTTGCCATGGAAACTGGCTCCGGAGCACAGCGGGCGGGATGCACGTGTTTCAAGCCAGTGATAAAAGCCATTAGCCGACAACAATCTGATTCATGTGCCGGCTTCTATCCCGCGCCGCCGCCCGGAAGTGCCTGCGTGACTCTCTCCATCAATTTGCTCAGCAATGCACAATTCATCTCCCAACATACGCCACCTATTTACCATGTCTTGATCAACAAATTAGCACCTAATTACCCGTAGCGCAGAGTGTGTCAATACCACGGAAAATGAAAAAAAGCGATAACATTTACATGTCATATAATATTATACCTGTATAACAATCACCCTACAGTGGCACTGTGACTGTCAACCAGTTTATCAATCAAACACATTCATAGAGCGCGGTCAGCGCCATATGTGAAGACAAATTGGTGCAAACACTCTTCACTGCACACTCCCCACACTGCTGCTAAAATGCTACTAAGCACCAACCCCCCATAGCAGTGTCCTGGGTGGGGGAAGGAACGCAGGAAATTGCAATTATCCATCAGAGAGCTGCAAATATCTGACAGAAAGCACAGCCGCTCAATTCTGCGACTAAATTAAATAGACATTTTTTTCACCCACAAACTTTGATTTGAAAAGAAAACGTTTCCAACAGGCTAAAATTTAAGCCATTAAATGTTAACCTGCACCCTGCCACGACCCATACGGCTTCAAGCACTGAACATCAAAAAAATTTCGCCATCAAAATTTTCTCCACATGTCGCTGACTAGTGAGCAATTTGCAGAGGTTTCCTCAAGAGCAGTCAAATTAACTAAGAGGAGGCGCCTGGACACAAACAGTTTCCAACTAATGCAGCGCTACCCCCCAGCGTCTCTGCTGCAAAATGAGCTAATTGGCTTTCATTACGTCAACGTAGGTCCTTAAGAACCGCCCACTGGGCACGTGCAAGCTCACCTGCTGTAACTTGGATCTTTCCTCATCGGCTCAGAGATAATCGTATTGATCCAAGCTTACTTAGGCTCTAGCGCTGCAGATATAGGGCGTCGATATAGATATACCAATATATATAGATATACCAATGCAGATATAGGCAGAGATGCGAGAACACACACAGTGGTCAGTCGATGGTGCAGTTCTTTCACTGTGGATTAGTACAAAGACACCCCAGGTATCATTATCAATCAGTAATCTTAACCGACGTCATCTGCATTACACCTGTGCCTTATCATTGCCCAACGATGAACTATATGCTGTCAGTAGATCTCTTGTCAGAACCCCCACTCAAAATCTGCAGCATCAAAACCGTTACAGGCACGAAAATAATTACAACAGACACGTCTACGACAGCCAACAGTATATAGGAACTCAGTAATGCCCAATCCAACATGCTACCATCGTCGACCCCATACCACTTCCCCATCTCATTCCCCATAATAACAACATGTTCCCACAGGATGCTGATGCTACATAGTGCCAAATGATTTGAATGGCCCTTGTTTAAATAACTACCTCATTTGGCACATCCGCCGTACTTTGGACCACATCATTATGGCTACTGTCGCTGCTGGAAGCAGACGACAACGCTTGTAAGCTGTGAGTTAGGAGAGACAGTGCACCAGCTAAGTGGCAATGCCTGATTTATACTCTCATACTATACTGATGACCACCAAGTTTAATTTCTCTCAGCAGTTCTCTCCCTAACCCGCCAAGTAGGTGGTTGTCCCTGGCAAGGCACGCAAGACTCCAGTCCAGGAATGCTGGCTAGCTGCAGGCACCTGGGCCACTAAGCAGCAACAACAGCAGCAGCAGTAACAACAACAAAACAAGCAGTCCAGAACGAGCAGGCCCGCCCAAGGGCAAATTTGACGGTCACGTTCACCCTTGTACACTGTGTCTCAAAAAAAAACCGGACCCCTATTACGTTTTGAAATAACTCCAACAAACTGTGCCTAATAATAATAATGATTAGCTGAGAAAATCGTCAAAAGGTACTCAATATCGTAGTGTGTTA
>Ga0209367_1003774_pt1 | contig 20721 bp, 17 predicted proteins | sample WorMetLIZISLAND2_FD_187412 | JGI IMG/M metagenome (GOLD analysis project Ga0209367, IMG submission 187412) | Marine gutless worms symbiont microbial communities from Max Planck institute for Marine Microbiology, Germany - Olavius geniculatus... ...
CACCAGTCCTGTGACTGAATACCCTAGCTCTACGACAACCCGACCTCTTGCACTGACCTACAATACACATCACCTACATACATAGTAAACACACACAGTACTCCTTGCACTGACGAAGTTACATGACAAACGCAAAAATTGTCCTAAGTTTTCAAAGACCGTAGAATCATTACTAACTGCCCTGGTATCAGAAAAGCAGTAAGACACATTCAGTGAGAGGTTTTCATCAAGTCTTGCAGGCAAAAAATATAACATTCTTTAATATGTGACAAGAACTGAGTAACTTTAGTTCACAATGTATCCAGGTAATCGGAACAGTTATTTGCACATTTCTTTGCTTCGTCACTTCAGCTGAAAATTAAACGACTAAATTCTTCCATCTTTGTAAATGTTCAACGAATAATCGTGTAATCAGTCATTAATTTACTGAGTTTTAACATCAATTCCAGCCCAAATTAAAACACATTTACTTACTTATAGCAGTGCCAGAGGAGTAGCAGGAGCCATCATCACCGGCAGCCAATGGCATTCCTCCATCAGCGACGTCCGGCCGTGATTGGCTGACGCCGAGGAGACTGTTGTCGGTTGTCGTGGCGATGCTGGAGGTGGGCGGAGAAGAAAGGGTTTCAGAGTCAGAATCGTCATCATCATTATCAGTATCAGTGTTGTCACTGCTGTCATCGTCTGGCCAGTCGAGAAGTGCCGAGACGTTCGTGTGTTTACCGCTCGGACCTTTAACCCATGTCGCGTGGGGGTCTCTACGAAGACACGATAACAGCGCCTTGCGTGTTACGTCCTATACAACAAAACATCAGTAGCTCAGTAATAGTACAGCATTAGTAGTAACAGTGGTAGTAATGGGAGTTGGAGTAGTAGTAGTACTAACAGTAGTAATAGTAGTAGTAACTGTATTAGTATTAGAAGTACCTTTCACCCATATCGTGTGAGAGTCTTTACACAGCGCCTTGTGTGTTATGTCCTGCAGTGCAGTAGCAGTGCTGTTGGTAATAATAGCAGCAGCAGCAGCAGCGGCATCAGCAGTAATCACAAAAGTAATTAGGCAAAAGACAGAATTTTGCCTTGTTTATTTGCCAGGTGGCGCAGCATGGACTTTGCATTTGTACGTTTTGCCTGGCAACCCTGCAAATCTCCCTTCACCTCAAGGTCTATGACGTAGACCAATGCAATTGCATTCGTGCTATGCGACGTTGCTATGGAAAAAGTTTCAACACCCTAAAAATTTCCCCTAATTAGATTTATGGCTCTGGGTGGCCTCACATTGGCCTCTGTCCCAAATTTCTAGTCAGGGGCCCTGCCTCAAATTTCTAGTTATTATCATTTCATTACAATACAACATTCTCACGTTTAACTTACATCAACTTCGACACTGAAGATCTTGCTCTTCTTCTTGAGACTCGGTGAACAGTCGGCTGGAATCAGACCCTTGGCTACAGCCGAGAGGAACTCGAGGCGTTTGCCGCAGACGTTCCTAGCGGCCTCGACGATCTTACTGCGAGGTGTGCGAAGGTACGGGCGAGAGATCATCTGAGACAGTGTCTCTGTGCATTCTTCTAACTCCGTCTGTAACGCAACGTACATCAACCTTCAATAGACCCTGAATTTGACCTGTCAACACTACCTCTAGCAGTAACCATAGCCAGAGATGTGCATGAGACCTTCTAAGCTAAGAATAAGTCGCAAAACTCCGAGACCTAGACGAGACCAAGAAAATGAGCATTTTGTCTTGGAGGAGACTGAGATGAGACATTAGTATGTCTGAAGACGGTCTTGGGATCAAGATGGCAAAACCAAGACCTCATCACTGACCACAGCAGTGACAATCATACTGCAAAGATACAAATACAACATCATCTGAGATAGTATTTTGGCCAGTAGGCAGCTTCACAACCGATTCACGATACCTCTGGTACTTCCCGGAACAAATTGGGGCCATAACCCCCTCCTCCCGACCAGGAAAGAGAGAGAGAAAAAAAATCATTTGTCCAACTCTTGTCTGCAATGTAAAACAACCTTCAACAACTCCGGCCTTTACAAGTTAACACTTACCCCAGATGTAGCCATAGGCCGTGGATAATCTTACCGTGAGCAGTGTGCAGGTATAGCAATAAAATCAGAGGAAGAGAAAGAAATAGCAGTAGAACACGATAAAACCTCCCGTTATGAATGTATGGATGGCCTTATAGTAATAGTCAATAATCACACAGAAAAAGTGAACATAACGCTGCTTTTTTACTTTCTGGTGGGGATAAAACGAACAAAGCTGAGTGTAAGATTATATTTTAAGCTATCACTCTCAATGCTGAAAATGCCAAACTAGCTAGTTCCAATGCTGACTGGCCTGTATTAATCTTGTACTCTTCTAACAAAAAAAAACAAACAAGATGGCAAATAAAAAAAAACTCAGCTGTCATTAGGTTAGGAAACAATGCTGCCTGATAACATGCAATTTCTCGAGATCGGAACCGCCATTTTGGGAAAACAGGTGTCCACAGAGAGACAGCAATAATATCGTTAGATAGGGCACTGGTCCTTGCCTTGCCTTGCCTTCAGGGTGGGCAGGCTCTTACACCTGCCCAGCGCTGAGGCCGTATCAGTTCGGCCCAATGCGCGTCCCCAAAAGTAACCACAGGTTATAAGTAACGGCTATAAAGCCGTAGACGGCTGTGAAGCCGTAAATAACGGCTGTGAGGCCGTAAGTAAACGGCTATAAAGCCATAGTCGGCTATAAAGCCGAAACCAGCACAAAAGCACTGGTAACGTGTAGTAAATGTTCTCACGTATTTGGTCAGCTCTTAGTATGCTCCTATCCTCCAGATTGTAGAAATCTTTCGGGTCATCGGAGCAAAGCCCCACCACCACGTCAAGGTGGCTGACCTCGGTGGGGTAGGGCACTGGTAAGTTCCTATAAAATTGCACCATAAGTGCGACCGTTAGCAAAATTGACTAAAAACGACGTGGGAAACCGGTCGTTACCTGCATGCACTCAAAGATGGGTTTCTTGTATCCGGTTTGCTCAAGGTAATATCCGTAGACGTAGGAGCACTTGAGGACGTGTCGGGCTTTGAGTAACTGCGTGACAGACTGCTGAATAAACTTAATCTGTTCCTCGACTTGGTCGTCTGACTGCAGTACGGCGCGGGCCAGAGAACGCATCTTCTGCATTGCCGTCTCATACAGAGGCAACTCCAACTGAAACACGTAATAAGTAAATAAATACATGAACAAATAAATAATTCATCGATCAGTGAATAAATCAATCATCAATATATGAACAAATGAATGAATATATGCAGCCTGCCTGGCACCTATAGCAACTACTAGTGACTTCACATATTACTGATTTAAGTTGGTCCCTTGTTAAGGTCTGGAATTGGTGACCCTGGTCTTAAATAAATCTTAAGATTTTGGTAATTATGGCATACCATCGAATAATGACAACTACCTTTCCTACATCAGACTGGCTGTACTTGACAGAAAATTAATACTCACATGGTTACGGAAAGACACAAAAAAAAAGAACCCTTTTTTATCTAGCTCAACAAATACCAACATTTCCCAGTTTCCAAATCCTTAATGAGACCATTCCAGCATGAATTTTATCAGGTGAATATGTTAGACCGTGGGAATTGAGTACACGGGATTTTATGACGAATAAATGAATGCTACAAAAGTACACGATATCCCAAAACATACATGTTTTCAAGTGGTTCATATGCGTTAGCAACAGGCTAATTGCAAAAAAGCACAAATATTATGTGTTAGGTTAGATGTTTACCCACATTTGACTACTGAAGACAGATTAAATGTATATAAGCTAACACATTACCTTGTACTTGGGCATTATAATTTGTGCAATTTTATATCTGTTACTACCGGTACACACAAAAAACAAATTGCTGGCAGTTTTTGCAACTAGAAGCACCCCGCCCTATACGGGTGGGAGTTTTCCGACATAAAGCACTACACGTTGTGCTAAGCAGACGGGCTTGTAGAATCAGTGGGGAAAGAAGATCTAACATCGCCATCCCCTCAGGCTACTCGCGGGGCAGGTGGGGGTCAAGGTGGGGGCACGTACCTAAGGCCCAAGGACTCAAATGCTGCAGTCGAAGTTAGCGACCATGCAACAGGGAAGATGCTAGAGGGGCTGACAGACAAACAAACAGACTCTACGCGCATTACAGTAAGACAGTGGATACTTTGTAGCTGTTTTCGTGGTTCTTGAAGCGGCTGTAGTAGTGCATGAACCGGTTCATTTCCTGCACCTGCTTGTTCTTCAGTTCAGCCTTCAACACAAACAACCATTTGTAACTGTGATGTAATGAAAGTATTCCCCTCACCTGCATCACATGGTAGTTAACACTGTGTGATTGCATATGGCAGGTGACGTTCTGTAGCTCTGCGATGGGTTTCCCGTAAAGAGCTATACACAGCCTTAAACCTGTTTGAGCTTTTCGGAATCAGGAATTTGAGACACACTCTCACAAATCAAAGAACTCCTCTTTATCCGTTTTTCTAAATGAAACTGTACACGTTAACAATCGAGCTCAGAATTTTTGTTTAATTTAGTTTATTTATTCCATCACTTAGTTTTTATCTATCTGTTAGCTAAAGCAAGACAATAGAACTGACTGACACAAAAGAGTACCTCGGTCTTCAGTAAGTCCTGTTGCTCCTCCACTTTGCGAACGACTTCGTAGCGATTGCAGCGGAAATAACCTCCGGTAGCTGTACTATGCTTCTTCCAGGGCTCCAAGCAGACCCAACAGAAGTCGTACTTGCACTGCAGACGCCACACAGAACACAAAAGCACAAATCGTGGATGAAAAAAAATCGTCACAGTTGTGGATATTAATTCGGTTTTACAGCAAGCACTATTTGCAACAGAACTGGTGCACGTTTCCATCATGGCTCCAAGCAATACGGCCGAACAGTAAACAATACTGGAGAAAGTGTTTAGTTTCTGTGTCAAATGTCGCTTCATTTAAAGAGGGATATGAGCATTTTACCCCAGCATGAAATGTGTAACCCACTCAAAAAATCCAAAAAACAAGGATGAGACTAGAAGATGGCACATTCACTGTGGCAGGACCTGCAGTCTGGAATTCCCTGCCTGCTGAACTGCAAAATGCCACAACCAGAACTATCTTTTTATTGCATCTTAGAACTTACTTATATAATAATCATTTTAAAAACATGTTATAAGTTTTAAAGTTTTGTTATATATGTCTCACTCAGTAAAGAGTCTGGTTTTTATCGCATAATTTGTTTTATTTTATTACTGCTTGACTACGGCGAACACACCTTAGAGCACTTCATGTGGTTGCAGCCTTCGTTCTTTTGAATCGGTGACTTGCAGCTGGAGCAAGGCTTAGAGTTGGTCACCAGCCACAGACAGTTGGCCGAGTTTTCCAATGCTTCCTCTGTACCTGACACTGGACGCAATACGTACATCACACCATATTGCATGTAATGTTTTACTACATGGTACAGATACAATACAGTAACTGCCATCAAATGTTCTACATTATACAATACATGAAAAAGTTAAAACGTCGTATACAGTGGTTTATGAAAAACCCACTGCAGAGCCACGGAGTATCTGGAATACGGAATCACACAGTGCATGCTGTGTTATCTGCCATCCGACACAAATGAACATCTCTCTATAGCTACCCATTTTCCATAGTGTGGTCCGTCAGTCTGTAGTATGTCACATATATTGTGCACCCTACTTCAACTGTTTGACGGATTCATTTGGTACTTGTGAGGTTTAATGACGAGTTGTTATACAAGGGGGTCCGTGACCCCAAGGAAACGGAAGGTTTGGGCGGCAAAACCCCTGGCCAAAAAGGCCTACTTCTGATGCACGAGAGGGCAACATAAATGAGCGTTTTTGCATTTTACCAAATTATTTCGGTCACTTATTTATTGCCGATTTGTCAGCATTTCAAGCAGCGGTGCCATGGGTTAAGACAATGAAAACAATGAAAGCAGAAAGTTGAAATTTTATGATCGACAAAGCTCTCTCTCTCTCCTTCAGGCTGGTTTAGATCCCTTGGGTGAGGGGTCAGCCACACAGGTTCTCCGTCTCCACTCCGCTCTATTCCCCACGTCCATCAGGTCGACCTGCAAGTCCTTCGTGTTGTACTTCACGACGTCGATCCACCTTTTTCTCCGTCTTTCCCTACTCCGTTGTCCACGTACGTCTGCCTCCAACATTCTCCTGACACAATCCTCCTCTTCTCGGCATTGTACATGCCCAAACCATCTCAACCTGGCCTCCCGTACTTTGTCCGTGATGCACGCTACTCCGAGGATGCGACGGATATCGTCATTCCTTTTCTTGTCTCTGAACGTGAGGTCAAGAATCCATCTGACACAAATGAACATGACCCACCTTAACCCCAGCCAGTCGGGCTGGTACATTATTTAGCTACTCAAGAGGGATGAAAGGCTGAGTTGACCTTAGTGTTCGTTTTGGTTACATACTGAAATGATTAGCGCTCTAATAATATCAGTTGGACATGAAAAAGTTTGAATTGTTACCTAAAAAATTTGTGCACATTTTTTACATAACAATTCAAACTTTCTGATGCAACTTTTTGTGCAAATTATTATTGCTACTGTTCCAACTATTACAACTACCATTCAGCTGACAATACTGAAATTTGACAGGTTTCGAAATAGTTGGAATCAAGTTGAAACTATCATCACTACAGCTAGAGTTATCGCTGTTGATATTCCGTTCACAGCAGTTTACTGACGTTGTTCTGGCTTGACTTCGGCAATCTTCTGGTGCCAACTGTTCCAGTTCTCACAACTTGCTGGCTCGTGTGCCTCACCAAGGCATTCCCTGCACCAACGTCAACACCGTCGGTCACTAATGATGAGATGTCAATGATAGTACAAGCTGGGCCAGAAAACTGGACTGTTTCAGCATTGATGACTTAGCAATGGTAAGCGTGTGTAAGTAAGTAAGTAAGTAAAATGTAAATTTATATAGCACATATTGTTAAAATTAACCTCTAATGCGCTTATGTGATATGTCAAAAACGTCAAAATTTAGCTCAGCCAAAGCAAAAAACTTGGATATCCATGCATGTAAGTATTTTTCGCCAAATTAGGTAAAAAAAAGTAACAGACAACAGCTGGAAAACACTTAAACAAAAATATGTGAATAGGAGGTTCCAAATACAGCTAAAGAGAAATGAAATTGGAGCACAAGCAAAGTAAAGTCCTTCCAGCGCCACAAGGCCCATACATAGTGCTGATCTCCATGTCCTGTATATGTGTTACCAACAGAATGTGCATTTGTTGCCACAGATCAGTGAACAGATCATGAGAACCTCATTCTCTGTTGACTGTGATAACAACTATGATACTACAACTACTAAATCTACTACAACTACAACAACAACAGATCTGATGAGTTACTAACCAGCAAAATGTATGTTCGGAACCACAATCGACAGATCGTGAAAACTTCATCCGCTGCTGACTGTTGCATGCACCGGCGCCACCCAGCCCGCTGGTAGACGTCATCGGCAGAGTGTACTGCTGTGTCGATGAATTGTCTGTGTTAACATTGAGTCTCACAGCCCGACAACAGCCAGGCCATGGACACCACTTGATCAGCGGGTTTGTGTCCACAAATGCCTGCAGCATCAGCAAAAACATCAAGAGTAGTCAACATCTATGACTTTTCATAAAAAACCAAACTGGGCTATGGAGCGTCACCTGCCATATGGGATCACAGTGTTTCCTGCCACCCGACACAGGTGCACACCCTGCCTCAACCCCAGTCAGACAAACTGGTAGTCGATTCACCTACCCGAGAGGGATGGAAGGCTGAGTTGGCTTAGCTGATTTACCTACCAAGTAGAGACAGAAGGCAGCTTTAGTCTTAGTCTTAACATTCTAGTTCTGCTGCCAACATTGAGTGCCCAACGCAGTGCAAAGAGGTGGGCGAATAAAGTAAGTTAAGTACGATACTATGTTATCAGACTGAAGAAATGCTTACACTCAGTCGATGCATGTCGTCTACAAGGGTACGTACATCTGCAATCTTGTAATTGCTTAAAAAGTCCTAATCTTTGTCTTATGATCTTGGTTTCACCTCTTGCCCTTATACCTTTGGTCTTAATCTTGTAGTCTTCGTGCTATCATAGGTCCTGTTTCCGCAAATGGATCACACACCTGTCACCTGACACTACTGAACATGGCGGATGTGGCACATGCAAACAGCACAGCAGCCTAAACCAAACAGAGTCACCAAACCATTATAATAATGCAAGACAAAAGGACAACATCATGAAAACTAAGCAGTGCTGTATAAAACATCTTACTATAAACTCATAGGTTAAAACGGTGGTTAATAAACTACACAAATTCATCAGATTATAACCTCTACAAGCCTTACAGTAAAACTGTTGACATTTCGGCAACCATTATGGTGATATCTAGCAGCGAACAAGTCTTCCCAAATCAAAATGCTAACAATTTAACTGATAAAAAGCTGTAATTTGAACAATTTTTACTCCTCGTGCGCTACTTCCTAATGCAGCAAAGAGTAGTATATGAGATCAGTATAATATTGAGAACCGACTGACGTCCAACCTCTGTTTCTGGAAGAGCCTTCCTGGAAGAACTTCAAACGGCCATATCTCCATAAAGGTGCCAGATAGAAGCATGGTCACAATGGACCATCCATAAGAAGTCGACCGCAGGGAGTCAAACGATCACGTGACCGATAACGTCACGTGACCCCATAAGGTCAAGGTCGTGACCCCATTATCTTTGAGGTGCCACATCCCCACATCAGTGCCAGATAGACGCATGCGTTGAGATATAACAAGACAAATAGCAACTAGCATCATCGACTGTTGTTGGAAATTTTTTCCTGTCATTTTCTAAAATCGAGCAATATTTTATAAACTTCGGGGAGACAATTTCCAATAACAATCTCGACGCCAGTCACTATTGGTATAATATTAAATGGGTCTCAATTAGATGCTGGGTCTCTAATACAAGCCAAAAGGAACGAAAAAGCTTTTTAAAAAATACAAAAAAAAATGATGCGCGAGAGGAGTATGTTAGGTTGGTCACAATCTAATAATATTTCTTGTTATAACTGTCAATAATATAACCAGTTAAAATTTGATGAATCTGTATAGTTTATGAGCCATAGAAAAGATAGATTTACCTTGATGTCGAACTGGAGGTATCGCCGAGCCATGCCACGAGAAACGACCGTTTCGATCAGCTCGACGGGAACCAGCTTATCACAGTCATAGCCGGGACACGTTATGTTATGAGCATCACCTTCTTCTATCTTACCACTCAGGTACCTACAGAACATTTGTATATCACACCAATCAATATCAGGAATGGGTCTGAGGCCACAGACCACGGCCAAGGCTAGTGGTTGTCAAGGCCAAGGCCACAAAGTAAGTAAAGTGCTGGTGAGCATCATAAGTCCTGCAGCTTAGTCTTATTCAAACCGTAACGAACCACACAAATGCTCAGACAAACATAGTTTCAATGTTTCACTGGATATATTATACACTGAATACCAAAAACTCATTGCAAGGAGAACGCTGGTTGCAGGTGACTAAAAGCCAAAAACAGTGGTCTTTGAGGCAAAGACCAAAGCCAAAAAGCACAATTTTTGTCCCCGAGAAAAATCCTCTAGGACCCCATCTATGCCAACCATGCCTGAAACAGGTGATCGATGTTATGTACCAATAGGACCAGCCAGCCAGGTGTGTCAAACCAATCACAGCTGGGACACGTTATGTTATGGGCATCACCAATTAACCAATCACCATGTTCTATCTATCTTACCAATTAGCTGATGTTACAACAATAGTATTAATGTTTCTTGTCTAAGACTGTACATTGATTATTGCTGTTTCATTACTTTTCTATGAACATTTAAAGTAGTTGAAAACAATGGCACAGCCAGTCACAAGCTTTCTGCAAGTTACACGAAAAAAGTTCGATCCCTTCCTTCCCCCCTTCCCCTCGCAAAGAACTCATAAGCATTATTACAACAAGACAGTGCAGAAGGCAGAGACTAGCCCATAATAAAACAATGGCAATCAAAGAACAAAATATAATCAAATAAAGTTTCAGGGACAATCAACTGCAACAGAAAACTTGTAGGTAAGAACCCACAAAACAAAATAGTAAATTTACTTACTGTTCCCAGCATGCTTTGCAGAACTGATGATCACAGGACATCATGATTGGTTCGTTGGTGACTGGAAGATCACAGATGCCACACTGAAATACACACTATTATTCCATCATCATCACTTCTGCATGAGAGAACACTAAAATCAGCATTTAAAGCAAAGGCAAAAAGGTCCGGTACTTGCTGTTGCACTTTTTATACAGAGTTGGTCATGAAAACGTGGCACTTTACTTTTGTCCATATCTTTGCCAATTAATGACCGATTTTCAAACTTCTTTCACTGACACACTCTACCGACAATTTGCAGTAATATGATTATTATATATCCCACCACACCGTAAATGCGTCTCTACACTAAGCTGTGAAATATGAATGAAATATGCATGTATAACGATAATAACATGAAAAATGTTGCTAAAATTGAAAAAAAAACACTTCGGATCAACACTGCGGGGAATGATCTGTATAACACTAGACTGTGTGGTCTAACACAGTCTAGTGTCATATGGATCATTCACCGCAATGTTAGTCTGAAGCGTTTTTTCATTTACTTACATGTTTGTTATTATCGTTAAATTTTTTACATTTATGTTTCACAAGGTAGTGTAAAGATGCATTTACGGTGTGGTGAAATATATAATAATCACGTTATAGCAAATTGTCCACGGAGTGTGCCAGTGAAAAAAATTTTAAAATTGGTCAATAATTGGCTAAGATATGTACAAAAGTAAAGGACTACGTTTTTTATGGCTCACTGTGTATAAGTCAGACTTGCGACCAGAACACTTTGCAATCTCTGAGGAGACATCTGAGTGACATGAGCTAAAGAAACGCACTGAACTAAAATTAACGGATAAGATTTAATTATTGACCAATGGCTGAACAGGGCAAGCCTATTGGTCATTGGTTGACACGTACATGTGTGTAGTCACGTAGTCACTAATGCCATTAGACGGTGCCTACTGTAATGCACTACTGCTTGCCATTGATCAGTGAACAGTTGGACCCGTGGTGCAGCCAGCAGACATACCACACAAGCTGCAGAATGTAGGATTGAATGACCACCAACATGGACAGTCAACTAAAACAAAACATTTGTGCAACGAAATCAAATTATATTAATGTCATTGTTACCGCAGCAGACGGGTATTTTGCGATGGTGGCTGTGGAGTTATTCAGTTCGAGACTGTTACATCTGATGATGGCGAGACCAATCTTTGGTGACGTCACTCCACATTTGTTACAGCAGGCCACCGGGTCCTGTATCCACGACTCCAACAGCAATTCCCGCGACCACTCTGTAAACAAAAAAAACCCAGAAAATGACTTAAACCACAAGAAAAACAACCTTGAAATGCTGCACCAAAATATGACTGCTAGACAGAAATTTGTAGTCTTGGAACACTTCCCAGAGGGTGTGGCGATAAAAAACCATCCCATAAAGGAAGGACTCTATCTCTGTGAACTACAGCAGTTTTTTACATGCGAGAGCTAGCATAGCTAGCTATAGTGCGTATTACCTATGGTAATTCTGTCTTGGTGTCTATCACAACCCAGTACCGATTGGAGCCCATGTGAGATAAAGACTTCCGTTCTTCACCATATGATAGCTAAGAGTCTCTAGTATTTTGTGACAAAATTTCATGCCACTGGGTGAAGAGGGTCCCCACGAACGAAAGGGAGAAAGAGAGGCACATCCCTTAAAAAGACGTTATTTTACCGCCATTGGCTCGTCTAACGTGAAAATGGTTGCAGATAGGCACAGACATGCTGTTATCATAACAAGCACTGGTGACGAGCTTCTTAGAAATGTCAACATCGATGACTTTGAATGACCTTGAACTCCCAAAATAAGGGTTTTTAGTAAATTTTTTCGTGATTTTCAGCTGTAACACGCATTTCAAGAGTGAATTGCGCCGAAATGGCTGGAGATAGACCAAGACAACCTGCATATGAGATTTTCAGCATTAAATGTAGATTTCAGCAATTTAAGTCTGGATGCTCTAGGTTCAAGGAGGCCTGTGCACATGAGTGTCAAAGAGGGGTTCCGCTCTTAAAAATGATTATTTATCCGCTGCTGGCTTGCCTAACGTGAAAATGGTTGGAGATAGGCACAGACATGCTACTTAACATAACAAGCAATAGCGACGAGCTTCTTAGGAATATCAATATTGATGACGTTGATTGACCTTGAACCCTAAAAATAGGGATTTGTGGCGATTTTTTGAGTGATTTTTGGCTGCAAAGGAGTGAATTGCGATGAAATGGATGGAGACAGACCAAGATTACCTGCGAACATAAACTGCTAAAGGTACTCGCGCATCTCATGGGCATTAGCTCAGACTTCTTGTTTTCCTACATGAGAGGATTCAAGCCACATATCCACCCTCTGTCATTAAAATATATCATAATATTTGAAAAATATGATGCAAAAAATTTGCTTCTATCTCCTATGGCCATAGCCGGAAGTTTTTCTAGAGGACATTTCTTAATCAGCACACCACATGGTTCGTCACACGTACCATGGTTTCTGAGTAAAGCTTCAGCCGTGAAAAGTGGAATTCTCAGCATATCGGAAGTCTCAACCAGCAGCTGGTCTTTGGCCTCTTGCAAGTCCTGCGCTCCAAGCCCACAGTACGCCTGCCACGCACCAGCATCGTAAACAATCTCAGTACTACACTGCACAAGAAGAAAAAATTCTGCTCTGGGAAATGAATAATTCAGCTGCGTTGCACGTAGCATTGTCTCATGCTCAGTTGGAAGAATATTTCTGCAGAAAACTGCACACTAACAAAGTTCTGCCTGCCATTTGACACCGAAGAGAATGAAATCAATGACGAAACAAAATAAGAAAGCATAAGTTACTATTACATTACACCCCAGTGCCTTCTAGTTATCAGTAGCAGTTGGCATTTGCACTGAAGCTGGTGAAGAAAACAGATGGTCGGTACGATTCCGTTGACTATTATGCCTCCATCAAAAATGGTTTTTAAGGCACATTTGACCCCATTATGACCTTGACTTTTTGACCCCCAAAATTTATGCATTTGTCCTTGCCCAGAAGATCATCAGTAGTGAACGTTTGGTCAAATTCCATCAACAAATACCCCAGATATCCCGCTAACAATGTTCGTTCGGGACTCATGCATGGATGAACGAACACTCTGAAAACATAACGTCTCTGACCACCATGTTGATGAAGGCATAAAGTCACCCAAAAACTTTGTTAAATCTTGCCATTTATGGTATTATCAAGCACTTGTTGTTACTGCTACTACTACTACTACTAGTACTACAACTGCTGCAATAGAGAGGTACCTCATTTAACTCCAACAGGTTCAGAGAAGTATCAATGGGATCGGTTGCTTGAACATCGTCCTGCACAAACAAAGCATTACCGGCACGATTACGAACAAACAAATCTATCTCGAACTCACTAGCACTAACTGTGAAGTGCACCAACCAGTTAAGGCACACACAGTGCAATGTTAAGTGAACTAAACTGAATGCAGTTTAGTTTTTATGCTTGCCAGACGCTTAAGACGCTTGGCGTCTTAGCCATCGTCGAGGCGTCTTGTCTGTCCGTTTGTCACACCCTGGCACTGTATGAAAATGGTGATACCTAGAATCATGAAGTATTCACTGTGGGCTCTCCCAAGGACTCTAGTTTATCGTGACAAAATTTCAGGCCCCTGGATGAGGGGATACTTCTCGAATGAGAGCGTCAAAGAAGAGTACCCCCTAAAAAGATGTCATTTTGCTGCTATTGGCTCGTTTAGTGTGAAAACTGTTGCAGATAGGCACAGACATGCTGCACATAATTACAAGCACTGATGAAGGGCTTTTTAGATTTATCAACACCGATGACCTTAAACCTGCAAAAAAAGTTTTTCATGAATTTTTCGCAATTTCGGCCTGCGACACACACTTTGAGTGAACTGCACCAAAATGGCTGGAGATAGATCTGGACAACCTGCGAAAAGGAACCGCTAAGGCTGTCGTGCATCTCATGAGCTTTGCTCAAATTAACCCTTGTTGATGAACTGACCAATGGGTGAGCAGAATGAGCCCATTGGTCATTGGCTGATTCACATGCGACTACAGTAACATAGGCCACCAACGCTGTTAGACAATGTCTACTGTAATGCATTACTGCTTGCCCATAATGCTTTACGGTCATTACGTTTGTCTGTTCGTCAAAAACGGAACCCCGTTTGTTCAGTTCCGTTCCATCGCTCTGTGTGCACCTTTATGTAGGAGTAAAAAACAGCTTTGTAGGGTTATTGTTAACCCTTCTATGCCTAAGGAGGGGCTCAAAACGACCCCCTCCTGCGGTTTTAAAAAATAATTTTTCTGTCATGCACCGATACCATTAATATATTTTGTCTATCTGTTTCGATACATCAAAGGCATTTTCTGACATACTGCACACTACTCCACCCTTGATAGGTCAGGTTTTCCAGACCATGGGACATATCGGATAATATCGATAAATTAGCTCGTCAGTATTGCTGTCTATACTAAAATTTATAACTAATGACATTTTTTCAGTTCTCGTGTTTATTTGTTGCGTATGTGACTTATTTGTGCTGTTTTAACAATAAAAATAGTTAAATATATTTTAGCCTTGGACAAAAGACAAAAATGGTAATTTTTTACGTTATGCGCTATAAAAATTCATGTTTTACTTACTTTTTTATTTACTTACTTATCTACTTACATAAAAAACCAATAGCAGACAGTTCTAAAGTCTTCTTCTGAAATTCTTTCGAGTGATGTATAAAATGCCTTGAAGTATCGAGCAAAATGCAAAATGCGACTATTGGTGGAGGGTGACCCCCTCTTAGGCATGCGAGGCAGCCAAAAAAGCTTAGAAGGGTTAACAACATGAAAAGTTATTTCCTGAAAATGCGGTGCAATATTCTTTGAGATAGTAAATTAAATTCCAATCACAGAACAATGGCTTCTTACGCAGCTCAACTAAAAAACAACAGAGCACCCTAATAAACAGTGCATGATGTCATTCACGCTAGCAATCATGCTTCCCACGATACCATAGACCACAAATTACCCCAAAGACTGACTACCAGTGTGTATATCACCTGAAATCCGTGAAATGTTTTTCGTTGTTCATACAGAACTCGGTCTAGTCTTTAACACTGTGGAGGCTTGTAATTATGTAAAATCGAAAAATAAAAAAAATAAACTGACCAAAGAGAAAACCATCTTTGACTCGAGGAACAGAGCAATGTCGCCATGTCCATTCTTCTCAGCACAATCACAGGCCGTCTCCTTCTCCTTGTTCTCCGCCTCCAGGGGAATTCCCGCTTCCACCAATCGCTGCACAGATACACTCATATGACTGCAATCACGATAACCATGCAGCAGTAGGTCTTCATTTACAGAATACAAAAAACAACTAATAATTCTCAAAAAAATTAACTTCAATCAATTGACTAATTTAGAACAATTGTCAGATTTTGGCAAAGTGCGAAAATAGCACTGTATAAGCCGTAAAACAGTGTGCAAAGTACTAGAGACATTAATAATGTCAAGAAATCAAAATTTTAGCTCAGACTTTGCTCTATCAAATAAATATAAACCACTTTTGACAATTAATCAATTAATTAATCATTAATATCTAAAGCCCTAAAACACCAAGAAAAAAAATGGCACACGCTGAAGATAGCTGATGGTTACGTATAAAATGGAACATCTCTGCAAATTTTCAAATGCTTTCCTTTCCACACAACCATGGCCTTAATTGGTTTCCCTGATTTACAATAACAAAAAAGCAAATAACCAAACTCATGCAAATACGACTAAAGCAGTTACCTCTACAACTGTCTCCATGCCTGCACTGGCTGCATAGTGCAGTGCCGTATTGCCTTTCTACAGTGCACACAATGCATTGTTTTATTAAACATTAGGCCTACAAGAAAAGCCCAGCTAACACACAGGGGAATGCACGACAGCGATGCATGTGTGAAAGCCCGGTGCAAACGAAATCTAAGCTTACAATGATGTTTCATTTAGACTTGACACCGGATGACGCCTAGTGCCATATCCAGTGCATGAATTTCAGCACTCAGCAGTAGCTGAAAATCGCAAATTTTTCCTACCCCCCTATCATGTAGTACCCTCGATCATTCGAATTTATGAAAAAGCTATACAGTTCCTGAAACTAGAGTCTTCCAGGCAGCCGATAGTAAAGATTTGGTGATCCTAGCTTGCACCATTTTTGACTGATCGACACGTGTGACAAACAGATGGACAGAATTGCGATGGCTAAAACGCGCTACAGCAGTACCTGCTGTGGCGCATAAAAAGGCAATCAGCCACCTACCATACAACTCCTGCATACCTCAGCTACCACACCAGACCTCCAGTATATAAGAAAAAGAGCTGAAGATGTCTGAAGAACTTTGCTGACTGTGTAAATGGTAAAGTTTGAATTTTTAAATTGTGGTTTGTGCTGTTTTATATCTACAACCACGATGTCACCCTTACACTGTATATAAACTGAACAGTTTTTTTACATAGATTAGCACTATAACTCACCTCATCGACAGCTGCAATGTTGAGTTTCTCCGGCACTTGTTCCCCAGGGGTCTCATCCACCGCAGTGGTCACTCCAGTCCAGTCCAGCAGCAGATTTACACATGTCAGAGTCAGCGCCTCGTTGTCTACCGACGCCGACACAGACGACAATGAGCAGACGACATGGAGACATGTCTCCTCATGACCGTTTCGCTTGTTGGGATTCCCTCTCAGCTCCGTCAGAAATATCCTGACATTGCATTGCACGCAACCAAACCAACTCAATACTCAGCGCCGCTCAATCGATCATCACCAGTGGCGTTACGGCAGGGGGATCAGAGAGGACCAATGCCCCTCCCCAAAATTTCTGACGGTCGAAAAATTGTCCGTAAATTGTCTTCATGTCAATGGATTTTGATCTGAAAATTGCAACTTTCTGATGTGGTTAATTTCTTTTCTCCTCTATGCACCTGATTATCACCTGGTTTGTGGCCTAGCATAGTCGTAATGCATTTCATCTAATCAACAAAATTACTCTAGGCGGGCCCGGTTAGTTCTTGGACGGGAGACTGTCTATGGGCAGGTAAACCATCTCGATACGAAGCCAGCCAGCTAAGTCGACTCAGCCTTCTACCCTACAAGGGATGGTAAAAAGAGTATCAGCTTTTGGGCTGAGTAGAAATAAATGGCGATGGTTAGTGTAGTACTGTAGCTGCCGACAGGTGGATCTGAGATCTGATCCAAAGATCGGCAGACACCTGGCGCTCGTACTGCTCTGGCCGAATGAACCGGGTGAATTTTTGCAGTAGCAGTTCACTGCTACGCAGGGTTCAGACACCCGGGTACATACCCAAAAAAACCTGGTGGGTTTTTTGGGTAAACCCACCAAAAAATCCACCTAAATCCGACCTCAAAAATATGTCCACTTTACTTTTTGTTTTGCCAATAATAAAACATTTTATTCAATTTATTGTGGTTGAAGCTTCTAAACTTTTAACCTAACCTGCAGAACCTTACTCATTTTTCTCCATATTTATTCAATATCTGAAGTGAACAGCATTTAACACACAATTCAAAAAATTCATGAAGACCCAAAACAGTAATGATGGCCGGCGCCTCAGCTTCGATATTTACACCCACCTTGTGCATCTTAATATATAATATGTATAATATAATATATTATATTATTCATAAACCTCCAAAACCCGTTGGTCCGGCATATTTTTAAACCCCTCAAAACGTAATAAAAACAAATCCACTAAGTTGGGATTTTTAAAAAGCCCGAGTCTTTTTGAAAAAACCCGGGTTTTTTTAAAAAGCCCAGTCGGCTGGGCTTTTTTTTAAAAAACCTGGGTTTTTTAAACTCTGCTGCTATGATGACTGCAACATAAACAATGTCGCAGCTATTACCATTAATATTACTATCACATAAATCATAAATGGTGGTCACTATTAAGTACTGCTTCTATCTTGCAGTGTCTATTAAGCCAATTGATTTTCTACAGTTAATCCACATCCCAGACAAAGCAAGTTTTGCTACTGCTGTAGCTGGTACATTAGACACTAATGCCTGTCCCAAATCAAATCCTAGACAACCCTCAGTAACATATATGCTAAAACTATACACTGAAATACTTATCTATTTTTAAAAAAAACTAAATACGTATAACATATCCCCCCTGAAAGCATTGAGTGTACCTCATTAATGACTTCATGCGTTGTCGGCAGACACAGTGTAGTGGCGTGTCGCCATCCTGACTGCCTTTGTACACTGCGCTTGGATCCAACGCTTTGTGCAGCTCGGCATTTGACACGAGCAGCTGGACGGCCGCATCCTCGTCACCGTTACGAATCAGCTTACTAAACTTCGACGAACTTCTCCCCATTCAGAGTTTACTTCCTCAGCCGTAGCCTGCACGTAAACACCACAAGTGACAAAGTGCAAGTGAGGAAATAGTTACTGTTTGTAGCCACTGTGTTTCGTGTCGAGAACACCTGCAAAGCTTTTCAGTCATGCAAATAACAACACAGTAAAAGTAAAACAGTAACAGTAACGTAATATAATAATAACAAATTTCTTAAGAAACTTTAAAAATAGCGATGGGACAGACTGGGCAAAACTGGGACAAACCAGTATAGGGCATAAGAACATATGCAAGATAAAAAAAGACAGGCTAAGGTACAATTACACTAATTTAGCCTAGCCTAATGTTTAAGCCTTTCAATCTACGATTCTGAATCTGAGATCTGAGCCGTGTATCACAAGGCTAAATTTAGCCCAGCTTCATATTGCACCAACTCTACTCGTCGAGTGCTACAAAAGATATCCTTACATATCCTATATCCTTAGATATCCTAAGCGGTCTAGTGTACCGTAATCAAAGTCCATCCATAAGTAAAATACTATGCACTTCATGCTTCCGGAACACACAAATACTCAATTACAGCTGTTTATCGTGATGTTTATTTATCTGACCTATATCTTGTTTATCTATTAGTCATTCCTAGAAACAACGAAACTAAAGAACCGCAATGTTTACATAGTTTACAGATTTAAATTAACCTTTTCGTAGACACAACCTTATTCCAATTTTTTTGTTAACTTTGTATTTTAAAAATTATTTTATGATTTACTTTAACAATAAACAACTTGTGAAAAACAATAATTTTTGCAGTATTGTCTGGTGCAAAATTTACTAAACTAGCGGTTAGCTAGTTTACGCATGTTACATTTTCCTTTCAGTCTGTTAGTACGGTTTGACCTGAAATAAGTCATAATATGTCGTGAATTAAATTAAGTTAATACTCTACAAATGGATCGACAGTCTGTAGGGCTTCGGTGTTTTAGAGTGTGTATTGTTATCCTTGTCGGATTTATGCTTTTTGTTGGTCAGTGTTTATTTTGCCAGCTGTTTTACTGTTGATTTGTTTTCTGTTTGTATACTCTTCTGTGCGGTAGCACTAATTGCTGAATCGCAGTGTCTATGTTCACGAATTCGTGATCGCGTCGTGTTTTTTGTTTTTCCCCAAAAAGACTTTGCCCCTTTTTTCTTTATAGGCCCCATCAAGAAATCCGTCTTTAGAATGGTGGGATTCACGTTAAAACTGAACTTTGTTATCGGGTCTCAATAGTCAATCTTTTGCAGTTTCCCATAATTAAATTAGTCTGAAACATGCATAACAACACTAATTCTACCTATTTCAATCTGGGGTGTCAGAGCTAATGTAAATTTTTACCAACCACAGTTTAAATGAAGGGTGCATATGTTTAATAACTTGCAGTCACTTAGAGATAATCACACGGTTTGCTTGGTAGCAGATATTCAGCTTCAATTAATGTCGACCTTAACTACAAAAAAACCGCCTCCAATAATTCAAACCAAGATGTCCATCCTTAGATGACGTAATGCCATCCAAGATGTCATCCAGTCCACTTCAGTAGTTCAGACCCTGCGCAGGCACAAAAGTTAACCGCAACTTCAATGGAGCACACACAGTCTATAACATTTTGTGCGCGACATCGGACCATGCATGTACGTCTGAATTATCAGTAACAAAATGGCATGGTATCACCTTACAGTAGAGGGTATAGCTACTTTGGTGTATTCGGTCGCAATTCTCATCATGCTTCCGAAAGCATACTGAAACTTCTGCACTGGCCGGTGCATCGTGGGAATTGTGATAAAACGAATTTGTGGAGTAATTCAGGGCAAAAGTGTACATTGTAAAAAAATTATAATTCGTATAGTGCATCTTCGTGTATACACACCTCTAATGCGCTTATCGTCACTAACCAGAGCCGTCGATCGCACAGCCACCGTGTGCAGCATGCAGACACAGGCTGGCGCAGCGGTCGTCCAGGCAGCTCCAGTCAGCTGTACAAAGGTCCCCACCTTCCGTAACCCATATAGTGGGTTACTACTCATTTAACCGACCCCGGAGGGATGGCAGGCTGAGTTGGCCTT
>Ga0209367_1003775_pt1 | contig 20716 bp, 17 predicted proteins | sample WorMetLIZISLAND2_FD_187412 | JGI IMG/M metagenome (GOLD analysis project Ga0209367, IMG submission 187412) | Marine gutless worms symbiont microbial communities from Max Planck institute for Marine Microbiology, Germany - Olavius geniculatus... ...
AGTGCCTCGCGGGCCCGCTTACTCAGGAGGAACCCGACGCCTGCTTCATGCTTCTGTTCATTCCCTGACCAGATAACCTTACAGCCATGCATCTCTCCTGATGCAGTCCATCGCATTTCAGCCAATGCCAATCCTAGTATATCGAAGCGATATCTTTCCATCTCATTCTCCAGCAGTTCAAGTTTGCCTGGTGCCCACATGGTGCGCACATTCCGTGTACAGTACGGTGGCGGTGTAATACCCCGTTTACACAATCAAGCAAACATCGAGCAAACATCGAGCTGGCTCGTCCAGCTAACTAAAGCCAGCTCGTCGAGCCAGCTTCATTGTGAAAACTGGGTATAAGCTATACAAAGTTGGCGCGATGCACGCAGAGTATTATGCAGTTAGTCGGAGATGTCTCTGTCGGTTACGATCTTTTGGAGCTAACGTTATATATGTGAACCTATCTCATTATGTGATTAGCGGGCAGCGACGAGCGCCGTTTGCACACGTCGCTGCGGGCCTATCTGACGATTACGTTCGCACGCCGTCGCTCGATGTATCCCAGCTGCAGTAGCTTCTGCAACAGCCACGGACAGTGGCGTAGACGGGAGGAGAGGGGGGCAGGAGACCCAGGCCCCCCAATTCTCTACACAAAATATAAGCATACTTTTAAACTGCACGAAATTAGTCAATTTGGTTAGTCTATGCTAGAGAATTTAATTGAAATTTTTGCTAGCAGATCTTATCATTTAAAGCTAACATGCACCAAATTCGACAGCGCTCCCCCAGACTTCCTAGCTGGATTTAAAGAGATCATACTTCTAAAAAAAGAAGGTGAAGGGAGGGGGACTAAATGGGGAAGAAAAAGAGAGGAAAGGAGACGAGTCTCTTCTCAATTGAAATTTCTGGCTACGCCACTGGCCACGGACCAGTCTCTCTCTCTCTCTCATGCTCACCCGCTGACATCTCTTCTGCATCACTAACCAACAACCACAGATCAACATGTCGCTTTGATGTGTAGACTTATAACGCTGGCTGGCAACATTTTCTGACATTTTTGGCGGTAATATTAGCAGCAACGCAATGTTCAAGGCCACTGACTGGAGTCCACTGACATCTTTCTCGCGCTCCACCAGATTACCGTTCCCGCCTGCAGTGCTAGCAACGTGGCACTGTCTCCTGACAGAACAAGAAAGCTTAGCTGTCGCTAGGAAAGACGCTCTACAGCCTCCCTGTTGCAGTACTGACCTTCACCTTCAAGGTCAGCCAAGGTTGATGATTTTCATATTATCTGAAAGAGCGTATGGGATTTTCTATTAGTGATCAATAGCAACTTATCTCGCACTGTTTAGCCACAATACATCCGTGACATACGGACAGACGGACGGACACACGACAATTTGTACTGTAGACGTCTACAGCATAGCTGTAGCGTGTCAAAAACTGGCAGAACCACAGTGAGCATTCACTGTCACAGTGCAGTTTTTCCACCGAGATTCACTCGATCAGTTTGACACAACTGCCGTTCAACCGACTGCTACGAGTACATTCACACGAGCATGAAATCCGGCTATTACTTCTAGTCTGAATATCTGCATGAGTAAACATATTTCGGATTGAGATACCGTTGTGGAAGCGGAAGAAAAAACCACTCCAATCGTAAAATATATTAGGCCTAAATTATATTGTAGTACACTCATAAATATACCCATGCTTTCCAAGAATAATATTATATCCATGGCATTAGGCGAGGTCGTTTAACGAACAATAAACCAAGGCCAAACAGAACAGTTCAGCTAGGTGCCAGTGCATTATGGTCTGCGATGATTTTGCTGTAAGGCGCATTGCGACATTATATCGGCTCTAAAATGACGCCGGATCGTTGCCGGTTGAGATTAAGTGGCTTGGCGATAGAATAACGTATTAGCGCCCGATAGCGACACGCCCAGTCTGATAGGAACGTGGCAGCGCGGAGAGAAAGGCATTATTGCTGGTCCTGGCGTTCTATGGGCAACCAGCTGGTCGGCATCGCGTCGGCCTTATGTTGTCGTAAATCATCCTTTGCAATGACTGGTGCAGCAGCAGTAGCAGCGATAGCGGTAACGGAGTGCGATGATGATGAACGCAACAGCTCGCACCCGTCCGTCCGTCCGTCTGTCTGTCCGTGTCTATCCAGGAAATCGTGTCGGGGAGATGAGGGTGGAATGGCTGGCTGGCTGGCTGGCTGGCTGGCGGAGATAATGTGCGCGTACAATAACAATACTGCCAAGCGATTGTGCAGCGAAACGGGACTACTTCTCTTGAAGTGCTGTGCAAACGACTGCTAATCGTGAAGAAAAGCGAATTGGTTGTTTAGTGCAAAGCAATATAAATACACGATTTTCTCCTAATGAAACTCAGCCTCTACTCAAAGTGGGAACTCGTTTCTTGCAGTTTTGTAGATCTAGTTTACGCTGAGGCTGAATTTAGTTGGGAAAAGTCGAGTGTACTGTGTACATTAGAGTCTACAGTTCGCTGTGGTGTGATCGTGACGTTCTGAAATTATCTTCTGATCGAACAGCGGACTGGTGTCGGTCTGTGAGCTGATCCAGGACCGCGTGCAGGTCGGCCGAGAACAGTCGCTCAGTCAGCTGTCGGTGAAATCAAGACCACGCCGTCTCTTGCAGTACTAGATCCATGCGGCGTGCGTCCGACGCTAGCTAGCTGGAAGCCGCTAGATCAGTCTGCGGTCTGAATCTGTGATGCCCGCTGCTAGTCAGTCAGTTCAAAGTGTTAATACGCCGTCGACGCCGGCGCTAACACTCCGCATCCATTACGTGTCAACGGGCGGGCGCCGGTGTCACATTAAAATGTCTCCCCGTGAAAAATCCGCCCCGAGAAAAATAATCACGGATGTGAATGTCTCTCCCTATTAAAATATCGCCGGCACCATAAAAAGTTTCCCCATTGTAGTATCGCTCCCAGAAAAGTCTCCTCCGGCCGACAATTTAGCGGTAAAAATCTGTCCCGCCCGGGCGGCTGCCGGGCGGGGCGGATTTTTGCCTGTAGCTTGTCGGCCAGGGGAGACTTTTCTGGGGGACGATCCTATAATGGGACACCGACTCTGACTGGTACGACCAGTACTCACTGGTACCTATAGTAGGCTAGTGTTGCAGTACAGCGCACGCTTATTGTCTTAATGCAGCTAAGATAAGATGATGCACAGGAGTTTCTGTCGGAGTAGTCGTGTCGTCATGACGTCTTCAGTCGGTCTTCTCGTCATATTGCTGGCGTCGTCCGTTCGCACTGATAACGGTAGGTGGTAGCGCGCAGTTCTGTCTTAATGCCACTTAAAGCAATTATGGCTGAATCCTCAGCAAACCAGGCGCATTGATGTGACGCCAAACTGTGCTTGCTCTCATAAGTTATATTAACCCGTTTAGCTTTTAGGCCTGAAGACATATTTCAATTTTGAGCACTTACATGTTTCATGAGGCCTAATTTTAGACAAGCTAGCAATCCCAAACGACTGTAATTTAAACGCATTTAATAGGCCTACTTGTTGTGTGAGGCGTGGCGTTCTTGCATGATTCTGTTAATGTTTTATAACAGTCACTTTTGATATACTTTGCTGAAACTTCAGTGATCGCCGCTGAAAAGTTGTTTCGTGATTGTGTCACCGAAAGCACACATAACTATAGGCCGCTTGTTCTCAATTTCGAAAAATTTGCTTCACGAACCGTATAGTTTAAATAACATAAAATGCGCAGTACTTCGGTATTAACCCTGATTTCTGTAGCTGTGCTGTGCAGTTGACTGACAGGCTTTTACGTGCCTTCGTGAGGCTATGAATCGTGTGTGACCTAGCCGTCCCCATCACGCAGTGATTTGTCGTTATTCGTTCACGCGATGAGTTAGTGAATTACCGGCGGCGTTAAATGGCATCGATCGTCGGCGCGAAATTGTCCCGGATTAATTTGATGACCCAGTTAGAACGGCAATCAGTCGCAGGGTTGACCTATAGGCTAGTATACATCGGTGAGTGGTCTCTCCATATCTCTTGCTCGCTCGCTAATCCTGTTGGGGACCGCGGTGATCATGTTTCCGGTCAATTAGTTGGCTAGCTCGATTTTTCAGCATTTCAATGACCTCAGTTCGATTTTGCAACAGAACTTTTTGTGCACTAGTGACCTTGACTACTGATATTCTGATCGAAAACAGCCTTCCAGTTTTACGTATGTGGAACATCACAGGCAAAGTTGAGTGCGAAGATGAAGGAAGGTGCCGGCAGAAATTGCTGCTCAGACGACTGATGCCCAGAAGCGTTTTGCAATATTGGAAGTGGCAGGCAGCTAGCGGTACGCTTGCACTTAATTTACTTACTCCCGAGACGAAAGCCCTGTAGCGCGGTAAATCGTTCTACAGGCGCGGTTTACCAGTTTACCTCTTCGCAGACAGTCACCCATCCGAGTAGTAACCGGGCGCGGTGAAGAGCAACTTCGCTGATCGAGACTAACAGACGGACAGACAGATGGACTGCAATAGACTAGAAATGGAATCTTCTGTTAGAAGATAACCACCCGTGACCACAACAAAATGACGACAACCCAGCCGGCAAAGCATACGTATAGTTTGTCCGTTACTGCACTGCCGTATGATAGGCCTAATTAATGGTCGCTTGCTTTGGAGTTGGACGTTTATAAGCCTTCTAATGAGTTAACTATCGTTCGGTGTCCAGTGCTGTCACTACGAAGTGCTTTTAACGTGTTTTGTGGTCAGCAGGGGTCGATGTGACAACAGTCGGCAGCTCAGCCAGGTCATCATCAGCACAGCATCTGCAGCTCAAAGCTGAACCCGTCAATTCAACGGTCAGTATAAGATTGTAGGCTATGTACTATAATGCATTACGCTATGCAATGTACACTGCTAAAGTGGGTAAGCGGGTACGCAGTACAAGCTTAGGCTTATATCATTTTAGAACGGAATTGGACATGGGTCGAGTCCATTCACGGATTGGATTTAGTCAAGTCGGCTTTAGTCGAGTTGGGTCAGGTTCAGTTGTCTGGGTTTGTATGTTTGCTTTGTTCGAAGTGACTTATTTTAATAAAATTGAATTTTTTGCATAAATTACACATTATTTTGTTATATTGCTACTACGTGCAGCAGCAGCATTATTTTTACTTACTGCAACGTTGTAATTAATATGACATCAAAATCTCAAATCTCTCTGTGGGCCGGGCGCAGAACTTGCGAATAGCATCTCAGCTGGACGAAAGTGGACCATTAAGACCAGCAGCAGCAGTCGCAGTGCCCATGCACTAGTAGCGAGGAATAAGTTGAAATAATCAGATGTCAGTCGGTGTCATGGGAGAGATTTATTTACGTCCACCTGCTCACGTGTGATAGACCTACAGTACTCGAGATTACCGTAGGTAAACAGGTGAGAGTGAACGTGCATCGAATGCTGGTGTGAGAAGAACGTTTACAGGTGAATGATACCCCGTTTACACGATCAAGCTGGCTCGACGAGCTAGCTCCACGAGCTATGGTAATTAGCATGCTAATTAAGGGGGGTTGTAATTGGAAGGCCTATATGACACGTGATCAGCTGTTGGCTAAGCCTAGACCTACATTTGAGCCTGAGGGCGGGGTTTCATCAGGCATGCTTGATGTTTGCTCGATGTTTGCTCGATTGTGTAAACGGGGTATGAATGATAAGTTTCTCTACGGTCACTGATAACCGATCGGCCATGCGTACAAGTAGGCATGCGCTCCAACGACAGCAATCACGTAAACAGAAATAGGTCGCAACATAAACAGATCCTACATTTCCACTCGTATTTTGCATAGAAAAACGTTCACCATTGCTACTATGCAATGGTCATAAAAGTTGTATAGCCTGCAGTACGATTTCGCTTTAATCGGTACGGCCCGTACGACCAACTACGCACTGAGTGACGCACATGCCTATCGGCGTCATGAGTAATACCCCGTTTACACGATCAAGCTGGCTCAACGAGTTGGCTGTATGTTAGCTGGACGAGCCAGCTCGATGTTTGCTCGATCGTGTAAACGGGGTATAAAAGAGCCTACGTTATATTGTATATGTAACTGAAGCATGAAGATTGCAATTTTTCGACAGAATTCTGACAGCCGTAAATTTCGGACATAGGAGCTTACGCTTTCTCGAAATTTTAATCTTTCCCTCAAATTTATGAAAAATGGGGATTTTTAGCTCTAAATAGAGAAAAAATGGACAACGCTCAAGTTTCCCCCAGTTTTTAAACTCAAGTCCCTCTTTGAGCTTCTTCCCCTTTCTAAGGGGAGTTTTGTTAAGAGTGTAGATTGCCAGTAAAAAATTGGGGGTGGGGAAATTTTGATTTACATTCTTAACAAAACTTTCCCCTGCGCCCACCAGATAGGGCCCACAGGGATAGAAGCCATTACTTCCGTGACGCCACGTATGTACGTAATTGATCACTGGTTTAGTGTGTTACTCATTACAGAGCTTGTACGTTGAGTGGTCGTCGACGTCGTCGGTGTCGGTAAACGACATCGAATGTCCAACGCGGCGGTACATCGTGCGTGTACGAGACTCTGGACGGTCGTCAAGGGCGCGGTCCTGGCGTGTCGCTGCGTCCCAGTCGTCTACGGTAATCAGTGGACTAACTCCGGGCAGCGTACAGCGGGTACGACTGGTGGTCGACACGGCTTGCAGGCCACACAGAGGCACGGTGTCGCGCTGGACCAGCGTTCAACTGCCCGCTGCAGCCGTCTCCACCCCGGGCAGGATAACCAAGAGCGTCCGAGATCTGCAGGCTCGGGATGCAGCTTTACAACGTAGGTCACTTTTATCCGCTTCACTCTTTCATTTATTTGGGTATTGGGTATCGAGTCAAGCCGTGAAAGCGGCCCATTGGCTAACATTATATTGTATATGTAACTGACTGACTCACTGGTGTATAGCAAAAAATTAAAAAAACACAAAAATGGACGAAGTATTAAATATATTTAAAGAGATGCGTGTTTAGAAAAGAGATTATTGCAACAGTACGAGGTCATGCTCACGTTCACAGATAGTTTATGGTTATGGTTATACGTCGTGTGTATAATAATACGTGTATTAGTGTTACCTGGTCAGCCGACGTCGGTGCGAACACGAGTGATTCAGCCGGACACAGTGCTAGTCAGCTGGCAACCTCCACTGGATGGCGGCGCTGTCACCGGCTACATGATCGGCTACGGAGAGGGGGTTCCAGACGTCAACTGGAGATACCTCGAGCGTCATCGACGCAACGTCACCATCCGCAACCTCAGTGAGTAATAGTGTAACGCACTGATCATTTTTCTGACGCCAGACACCGGTACCGGCAATTGACGCCAGAAAACTGGTCAATCTGTCATCGCTATAAGAAAACATCGTCTTCAAAAACAACTCACTAACAACTTTACTGCTTATTAGTCAGCCGAGGCTGCTATACACTCGAGGTGACAGTTAATTTGATGAGAGAGGTTAAGGTTTTGTTTCGACTTTTGATCAAGAAACGCATGAAAAAGTAAAAGTCGTTAGGCATGAAAGGAAGCGACGGTGAAAATCTGTTCCAGAGTCGATTAGAACAGAACTGAAACAGTTGGCGGAACCGAATGAAGCGACGGGCACAGCGCAGACGCTACATGGTTTTGAGACATTTGAGCGTGCTACAAATGCTACAAGATTACATGCAGCTTAGGCTTTAAAAATTTATGTGCTTCCGCTAGGCGTCGATGCCTTAAATGCTTCCCTAAAATTTTTATTGGACCCTCAGAGCTTTTGTTTCCGAGATTTTGCTGAAAGTCTGCCCCGTTTTTGTCTACCCTCCACTTCACCCTGTGTATGATGTATTTTGTAGAGCCGGCGACTCAGTATGTGGTGAGCGTAAGAGCATTCAATGACATCGACAAAGGACCTGTCATCTACGACCTTGTGTACACGGCCAGCAATGAAGGTATTTATAATGCGCTTCATTTCTTTTATGAGCTCGCAACAACTTTTGTACGCCAATTTATTCTATTGTATTGCATTTGTTTTGGTACATGTATTGCATATGTACGAAATTCATTAGTGACTTCAGCAACCTTTTGCACCATTGACCACAAAAAAGGTATCAATTAACTTTTGTCCGTATCTTCATCGAACACTGACCAATTTTAACAAAAAGCCCAGCTGTCGATAGGATGGCCGACCTTACTGGTTGTCAGTGACCTTCAAGGTCACCCAAAGTCAATGATTTCCATCTAATCTGGCAGGACGTATGTCGTTCCTGTTAGTGATCGATAGCAACCTAGGCCCTATCTCGCACCGTTCAGCCACAATACATCCGTACAGACGGACGACGGACAGACGGACGACAACCATGAAAACAGCTCGACCGTTACGGTCGGCTAAAAACTATTGTACTGCCACAATCCGTGGACAATCTTCAATAACGCGATTGCTGAATATCCCATCGCATTTTCGCACTTTAACTGTGTCGCTACACTACCTGGTGTACAGAGAGCAGTGAGATGATGACGGTTGGTCCGGCGCCTGATCGGCTGCGTGCCCGGCCGTTGTCTGCGAGCTCGGTGTCCCTGCAGTGGCATGACGTGTCACTGGGTCGCGCTAGGCGCATCGTCGACAACCGCTACTACAACATCCACTACGAGGCGACTCAGCCGGGCGCTGGTAAGACCATGTCCGTCATAGTGAAGGACCTGAACGTCGTACTGCATGACCTCGAGCCGGCCACGCGCTACGAGTTCAAAGTACGCACCGTCAAGGATGGGCTAACCAGTCCCTTCTCCAACGTTGTCACCGCCTGGACGATGCAACAGAGTTAGTAGATCGGTCAAAATCTCTAAGTTATAGCAAAGTCGTAAAAAGTTAGAAGCTAGGCTTGTGTTAGGTCTACGTGTGATGGGTTAGTAGTCAGTGCGCACTGCGGTCAAAACTGCCAGAAAATAATTTGATGAAGAGATGCGTTTTCAGCCGCCTTCGAAGTAAAAAGGCAGCAGATGTCACAAATTCTGATATAGGTATTCCAGATCTGTTAACCGACAACCAGGAAAGGTCACATTTTAGCAAAGATACATAATAAGTAATTGAGGTGATTGTTTTTTTTACGGAAGATGGTGTAGAAATTTGGCGGATACACTTGTGAGGTTCAATAATTCATTGTGTTAGAAAAGGGTCCCTGATCCGTCGGAAAAGGAAGAATTTTTTGGAGTCGAACCCCGGTCAACACTTGCAATTGATTCAGTGATTCCGCTTATTACCAAATGACCTCGGTCTTTGTCATTATTATTATTATTTTTTCTTTTTTTTACTATTTTATTATTATTATTATCATTATCATCCTTGTTATATTATCGAAGTCTCATCTCGATATCGACTACGTTCCGCCAACCGACATCGGCTCATCGTACCACGCTCGCGATTCAATACGTACGACTTTTTCGGTTGCTGTTCCGACGGTCTGGAACTCACTGCCACATGAATTCAGATATCACCGGCGTGTGATGTTGTTGACAGATTCAAACAGTTCTTTAAAACGATCTTGTTCAGCTTCTGCTAGTGTGGCTAGCGCATTAGAGGTTAGTTTTAACGCTATGCGCTATATAAATTTACGTTTTATTTACTTACTTACTTACTTAATTATTTGCTGATTGTGGCACAGATGCAGCAGCTGCATCGTCATCGTCTCGGCACAGTCATCAACGCGCTGGTGCCAAGTCGAGACACAGACAGACGACAGACAGACATGCCGACATGCCAGCAGCAGTAGGCGAGATTGACAGCTCGGACTGGACCCGTCACGGCTCGACTGTCACCTCCAGTCAGCGACACGACACGCCGGGCAAAGTCAGGCGCGAACCCGGTACCTATACCGTCTTATCATTACCATCGTCAGCGTATAATATTACAAAAAACCAGCCGAAGCTAAGGAGGGCCGACCGTACGCGGGTGTCGAAAGGCCAGCAAAATGATTTTCGTGCCATGTCAAAGGCCGGGCTTATGCGATTTCCTGTTAGTGCTCAATAGCAACCTCGGCTCTATTTCTCACCGTTTAGCCACAATACATTCTTTACACACAGACGGAAAGACAGATAGACAGGACGCACCACAGGCTAAACCGTTAAGCCTAGTTAAGCTTAACGATCGGCCCAATAACGCGCTGATACACAGTTAAAGTGGGACGCCAACGTTACAATACACTGTGTCCCATAAAAGCATCCCCGACATTTTCAAATGTGAATTAAAAACCAATTGGCACATTTTGATAATTTTTGGTAGGAATATTTCTGACACAACGTGTCATCAAATGACCATTTAGGTTCCTACTTCACCCAATGTATGCTTCTGCACTACCTAGAAAAAGCAGATCAAGCGAAATATGTGTTAAACTAGAAATGTGGGGCGGAACCCAATGTGAGGCCGCTCAGCGCCGTAAGTCCGATTGGGGACAGTTAACGGGTTGAAATTTCGTTCGCAGCAGTCACGTGGCCCGAACGCAATCGCATTATCATATACATGTATAGCAAGCGCAATGTTAAACTTGGGTGGTTCGAAATGAGTCAACAGAACTTTGTTGTTTGTGAACCCAAGTTCGCCATTTTTGCTGCGTTCGACGTAGAATCGATCGTAGTTGTAAACACCGTTTTCCGTTTATCGATATCTATATCCGTTCGCCAGATATATGCGATCAAATGCTGCGTTTCATTGGGATAGTGAACTCGTGTTCACCGTGATCACGAGATCGATTCTTCCCATTTATACGCAGTAAACTCGTGAACACAAAGTCGTGAACTCGTGATTCTGGCGACTACCTCTATTTTCGTAACGAACAAAATAAATTGGTGGGAAACGACGGAAACAAAGTAAACAAAATCGTAAAATGCAATAATTTGTAATAAACGGCTATTTTTGATAGTCATTATGCTGCATGACACATTATTATGAATATATGAGTTTTCTGTAATTTAAGCGTAAGATATAGATCGCCGTACGTAGAGCGAATGACACTCGCAGTCGCAGCTGATGTCCGTATAGGCAGTGCGGAAAGGTTCGTATTGTGCAAAACTTTCTCACCCAGCAATTTTAGTGTTAACTTAATTAGGATTGTAGTTCGGCCCAAACTTAGATTACTTAAAAATTAGTACGCGTATATATTCGAGTGGAAAAGCTATTAGGATAGATCCAGTGTTTATTGCATTTTACGACTTTGTTTACTTAGTTTTCGTCGTTTTCCGCCAATTCACTTCCAGTGTTTGGGACGCTCACGATGGTGATCACCAGTTTCCTCTTCTCGTGAACAGGATTTCACGATCCCAATGGAACGCAGCAAAATTCTAAAGTTCTCCGAAAACGCGCAAACTGTCAATGTTGGGTAGGTCGAAATGAGCAAACACAACTTCGAGAATAGTGAACCAAAGTTTATAAAGTTTTTTTCTGTTCAACGGAGAAAAGACAGTAGTTGATAACGCCGTTCACCACTTGTCAATATCTTAATCCGTTCCAAAGATATTTGCGGTAGTTATCCTAAATCGCGCCGAATTTTGGACGTTTTTTGCCTTTCCAAATTTTAAGGGGGCGGTGCCCTCGCAAATTTTGTACACGGGTTAACACCCCCATCCAGCGGCATATCACGTGGTGAAGTCTCATTAGGTTAATCTTTTTAGCGCTTAAGTTCTAGTGGCTCATACGCTAAATTTTAAGCCAATTTTTACCCCCCGTTGAAAAAAAATTGTTGGGGAACCCTTATTATTAGTGGAGTATGGGCTAGCAAGATTTGGCCATTCTGTGGCGCGTGTAAAAATTTCAAACGCAGCACCCCCTAGGGGCCGAAATATGGTCTTCCGAAAAAGTCGATTTGATGGGTAAACATTAGCCGCGAGAACGCTGTGGAACGTGGACCAAAGTTTACCGGACTTTTTCCGTATAACGCGGAAGGAAACATAAGGCCTTTCGGGAACTACCGTTTCGGGCGGCCTAATTAGCAAATTTTGATAATTTTGGCAGAAATATTTTCCATCTCACCCAACGTCTGCTCTTGCACTACCTGGGGAAAGTAGACCAAGCATAATACGTGTTAATGAAACAGCGTCAATAAATTCTAATTTGTGAGCCCCAACACCAGGTCTATTACAAGGTTTGACTGTCATGCAGCAGTGTGTCTACCAGATGAAGTTTAGGAATCTCTGTGAAGTCAAAAAACGACTGGCATAGCCTGAATTGGTCTAGAGCAGAACATTATCGATACTGCTGTCAATAAATGGAGAAAGCGTCTCCATGCCAGTGTTCGCATAGTAAGCCAACACTGCAAGCAATTTTACTACAGGCAGTTGAAAAATGGACAACTGGATGAAATGTCAGCCACAGTGTCAGAAATGTGAACAAAATGTGTTTTACGCGTTATGCTAATTAAGCAATCATATCGCATTGGATAAAAAGTGATATTTCGCTGGTTGTGTTTTTCCTAGGTAGTGCAAAAACAAACGTTGGGTGAGGTGAGAAACTAAATATGTCATTTGATGACAAGTTACGTCAGAAATATTCGTACCAATAATTATCAAAATCTGATAATTGGTTTTCAAGTTAGAGTCGAAAATGTTGGGGATGCTTTTTGGGACACAGTATGTAGTTTGTGCTTCAGCATTGCAAGTTAATTCACAAGCAGAATACGATAATTATGATAGGATATTTCCAACTGCGCTAACAGAGTCATATACGAGCATGATGAATATTGGGGTTTTGTAAATTAGCTTAGGTCTATAGGCGATAAACTAGCTGTCTATGCAAAATATTCTTTTTCTTTCGTTGATATTGGTATAAATGGTATTAAACGCTGAATTCGAAGAGAGTGATGGTTTAACGTTGTTATCACAGGCTCAGTGTCATCAGCGGCCGTCCGTCAAAACACGACGTCGACGCAGCGACAGCCGGAAGTGAAGTTCGGTACGCTGGTACTCCACCGCGTCAGCGTCTACGTTACGTGGCCGCGGGACGCAGGCTGCAACACGACGTCCAGCGTGGTCGGGTACCGGCTGCGCTACCAGGTGCTCGACGACACCGAAATGCACGAGTTCGTTGTGCGACAGCTGACCGACAACTTCGTGTTGATCGACAACGTCCTGACGAACGCGCGCTATCGCTTCCAGGTCAAGTACGTCTTCACTGACGGCTCGGACACGGACTGGAGCGCTGACGGCGTGGTCGACACGTCGCCCGTACACAGACAACCTGTCACTGACTGAACTCGCCGAACTGACGACGTGTATATACGCTCAGCTATCGACAGATTGTCTGAATAGGCTATTCATGCCCATCAGTTTTTGAAACAAGGGGTTACCCAGTGGTGGTAACCCGCGAATTTCGAGTTGCCCCAGATTAACTAACTCGAGATTTGCCCTTTCGTTCGAAAGCCGGGAATGTGTTCTGAATTTCTGTGAAAAGCCATTAACGGATGGGACAGCGTGAGGCCTGAATGTTCGGCCACACGGATCGAGAATTCGGATTTTTGAAGGTTTTTTTACATTTGAGAATTTTGTTTTATTTTTGAAGTCGTACTCGATAGGAGCGTTTGATGCTCGTTTGTGTGCGATTTCGTTTATGTATCTTTTGTTTTAAATACAAATTGAATATTAACAAATCAAAGACATAAAGAAAGTATTTTAGGAATTTAAAAACCACTTTTCGCTAATACTTGGTCTAAACGACAGTGAGCATGTTTGGCGGTTTGGGTGAACAGTTGCGCTTGATCACCGCTTCCGCTTGTGTTCAATAGATGGCCAGTGGCGTCTATCCCCCAAATCTGAAATCAAAATTGGCGCAAGTCCCCCCACTTGGGCACAAGTTCCCCTCCTTTTGGGCTTCAGTCCCCCCTTTGGGCTCTTTTCTCTTCCTGCGCAGTGACAAATAGGGGAATGTTTTGTTAAAGGTGTTACTGTAGATTGCCCAGTGAAAAATAGAGGGCGGGGAATTTACATCTTTAACAGAACTCTCCTCTTATTTTTCACTTGGCGCAAGCTGAGCCCACTAGGTATAGGAATATACGCCACTGTAGATGGCGCCAGTTTGCCAGCATTTGTCCCCCCACTTTTGGGCGCAAGTTCCCCCTCCTTTTGGGCTCCAGTTCCCCCATTCTCTTTGGGCTTTTTTCCCTCCCTGTCCAGTGACAAATAAGGGGAATGTTTTGTTAAGAGTGTAGATTGCACAGTGAAAATAGAGAAGAGGAGTTTTGATTTACACTCTTAACAGAACTTCTCCTCCCCTATTTTTCACTGGGCGCAAACTGCACCCACCAGGTATTAGGGAGAAACCATTGTAGATGGCGCCGGTTTGTCAGCAGTTTTCAGCAACTAAAACTTATACTTGCACAATGCCCGCTTTAGAATATGGTTGGTTTTTGAATGACTCCGACGGAATGTTCTGCGATATTGTATTTATATATTTCGTGGTTAAGTCCTTGAATATTTTTCAGTTATTGAGCTAGCTGTGGTCCATAATGCGTAGGCCTATATCGCCATCTGTATATAGCAGCCATAACCATAATCTGCCTGTGACTGTGAGTTGATGTTTCACTGTACGGAAATATTCTGACCATTGTAAATAGTTAAACTTTTCAACCGTCGCCAATTGTTACGATGTTGAAGATATTATTCAAAAGCTTGATTTGACAACAGGATTGCATAATTTTATCCGTTAATTAAACTTAATAATAGTAGTAATAATAGCAACACGGACAATTTTTAACGCGCCGTAACATGGCAAATCATAACAAGGGCACGACATGTCAGGTCTGAAGTTCTGTACAAATAAGTAGTCAGCAGAACAGAAATGTCTTCATTTAGAGTACTTTAAGAAGCCTTTCCGTAAACGCAGAGCCGGCGGAAGGGCCCCCCGTATTCCCCGGTCGGGGGGGGGCTCACGTATGCTCAGGGGCCTCGTGCTATGTATGAAACAAAAAAAATTGTTTTTTAAACATGTTCAAATTATAAAATAAATAAACATATGGAAAGTCTACCCAAAATAAACAAGCCTATTTTTTTCAAATGTACAGTAATCTGTGACTTATTGCGGCCCATTCATTCTTTGCAAAGATAACAAAAATTGTATTTTATTTTTTGCGTTCTCAAATGTTAAAAAGTGGGCAAATTTGCGGCTTCCATTGAACGTCCAAATACCAAAAGTGTTTCAGCTTCAGGAGGCTTCGCCCAACTGATCTCCCTGACTAGGAGCTCCGCCCCTGGACCGCGCTGGGGGCTCCGCCCCAGACCCCTCTTAAGGGCCTAACAGTTGTATTTGGGGGGCTCCAACTCTCTAGCGCCGGCACTGTGTAAACGAGGCAAAGTATAGAAATATAATCGAAGTAAAACTATTCTGTAGGCTCACATATAAACTAGGCTACCAATTCTGATGGTTTGCTGCAATAAAATTAAATAAGTTTTAGGTCTACGAGACTGTAGAAATGTTTCCTCAAAAATGGGATTGTTTTCAGCTTAGTTTATTATCGGCCGCAAACTGACACAGAGCCTTTTTGTCTATTTCAAGAAATCGTTAAAAGCGCATTCACTAAAAGTAAAACCTAAACTACCATTTGCTGCTTTAAACACTACATGTTAAGTTGTTACTGGTGATTTTTCACTTGGACCGATATAATATGTAAATATTAAAGCGGTTAAGGACTGGCAAATATTGGCGTGAACAGTGAGAATTGGACAGCTAACGTCGACGTAATAATTGTAAAACAGGCATTATTCTAATTGAAGCAAGTTGCACCGTCTTCTACGCATTTTACATTTTAGCGCACTATACCGTAGCCTATCTCGGAAAACTGCCCGCGTTTTTTCGCTGGTAACTTAGCTTATTATGACGAATTGCGAAAACGTTTGGTCTACAGCATTTTAAGCAAACTTCTGGCAATTTCTCACGACACATTTTTGATTAGATAATAAATACATTTATTGCAAATTTTCCATAGACTGTGTCAGTGGAATAATTTTTACAATTTGTCAAAATTATTACAAAACAAAAACTCGTTTTACTTTTTTGGTTCACCATGTAGACTAAGATCCCACTGTCAACAGGCTACGCATGCCACGTTCACAACAGACTGCAATGACGCAACGGCACCAGTTTTTGTTCCCTGATAATTTTTACACGGTAGGCTAAAAGAAATGATTATGAGATTATGTGCGTATTTAATAGTTAACAGTAAGTTAAAATTCACTGCAATCAATAACAATTTGGCTAAATTGCTGGTGCGGAGAAAGTTGGCCATTTTTCTGCAAGACAGCGTTTTTAGTTTTAGTTTTCACGCGTCATCCTAGTCGACGCCGTGTCGCAGCTGATCGCCCACGTCCAGACACGTGAGACCGGAAGTCGGCAACTCTGACGTCATGCAATGACATCCGGGCGGGCAGGTGAGCGTGACGTCTTCGGGGCACGTGACCGCGGCGTCGGGCGGTGACGTCACAGGCGAGTAGGCGACGTAAGTGAACTTGTTATGACGCGTGTAGTGATGATGACTGGCGTCGGCTGCGCACGACATTGATGATATCGCCATACTGCAGAGGTCGTCAGCTTCCACCGCGCTCGTCTGTAGCCATAGCACCATAAATAAAACACCCAGACAAACTCTCCATACGACCCACGTTTCATATGTACACCGTGCCTCAATAAAAAACGTGCCACTTTTATTTTTTGAATAACTCCGTGAAACATGGCCGACTTTGATAATTTTTGGCAAACGGCATCACAAAGAAACTTGTCGTAAAAGATTATAGTCTAGCCCACCCACCTCACTTTAATACTGTTGCTACACTACCTTGTGAAATTTAAAAGTCGTAGTTTGGCCGTTTACAACGATGAATTCATACTGGGTAGCACATGCGTCGACTCAGTCATGACTAATTGTATAGCGACAAACATGAGTAACAGTTATTATTTGTCAGAAAATTTTACGTATTACATCACATCATTTTTATTAATGCATGTGCTCATAATGTTTTCCTTCAGCAGCGTTATCAGCACGAATGCAAATGGTGACGTTGACGCGACTCGCCAACAGCACATTCAATAACGCGCGACCCAGAGCGGCTCACTCGCTGTTGATGTATCATTTGAGATCCTCGACATACGATCTTAAAATGAATACAATTAGTGTTAAATATGTAACAGATTTTTAATGATTTTGTGGTTTCACTGATTTTCTGAGCCGACGCATGCTGTCCCCAATATAAATTCATTGATGTAAACGGCCAAACTTTGACTTCTGTATTTCACAACGCAGTGTAGAGACAGTTATAAGGTGAGGTGGGTTAAACTATAGTCATTTACGTCAAGTTTCATTTTGATGCCGCTTGCCAAAAATTATCAGAATCAGCCAATGTTTTACCGAGAAAGTGGCACGTTTTTCATTGAGGCATGGTTTAGATCATTCGCACACTTTCCCTTTTATACTTTAATCTCATTCGGTCATTTATCTGTTCAGTAGAAGGTGATGACGACAACACAGACGATACCACGAAAATTGCAATTCTTTTTATGCATTTTATGCTTGTTTCGGTGGCTCATTGGCACAAGGCGCGCTAATCTGAAAACGGTTATCAGTCTGGTCTGGGTTTAATGCTCAGTTATGCTGAATAAATTGTTTCCGGGGATTATTGGCGTGTTTTGAGATTAATTTCCCGAACAGGCAAAAGCGTTTGGCGGCGTACTCTATAATCTGTCACCCCTCTGAAGCTACGGCATTATGGCGCCATAAGTTTTATAGCTTATGTGCTAGAGATAAAACTGGAAGTTCGCAGTCTGGCAGCTAGACTGCTTTAGCGCGGCTTAGCCATCGCAATAATATGTCTGTCCGTCTGTCTGTCCGTCCGTCCATCCGTCCGTCACACGGGTGGATCAGTCAAAAACAGTGCAAGCTAGAATCACCAAATCTTCACTGGCTGCTGCCTGGAAAAATAGTTTCAGGAACCGTAAAGCTTTTCCATAAATTTAAAGGGAGTCACCCCGAACGAGGGCATTAAATGATCAGAAAAGGTGAAAAAATTTGTGATTTTTAATCAACAAGTCACTGTATCTCAGTAACGGTGCAAAATAGAGCCTAGGTTGCTATTAGTCACTAATAAGAAGTCGTATACTGGTTATCGATTGCTACAAAATTCAATGACTTGAGTGATCTTGAACGCCAAAATAGAGGTTATTATAGATTTTTTGGCGATTTCGGGCTGCGAAACACATTTAAACAGCAAATTTCGCCAAAATCAGTAGAGATAAACATGGACAAGCTGCATATGAACTTTTCAGCATTGAACATAAATTTCGACGGTCCAAGTCCCGATTTTCTAGGTTCAAGAAAACCTGCGCACGAAAGCATCAAAAAGCGGTACCCCCTTATTAAAAGTCGTTATTTTACCGTTGTTAGCCAGTCTTTCGTGAAAACGGTTGCAGATCACCATTGGCATGCTGCAGGCCTATCGCAACAAGCACTAGTGACGAGCTTTTCAGTCGTATAAATATCGATAACTTTGAAAGATTCTGAAATTTCAAAATAAAGGGTTTTTATTGATTTTTGCGATCTTCAGCTGCAGCGCACACTCCAAGAATAAACTGCGACGAAATGGCTGGAGATAGACTGACAGTTTGCGAACAAGAACTGTTATAGGCTTTCGCGCGTCTCGTGAGCATTAGCTCAAATTTCTTGTTGATAAAAGCATCGTCTCTAATTCAGCTGCTATATTACTCGGCGACGGTGCCGTGTAATATCAGCTCTTCGTCATCATCTTGCGCCAGCCACATCTGTGCACTGCACCTGTGATTACTTTCCTCGTCCTCGCGGTTTCATTTTCACCAGTTCGTACACAACTTTCTGCAGCATTTTACCACTTCTTAATTATTTATCCGAATACATTTACGACGCCATATTGCCTTCGAAAATATTTATCTTCTTGCGTTTATTTATAGTTTACTAATCATTTACTCACGATCCAGGCGTTTTCGTCCAAGTCTACATTTCACAAACTTCTAATCTTCGTCTATCTTCTTTGGACTGTATTTAACAGCGACAGCAAATATCTGAGACGATTTAATGTTTTCATTCTGCGCATTTATACGATTTATTCTGAATTGACTGTCCACACCGATAGCCATCCTAACTTACTTTAATTTGTATTTTTAAAAATTTTTGCGATATTTACTACCAACGGTATAGTGACAGTAAATCTAATAAGATCAACAGCTCTAGTCATCCTAGTTTTTTTTGCTTTTAATTAGATCTTTTTGCCCTCGGGATCTTAGCTTCCTGTGGCAAGTCATAATATAGGCCTACGTTTTATTACAGGCCCTAACGTGCACAATGTCAGCGATTACATTTCAATCCGCGGTCGGTCGGAGCAGCAGCAGGGTTGCCTGGATTAGGAAGGCAGCGGCGAGGATGGACGGTGTATAGGAACTGTGTTAATACGCTGATAGGTTTTCACAGACGGCAGCAGCGCATGAAAGTGCAGCAGACTACTACATCAGAGTGACGTACTGGTGTGTAATTATCGTTGCGTTGCGTGTGTGCGTGTACCTGTCTATACCTGAGTGCTCGCGGAGTAGTCGTAGGTAGACGCCGGTGGCGCTGGTCGCGCGTAGGTTGTGCTCAAGTCGTATCGAGTGTCGACGACGTCGTAGCACGACGACACGGGTGGAGGTGGTGGCGGCGGCGGAGGCACGGCCAATGACGACCAATCGTCCATGTCGTCGACCAAGTCAAAATCACCACCTCGTCGACCACCGTGCTGCTGGTCTTTCTGACCGCTGACCGACGCCAGACGTCTTCTAACGCTCATTGACGAGTACCTGTATTATTATTATTATTTTTTTAACCCTCGGTACTATTATTCTTAATGGCATCTATAAAGCGCAAATTTGAAAAGAAAATGCAGCAAATGCGCCGCCAAGTCAACTGTTAGAGGCTATCTGTAGCTTCTGTCATGAAAAATGTTTTCAGCCGCCCACGAAATACAGACATGTCTAGTCAGCCGCGTAAATCAACCGCGATGTGACTCGAATGTCCGATCATACAGTCATCTTAAAAAGTATTTTAGAAGTAAGCTACAACACCGAAGAGGTGCCCAACTTATCACAATACTCAATCTAGGTTTATTGCGTAAATGTGAAAAAAAACACAGTGACACAAGTTACTTTACTTTCATAGTAATATTTTTAAAATATATACATATTTCACAAGTTAGTGTAGCGACGCAGTTAGGGTGTAGTAGAATATTTAATGACTTTGTTACTGCATATTTTCCATAGAATATGCCAATGAAATAATTCTGAAAATTAGTTCATTTTTTGGTCCACCCAGCATATTATTGTTTCCCACAATTAACGTTTTGGTCATATACACTGTGTCTCAAAAAACCGGACCCCTGCTACCTTTTGCAATAACTTCAACAGTCCTGGTTCATTAGCAATAGATTTTGACAAAAATAATCGTTAGAAAATCAGCACTTAATAGCATGTGTTACTTTGCGAGAAATTTTAAGAACAGAGTACCAGCTGAGGTTTTCCTGTGGCACCAACAGTAGACGCAACTGCACTGCAGTACTCCAACGGACCAACAACGTCAGTTACGAAATCATTAAATGTTATAACGCCAACGTTTGAAGTTGAACGAACTGTTGATTAGCAACATCATAGTCAGAAGTTACAGCAGATGTTCAAAGTGCTGTCCCTTTACTC
>Ga0209367_1003777_pt1 | contig 20710 bp, 11 predicted proteins | sample WorMetLIZISLAND2_FD_187412 | JGI IMG/M metagenome (GOLD analysis project Ga0209367, IMG submission 187412) | Marine gutless worms symbiont microbial communities from Max Planck institute for Marine Microbiology, Germany - Olavius geniculatus... ...
AAGTGACATCTGAATGTAGCCAAGGTTTGACATTGACGAATTTGAGGAGTTAAGGAGTTCCAAATTCTCGGAGCAGAGACACGAAAGGAACGAGAACCAAAGGATAAGTTATGCCGTGGAATTGCAAGTAACTGACTGGTAGAAGAGCGCGTGGACACTGAGGATTTATGATACTGCAGAAGATCAGTAAGGTAAGGTGGATGGCCAGTGTGCAGTGCCTTATAAGTTGAGGTGGCGAGTTTGAATCTTATTCGCCATTCAATAGGTAGCCAGTGGAGTTGTTTGAGAAGTTCAGTCGATGAAGAAGAAAGATAGGCCTGCTGCATTACGACTCTGGCAAGTGCGTGCTGTACTCGCTGAAGGCGAGATATGTGCTTCTGTGGACACCCAAAAAGGATCGAATTCGCATAATCAAGCCTTGCCGACACCAAAGCAGAAGCAACAGCCATGGCCATAGAACGATCCATCGATGGACGAATTTGTCTAAAGGAACGTATGTGGTAAAAGCAGGACTTGGATATCGCTTTAATGTGAGGTCCCAAGGTGAGATTAGAATCAAGTGTAACCCCGAGAATCTTGACTGTGTCAGAAAACTGTATCGCAGAATCCGCTATTTTGACAGAAGTAAGAGGAAGACATGGTTTTAGACGCTGAGCGGTGCCAAAAAGTATAGCATCAGATTTGGATGGGTTGAGTGCCATGCCGTTTTCACAGAACCAGACATGTAGTGAGCTCAGACACGACTGGAGTGTCTGAGCTCATTGGCATAATTGATAGGCGACAAAGCGACATAGAGCTGCGTATCGTCTGCATATTGCTGCTGAAAGACCTGGTGAGATTTGGCGATGGTTGACAGAGGAGACGTATATGCAGAAAACAGTAGTGGCCCCAGGACGGATCCTTGGGGTACACCGACAGAGCATGAAGTCACAGCTGACGAGTACGTTGTTCGAGAAGATACAGCATTACGTGCATAGATATATGCACACTGTTCTGCTACATAACAGACTTATTATATGACTTTGTTACAGTGGCAAACTCAAAGTGTTCATGTATGATCAACACTCGATTCAGCGCGTTCGAGGTTGTTACAGTTAACGCGCTATATAAATTACTTACTTACCTACCTACTTAACTAAGCACACTGCAGGCTGACACAGCACTGGCATTGAATGAGTATAACGCAGGCTACTATATAGACAGCGGGATGAGAGGATGCAGAAGCTGACTGCATTATTCTGCTGCCGGGATGGCACAAAGACGAGAATAATACCTCGGATTATCTCTCGGTCACGCGTGCTAATCGTTAAGCAGCGGAGCTCGCAATAAGTCGATTTTTTACGAATGATATACGGCTGCTTACGCTATCATTTGCAGATACAAGATACTATTATAGTAATTGTTAGCGGAGAAAAAGGTTGAGAAAAATTAACATATAAAACGCATCAAATTCGGATTGCAGCTCCACCGAAGAAAGCAAAGGTAGTGTATACTAACTTTGAATTGTTCCTGGTGCATAAATGAGTAAAGCAGTTAAACAAGTACTTTCGATGAAACACCGAAGAACGGTAGGCATATTTGCTATTCAGAAAGCGAAAAGTATAATTACCACAGTATGGTAAAGGACTAGTAAAAGTGTTCACCAATAAAAAGTAAACCCCCAAGTTTTTGTCATAACTACACTATGTCCGGAAAAAGTAAACCTCTAGACATCGTACAACAGTAATGTCAAATCTAAACGAATATCAATATAATTTAGTTCACTTCTTCTTCTTTGCGTGCTCTGCCCTAAGGCAGGTTCCAGTGACGATGGCACCATCCGACACGGCTCTGTGCTCCTCTCTTCAGTTCCTCGTAACTGATCTTCTTTTCCTTTTGCTCCATAAGTAAATCCAGCATCTTCCTTCTTGGTTTTCCCTTTGGCCGTTTCCCTTCCATCATCCCCTCTAGTACAGTCTTTAGAAGACAGTCATGTCTCAAGATATGTCCTATCCAGTTTGCTTGGCGTTGCTTGATGACTTGAATCAGAGAACGTTGTTCTTGCACCAGACTGAAAACTTCTTCATTTGACACTTGCTGTCCAGCTGATCTTTTTCGTCTTACGCCAGATCCACATCTCAAAATCTTGTATAAGCTTACGTTTAATGTCTTCTTTTCTAAGTGTCCATGTCTTTGAGCCATAAAGAGCTACACTCCATACTAGTGCTTACACCATCCGTTTCTTCAAGTCCTTTGAGATGTTCCCTCGTAGTAATTCTTTTCTCCTCTTGCCATTGCAATTCTTTTCTTGATCTCCTTATCACAACGAGCATCTTCAGTAAGTAAACTTTCCAAGTAGCAGAATTCATGAACCTAGTTCACTTAGTTCCCAATAAACTGCTAAAGCGATGACCATATTTCAATGAAAAATATTATTTTTGAGCGGAGTTATTAATTATTGAATATCGATAACAAAATATATCCGTTACCAATATGGCATTACATGGCGTACTGTAGTTGCTCGATCGGAAGTGACGTTTGTTGACGCAATCAACTGAAACAATAACGTCAACAATAACAAAATGGTAGGGGCCTATTTTCTGCAGACGATCGAGTTTTAATTAAACTGTTTAGACAAGAAAAAATATGGTGCTAAGAACTTTATCGTGGAATTTTCCAGCAAGCCCTGGACATTAATCAGGATTAAACAAGCGGTTGCCTAATACTGAGCACTTCACGTTTTGGAGTGATCTCACAACAAAAGCCACTACAAATATTGTCTGCGTTGGCAGATCTAACTGAAATTTAGCACTTCGATTGGCAATAAATGATGCATAGTTGATGTATAATTTTGTCAGAATTAAATGTTGTTTGTTGGAGTTACGCAGATGCACACAGAGGTTTTGCGGTTTTTCTTATGTACGAGTAACGCCATATTGGTAACAAAATATTTTTACCGATATTCAACAATTATTAACTCCGCTAAGACATTTTCAACAAAAGTTGGTGGTCGTTTCAGCAATGTACTGGAAATTAAGTGTACAAAACTTTATTCGGATTTGTTCAGATGTGAAATTTCTATTGTACGATGTCTAAGGGGTTACTTTTTGGACACAGTGCACGTCAAATGCTAACCTATTTTCTTTCATTTTTATTTTTCCTATTTGCAATTTGCAATTTAATGATTATAAAACATATCATCACACATTCCAATGCGTGGTACACTAGTTTGTGATAAGCGAGCTGCCGTGTGTAATTACGCGCGAAAGCAGCTACTGCTTTCAGCGCGTCTTAGCCATCGCAGTTCTGTCTGTCCGTCCGTCCGTCTGTTTGTCCGACCATCCGACACACGGGTGGGTCAGTCAAAAACGGTGCAAGCTAGAAATGCCAAATTTTTACCGTCGGCTGCCTAAAAGACTTTAGTTGTAGGAACCGCAAAGCTTTTCTATAAATTCAAAGGGGGTCACCCCAAACGAGGGCGTTAAATGAGAGAAAAGTAGAAATTTTTTTGGCGAATTTCAGCCAATGAGTCGCTGTATCTCAATAAGGGTGCGAGATAGGGCCTGGGTCACTATTAATCACTAATAAATAAAAAAATATTTTAAAAACACTAATAAAAAGTCAATTGCCACCAAATTCAATGACCTTGGATGACCTTGAACGCCAAAATAGGGGTTTTTGTGGATTTTTTTGGCGATTTCTGACTGCGAGACACATTTCAAGAGCGAATTGCGCCGAAATCAGTTGAGATAAACATCATAACATGGAAAAGCTGCGCACGAAATTTTCAGCATTAAACGCAAATTTCAATGGTCCAAGTCTCGATTTGCTGTGTTCAATGAAACCTGCGCACGAGGGCATCAAAGAGCGGTACCACCGTAAAAGTCGTTATTTTACCGTTGTTGACCAGTCTTTCGTGAAAACGTCTGCAGATAGGCATGGGCATGCTGCCTATCACAACAAGCACTAGTAACAAGCTTTTCAGTCGTATCAACGTCATGACTTTGAAAGACCCTGAACTTTCAAAATAAGAGGTTTTTATTGATTTTTGCGATCTTCGGCTGCAGCGCACACTCCAAGAATTGCGACGAAATGGCTAGAGATGACAGTTTGCGAACAGGAATTGCTATAGGCTTTCGCGCGTCTCCTAAGCATTAGTTTAAATTTCTTGTTTTAATACGGTATTTTTTCGTACCGCACGCGTTTAGAGTATGATAGTTAGTTTATTTCAAGTTCACCATTCAAGTGGCTTTAGTAAAAATCGATTAACATTTGACGAAGTTCTATCGGCAGGCATGTGCTGCATGCTTGACTGCAGGACCTGCCTGGTGTGTAGCGTGAGATAAGAACTTGGTTCAGCATCGTTCATCATTATTCGTCAGTCTCAAGTCTGAGTCAGTCCGACCGTCGCTCTGGAGGTCGTCACTAAGATCCGAACTTTCCTTCTCGACATCAAAGCCAGAATGTCGTATGTGTCTTTTGTTTGACAGTCTCTCTCTCTCTCTCTCTTTCTCTCTCTCTCTCTCTCTCTCTCTCTCTCTCTGTATTGCATACATGTATCATTATTGTTATTGCCATATCATTATTATTACATTATTATAATAACCTGTAGAGCGAAACGATTCCGCTCGTTGATGTTAAGCATTAGTTATGGTGGACAATCTGCACAAGTTGAACTATAAACGTCGTGCCCGAAAGAAGAGGATGATAATACGTCTGATAATCCATCGGTCACGCGTGCTAATCGTTACTAATGTACTGCATCAATTATTAACAAATGCACACATATTTTTATATTTTTGCATGGATCATTTTGATCACGGCAGTAAATGCGCTCAGCGTACTGCCCCTATATTTCAGTTTACTACATGCGTACCAGTCATTTGAACGGATGGGGGATTTTTCCAGGATGTTTCAGATCGATTTTGCAGTTTTCGCCGAGGTACAGTTAATTCCAGGACGCACATCAGAGGGCACTGACTGCAAATTGTTTGTGGTGGACGCTATAAAATCGAATTACGACCATGACCAAAAGATGAAGGAAGGAGCAGTGTTAGCCGATCGACTCGCGGTAAAGTGCAGCAACGAGCAGAAGTATCCAGTGGCGTATTTAGGATTTGGCAAAGGGGGGGCATGACGAGCGGCAGAGCGCGAGCCTATAACGGGGGTCTGGGGGCGGAGCCCCCAGCGGAATCCAGAGGCAGAGACCCTGGTCGGGGGACATGGGGGCGAAGCCCCCTGAAGCTGAAACACGTTTTGCTTTTGAACGTTCAATGGAAGCCGCAAATTCGCTCATTTTTGGCTGAAATTTGCTGGAAAACGGCAAAAAACGCACCTTTTCATAAAAGTCGCCTGTAAAAAATTCTCATGGTCGGGCCAAAGGGGGGGCATTGCACTATGCCCCCCTAAATACGCCACTGGAAGTATCCTACGGTATAATGTACACTTGGGGCCGACCATGCGGACTCGTCAAAGAGACTATGTCATTTGTTTGGATGCGACCATGAGCCGCTCCTGGAAGTTTTATGCGCATGTTTCATGCGAATTCACAAAAATTTTAAGTAATGTATGTGCGAATTCAACGAAAATAGGCCTAGTGAAATGTCAAGGTGTTTTCGACCAAAGCCGCATAGGGCTTGCACATGCATCGCGGTCATGTTGCATGTCCAGACAAAATCAGTCACCAAAAATGTATTACCTTCGGTAGTCATGCAACTTAGCTTTCTATTCCTACAGGGTCGAGTACCCACCCTCGTTCGAATACTGTCTGGCTCGGAATAAGACGGCGCGCGTTTATTCGTGTCTGACGACAGGTAACATTATGTGATCCAATATGACAGGTGACGCTCCGTAGCTCTGAGATTGGTAATTTGTCAGGAGCAGCAGCTATAGTCATTAGTTGAACGTGTGCTGGCAGCGGAGAGACGTTCATATCGTTTGATGAGGCGGTGTCCATGCTATGCCAGGAGCTGAATTACCCTCAGGATCGAGCACTGCACTTCGTCAAACGCTTCGACCACAACAGAGACGGCAAACTGTCTGCATCCGAGTTTGGACAGTTCAAGAGCAAGATTGCCGAAGCGTACGTACAGCAGCATGACCAGGGTTGTTAGCAATACTGGCAACAAGTATTGCAATAGCAATAGCAATACTTGCTAAATGCAACACTTGGTAAAAAGTATTGCGATACTGATTGCAATACTTTTTTCCGAGTCAGTATTGCAATACTGTAACAGATTTTTTTCGGTACTCGCCGATATCACTTAGCACTCTTTGCCTGTCAAATCGTAATAAAAACTCCACTAACCGTAGATATCGTTAAGTGTTCACTATTCGTCGAGTCAGAATATCGAGATATCCCCGTAGCGTAACTTTAATACAACTTTGTAAAAATCGTTAGCCGGAAGGTAAACAAAGCACAAATTTCTATTCCAAAAATCGTGTTTTCCTTAGCTCGCCAGTTACTGTTGGTGTTACTATTTTTAGCACATAAAAATTCCCCGTCATCGCCATTTTCTGTATTATGGTCACTCCAAAAATGCCCCTAAAAACACTATTTTAACATTTGTCGGAGGAAAGCGGTCCGTTGTTCAAGAAAGTGCGGACATTTAGCCGTCGAATGCCGTTGTCCGCATTCTTCTAGCATTAGTATATCTTTAACGATTATACGTCGAAAAGCACTTACCGAAAATTCAAGATTCTTCAGGGATTAATAACGGTTAGTTAAATGATGCTTTGATGCTTTGCGAATGTAAAGCTCATATTAGTGTTTCTAATTTTCAACAGAACTCTACCTATAACTTTAAGAATAATAATTTCGCGTCTTTAATTAATAAAAAAATACAAGTTAAAACACTTACCTGGCCAGGCTTCCAAAGCGATTGAGCATTTTTATATAGAGCTGAAGAGTAGCCTGCGCCCGTAATACTAAAACATAAGCGAAACTTGTTTCGTGCAGACCACGCCCTCGAGCTAGCAGTATAAAAGCCGATGTCAAAGGCAAAAGTGACTAACTTGATACTGACCAAGTTACCGCACGGAAGTCTGGTGGTCCCTTAAGGACCGTACCTACAGTGCATGGTGGGTGTGCAAAAGTGACCGAATACAGTAGGCACTTTTGAGACCCAAACCAAAGGTAATCTGGGACCGAGGAGACCTTTCTTTGCTGGAGTGACAGAACGTCTAAAATGTTTTTCCCCTTTAAGAATAGATAGGTACCTTGAACCACGGTCACCAAAAGACCACGGTTTCAAAGGTAAAAGTGCAAAAAGTGACATCGAACATAGGACACCAAAGTGTCCTACGTTCTAAGGAGAAGTGACATAAGAGTGACTAGGGTTTTTAGTAGTAAGGTATAAAGGTGTCCTAGTGATCTGAGGACCACGATAAGAGTCCTAGCACTAGTGACTAAATGTAAGGTATTTTAGCTTTAAAATTAGGACCCACTAAAACATAGGACCTTTGCGCGGTCGTCGTTTAATGTCACCCAGCATTGAACTGTCTGAAAGGCACTTTTTCATTTGTTTGGGAAGGGATAGTTTAGGATAGCTTGCGAGTCACGTAAATCGGAGTAAGTACGGATTGAAGAAGCTATTGCAGCACGCTTCTCCGCCTTCGTCATCTTCGTATCTTACTTGCTATGCTCGCCGTGGGTGGATAGGGTCAGGTAGCCGAGTGTCCGTTGGATTGTGAGTGCAGGTTTTTAAAGGGTGAACTATTGCAGCACCCTGCTTGCATTCGTCGTCCAGTGTACATTCACGTACCGTTCGAATCGTAGTATAGGAGTTTTTAGGGATAGGGAGCAAAAAGACCTAAGGACATAAGAACAAATAGGAAAATACGGGTTTGGCGAAAGGTCATCAGTGAGATATACGAGGTAAGAACAGGTTAGTATTAACGGTCGGTTCTTCTCCTGTCGTTGTCCGTTTAGTCAACTTGACGGAAGAGGCTTTGAGGATAGTCTTAGTGAACTTGCTAAAGCCGAGAACGCCGAAACCGAGACGTTCGGTAGAGGAGAACTATCTTCCAGCATGTCTCAGTCTCACCTGTTCGCGCGCGGCGGGTAATGCGGATACGGTTGATCGCTTGAAGGGATCTTTCAGTCAGTACACTTCCGTTCACTCGGATGCTGACTGGGGAAACTACTCAAGCAGTGCGTATTCGCTATACGCTCCAGTCAACAGGTGGCTAAAGACTGAACATCAACGGTCGCATAGCTTCTTCCTTTTTGCTGGTCGCCTTCGGAAAGGCCCTCGAGGAGCAAGCACTGGATATTCTCACCTTTCGTCTGGAGTCGGTCATGACAATGGACACGGCTTGAGACTAACCACCGGTATATTCCTGTCGCTCGTATATTAAAAACCTTCTTTTTCATAGATCGTTCGTTCGTTTGCGAATAGGTCGTCGTCGTTATCGATTGCGTTCGTCGTTGGCCTCAAAAAGACCTTGAAAAAGTGCACTTAGGTAGGATCTTTGTAGGTCTGTCGTCTATCATAAGGTCTGTCGATAGGTCTGTCGTAAGTAGGCGTTGAAAGTGACGGGGATTGTCCGTTGCTTAGGATATATAGGTCTAGGACTGTGTGATAAGGTGACTGAAACGAACCCACACTAAAAAAACACAAAATTGTCTTTTCACACAAAACCAAAATATATTCATAAGAACACTAACAGACAAGATCCGTAAACTCTAACTGCCACATACCGGCCGACCGCTGTCTGTGAAAAAGTACTACGAGGAGAGATCCCGTGTGGAACATTCACAGCACAGCACCTAAATTGAATAGGACACATAAGAGTCCTTAGTGTGAACAACATCCTTGTCAAACACCTTACCGGCAAGATCCCCTTCCCACCATGGGTAACCAAGTGACTTCCGCCAGCCAGTCACTCAACCCATGGAAACGAGATGTGATGCCCGACAGATCCCCGGCCCACCATGGCAGAGGCCGTACAGTGGGTGGAGGTGGGAACTGTGCCGTAGACACAGAAGTGAGTAAGCAAAGTGACGTAGGACGAAATGAGACCATGGTAGGTTCGGGTAAAGTCGTGGTAGGTCACAATACTATTGCAATACTTTTGCAATACTTTACTATCCGCTCGCCAAAATAAATTTTGACTTTTGCCGCTGGGTGCAACTTATTCAAAATTGTGTGCTGACTACAGACTACGTGATAACGTTGTCAACCCAGAATTCAAACAATAAACAAGTCATAATTATATTGACATGTTAGGTTTCGTTTAGTCTTTTTTAAGTGATCGAACAGAAGAATGAAAAGTTTTTTGCATAATTAAACAGTGTTGTCACGATAAGCAGTGTGCTGTATATCAAAAAGTATTGCTGTTAAGTATTGCAATATTTCGGCTCCAAAAGTATTGCAATACCACATGCGATACTAAACATGCAACCAGTATTGCAATACCTGTTGCAATACTGAAAATTATTGCAATACGTTAACAACCCTGAGCATGACACATATAAACCTCGTGGCAACGAATAATAACGGTTAGTTAAATGATGCTCCAAGCTATTTTGCACTGGAGAGAGTCGCTGCGCCAGCATGTCTGATTGTCTGTCGGTCCACAACATGCAATGCAAACTATGACTTCCGATTGTCACTTCTTAGAATGCGGCGAAAAAACCTAATAGTTTGTCGCTCAATTACATAACTTATTGGAAGGCAATTGTGATAAGATGTACTATCTCCTGAGAGAGTTATTTTGTATATTATTACAGCGATAGGCGCTTATGCAGTTGCCAGATTTTGCATGCATACGAGTAAAAGTCACAACAACAATATGGCCTTGATGGGTGTGCAGGAAAGTCCAGTTGGTGCCCAAGTTCAAGGAGTTCGATAAGGACGGTAACGGATTCATAACTCTGAACGAGGCGTCTTCGATCCTACAGAGCTCTCCGTTCAACTTCCCAGCCGGCAAGGTCGTCATGCTGCTGAAGAAATTTGACCGCGACGGCAACGGACAGTTGGACATCGAAGAGTTCGCCGGGTTCTATGCCGAGACCAAAGCCATGTTAGTAGTCGCGCCGCCGCAGGTACAAAAGTAGCAGACTGGAAGACAGCCTCGATACGTACGTAGCCTACCTAACCAGACCGAGATCAAATTAGCCTGCCACGATCAATCCTTTAGTGGGTATTCGCAATGAGCACCAGCGTAAGCTGGGTCATAAACAGGGGATGAGTTGCATTGTCCCGTCTCGCAGTGCAAACTGGTCTGGCTGAGCCTGCTGATGGCTAAGGCAACCACTGCAACAGGGAGTGTTTGGTTGTTTCAGTTGAGCTTAAACAAGGCCCCGCTTTTGCTACAGACCCCCCACCAAACTAACCTGGCCTTAATTAGTCGCCATTTAGTCTCGTCTGAAATTGTAGCATAGCCTGACAAATCAAAGCTCACATGACGCGCGACAGCATCGGTTCTGCTGCCTGGACAATCACTGCAATAAAATAATAACGCTTTTTAAAAGTGCCTAAATTTCAGGCCTCTTTACGGAAGACTCCTTGAACTTAAGAGGACGAAACTCAGATGGTTAAAATGTATGTTCTATGCTAAAAATTTCACACGCAGTTTGTCCGGGTTTATCTGTAGTAATATCGGCGCAGTTCACTCTTGAAATGTGCACCGCAGCTGAAAATTGCAAAAGAAAAACACTCAAACCCTCCATTTTGGCAGTTAAAGGTCATTTAAGGTCATCGATGCATCGATGTTCACACCACTAAATAGCTCGCCACTAGTGCTTATGATAACCAGCATGTTCGTGCCTGTTTGCAACCGTTTTCACGCTAGACGAGTCAATAATGGTGAAATAAGAACTTTTAAAGGGTACTCCCTTTCACGCCTTTGTTCGAGAAAAACCCCTTCAGACAGGGCACGAAATTTCGTCGCAGAAAACTACAGTTTTTGGGTCAGCCGCATTGAAGATTTCGTATTCTTAGCTTGCACCTTTTTGATACAGTTCCAGTCCAGGGTATGACAAACAGACGACGGACGGACAGACAGACAGACGGATTCTGCTGTCGCGTAAAACCGACTTCTAAGTTTCTAGCAGACTCGGTCTTCGTGAGATTTAATGTATGCCTAGGGCTTTTTTGTTACTTCTGTGCTATACGGCAGGTGACGCTCCGTAGCTCTGAAATGGGTTTCCATTAAGAGCTATAACACCACTTTTAACCTTTTAACCTTTATTAAATGTGCATTACGGCGATTACCGCGATACATGAGATCTGAATGAAATGACGACCCGAGTACCTGAGTGGACCCATGGTCGCAGTTAAAAATTTTAAAAGTCACTCCTGTTGTTCGGCGTTCGGTCTTATGTGCAGATTTAACTCATACACGAGACATGGCCCGCAGTGAAGAACGTGAAAACACTGCACTTCGCTTCGAAATGACTAAAGTCGGTGGAGTTACATTTCGTCAACGTAGCATGCCAGCTTGACTTAATCAGACACAGTCGATTGAACCCGGCCCGATCTGTGTCCATCCGTATACTGTGGAATGCGGATGTTGTATACAGCCATGAAGAAATAGCGACGTGCTTCAACGCTTTGGACAAGGACGGGAACGGAGTGTTGAGTCCCGAGGAGGTGATGGCCGTCATACAGGAGAAGATGGGCTTTGACGAGAACATGGCGCGCTACCTCGTCCAGATGTTCGACCAGAACCAGGACGGCAGCCTCGACAAGGGCGAGTTCGTCCAGCTGTGGGCCGCCATGTTTGGACAGTAGGCAGCGCCACCACCACGCGGACTCGGCGCGAGCGCATGATGATCAGCTGATGGACGTGATGACGTCACCCGTGACGTCACCGTGGTCCGGCGCACGCCCCGACACAGCGGCGCTGTTCATTGGTCGGATGATTTGTGACACTTTTGAACGTTAGTCGTTGTTCATCGAAGTTTACGTGTTCTATTAAGCGATCGTGGCGGCTGCGGCAATGCTAGTAATACTATTGCACAGTGAACACTATACGAGCGCATAGATGGTGGGACAATCAGCCCTGTGCAGCAACGTTAGGGGCGTCATTTAGGGAGGGGGGGTTTGGAGGGGTTTACGAACCCTCACAATGATTTATGATTTTGACTTTTTTTTCCTGTAAATCGTACTTTTAAAACACTGTTAGTGCTGCAGAAACAATACGTTACGTAGACTAAACCCTCCCAAGGATTACTGAGACTCCCCCCCAATGATTTACTGAAATGACACCACTGAGCAACGTCGTCGGTTAAAGAAGTAGACGGAGCAGGCAGTTGCAATTTTCCAACAGACACTTCAAATTTCAGAGAGAATTCCGACAAACAGCTATAAATATCCGACCAAGCAGATTATGTGTGCTTAAAACTATAATTGTGCCTCTAAGTTCCTCCAAAATGCTGGTTTTCAGTTCCAAATTTTGCATTTTTCGGAAAGTTGTCCCCAGGCTTCCCGGGCCATGACGCCACTGGCCCTGAGAACAACAAAAACAGCGTCATCGGCGTGAAATATGACAATTGGTGAAATGCATGTAGTGCAACTTTAGGTTGTAGTTAAATAGAAAATAAAATAAGGTTTCAGAAATGTTGGATTTTTTCATCATAGTCGCAAACGTGTTGGAAATAATACCGTTAATACCTACTAAATACTTCTGCAGGAATATTTTGTTTTGAATTAAATGTAAATACGACAGTGACTTTTCTTGTACAGGGTGTGCCAAAATGTCCCAACTTGTTTTTGTCAGAACTTCGTCAAATCTTCACCAAATGTGATAATGTTTGGCACACAGATAGCCAAGACGACAGAAAGATGTAAGGTACACTCACTGTTCACCTCACGTAATTTATATCAACGCACTACCACGTAAAACGCAGTTGCTCCAAATTGTTACATTACGCAGTGACTATCAGTATCAGATTGCTCACTTTTTTATTATCAATTTGACAAAGTGCCACGTGATGTAATAATTTTGTGATATTAAAATTACGTGAAAATAGCAGACAACAAAATAACTAACTGATGAACTCAAAAACATCTTATCCATAAATGAGTGTTGTGCATTTTGATCAGTTGATCGTTAATGCCGCTGTCACCCGTAACGTCACGTCTAAGCCATTGTGTACACTTTGGGCATAAATTCTGATAATTTGGAAGCAAGTTGTTACATAAACTTATAATTCTGCCGAATAAATCAGATTTTAGTATATTGTGTTCTTAATTAAGTCGTTAGAACTTTTACGGAGACAACAACTCAGCATTATGCAACAATATAGAGCATCTGCGGTAGTGCGTTGACATAAATTATGTGAGGTGAACAATAAGTTTACCTTGTTTATCTGTTGCCTTGTTTATCTGTATGCTAAAACAATATCAAATTTGGTGGAGATATGACGAAGTTCTGACAAAAGCACTGTCACGGTCGTGCAGGCTGCACCAGCTAGCCTCTGCGACCACGTGACTTGGCCTGCTATGCAGGGTGTCTGCAGACCTGCGTAGAGCGCCGGTGTACGTGGAAAATTCGTCGCACTGGAAAATTATTCCCACACGCAGCAGTACGGGTTAGGGTTAAGATTAAGAATATGGTTAGATTTAAGGTTAGGGTTAGGGTTAGCGTTAGCGTTAGTTACATTATGACAATATGGAGGTGGGAAGAATTTTCCAGGTGCGACAAATTTCCCACGACACCGGCACTCGCCACCGGACATCGGATTGAGTCGCACGCTGGCGTGATGCTGGCGTGGTTTTGGTTGTTTTGTTAGGCAGCCGTAGTGGGCTTAAGTCCTAAAGTTATGTTGGGGCAGCTGAGTTTAGCTTAAGTCCTCGAGTTGTGTAGAGTTAGCGTAGGGTAGATTAGCGTAGAGTAGAGGGGTTTAGTTTGAGTTTGAGGCGGCGAGTCGAGTAGGCCTATCACTGTAGGCTGAGTGTTAGCCTACGTTTGCGGACTTTAGTTGTTTAGTCGTACATCCGTCAGTTTTTCTGTTTGTCCGTCTGTCCGTTTGTCACTCTGTCTATCCTGTCCCTGGACCGTTCAAAACGTCGTTTGCTTCGTTAAGCTGGTTCGACAGTATTAATAAAGTTAGCTTTGGCTCTTAAAACCTCAATATTGTGTGTTGAGTTTTATACAGTTACTTAGGCATCCTGACAGCATTGTGGCCCACCCACGCCGAACGCCACAAGCACGTTGGGACATTTTTGGCACACCCTGTATGGTTTTGGCCTACCGCAGACCGTGTTTTCCTAAAATTTTAAAAACGCATTTTTGCGAAAACCCGAACAGGGCACTGAGTGCAGTGCATGATATAGACCTATCGAAACGTCATCGTGAAACTTACACCTGTTGCCATCTTTTCGTCTCCGTTGCTGGTTTGGTGGTCTGCTCCATGGACACCTAGCAGGTCTACCTAGAAGGTCAGAATCAGATGCTTATAGTAACTAGATGTCCATTGTCCATATCCGGACTGTTTCTGTGACCGTTGGTGCTCCGGCGTGCGACGTCGATAGTCGATACTTTCAAATACCTGGTAGCAGCTGAAAACTCGCCACTTTCTTAGCATTTTGCTCATCCGTGCAGCCCGTTAGAGTTCACTGATGCGCTGTATAGATTCCCGTTTTAATTTCACTTGCGTTACTGTGCTTGCTAACTTACTTTTCTGTAGGCCTACTTACTCATCTTTTTTATTAGGCTATTTCGCGTATTGCCGACAGCGTCAGCCTGGTCATCGGTCCGTCCGTCTTTACGTGCATGTAATTTGTCGTCGGTTTCAGGTCCAGTTTAAGCCTAATATCCTTGCTTTTAAGTTAGCTGTTTTTAATTTTGTAACAAAACTTGCAAAAACCTTGGAACATCACATTGCGCGATTAAATATTGTACAAAATTACGGCACATTTACTAAAAATTACGACAACATAATTATGATTTGCTCAAAGTCGCAGCAATCACGGCATTTTCTATTCGCGTGTTTCCAATTACACGAGTCGTGCTGCGTCGACGGTGTTAAACGAATAGACCTAGTACGTCATTGAAAACGAGTGCATGCATGATTTGGAGTTACTTAAATGTCGACGTGTAAATTAAGGGGTTCCTTGAGGTCGTTTATCCGATGCAGTGACGTCATGGTGTTTGCGCAGCCTCCGCAGCAAGACATCGTTCGTTACGTTCTGTTGCGGCAGCGTAGTGCGGAAGCTTGTAGCTGTAATGCCAGCAATCGGATATCATTTCTGCCCATCTGTCTGTCTCTCTGTCATCTGACCTCTAGACAGGAGTGTACACACAAATTCGCAGTGGCACTTACGTTTAGCCTACAGCTATTTGCCTCCCCCACCCTCCGTGTCCTCGCTTCTTAAACCGGCTAGTGGCGTGTTGGAGAAATGTAGACTCTTAACGGCTTCAACGTGTTTTGACGCAAAATACATCCATGATATAAAACACGCACAACGACAGCCATAACTTTCTAACATGCTAGTAGTGCAATAGGCTTCTTTTACTGAAATCTTTGGACAGAATTTTAATCCGTAAACGTCTTCTCTTTCTCTGGACGCCACTGCATCACTAGGCCGGTAGGTTACATTGCGTCTGCTAGATTTTATTTTTTATTGATGGACAAATCCATCATACCTCTGTAGCTCCGCGTATAGCGCTTTATAAATCTATAATTATTGTTATTGTTGTTATGATGTCCATGTTTACTAAGACGGATTTAACTTTTTACAAGCTTCGTTAAATTTGATAAGTCAACATGTATGCGCATCTTTCTTCGAGACAAAAATTTAGTTTTCACCGGATTTTAATTATTCCGATTTAAGTCAAAATAAGACTTACTTGTATAATTAGAATTTTTAAAGTGCATGACGAGTGTAAGAGCGACCAAATGCTGTCTTAAGGCTTTCTTACTGAATGACTGACGTATAATTTAATTATAGGAGTCCGATTATATAGCTATGGCATGTTTGATGCACTTCAGTATTAAATTTCCGCACACTTTTGTTAAAGTTTTACTATTTCCGTAAAACTGGCGGCCACCCATAAAACTTTTTTCGTAAGAGCCGCAATGTAAGCTATTTTTTGTGAACTTCTTTCCATTAATTCGGTTTCGTTTATGAAGATCGCTGGACTCAGAACTAGGAGACAACACTGTCTACTTAGGCCTACTTGAGTTATTTTAGTGACGTCGGCAGCAGAAATAATGCGTTTCTTTAAACACTTTCTCGTAAATTTGAAATCCCGTGATATTATTAACGACATTATATTAATATTTGTATATTTTACATCTGAGCCCATGCCTAAACTAGAAAAGCAGTCGTAGCCCGCACACCTCCGCCAAAGGCTTGTCAGATTGTAATGTAGATTTCGCCTACGCGTTTCAAACTATAGTTGCATTTTCCACAGTGACCTAGTTCTACGTGACCTAAAAAACCGTGATTGGATAGGCCTACACTGCCGTTTTGCAGCGGTTCCGCTTATGCTCCCTTTAACGCAATGGTAACGAAAATTTCAAAGTGATCCAGAATCCAGGATTCCTGCCGGATTGCCCCCAAAATTGAACCACCTGTAGCTTATGCCATGCCCGACATATCCTCAAAATTTCAGACAGATCCGTCCATAACTTTTTGAGTTATCTTGCTAACACACACACACACAGACAGACAGACAGACAAACAAAAACCGGCAAAAACATAACCTCCTTGGCGGAGGTAAAAATTTTTGTGCAGCCGGTTGCTGTGTGGCGAAAAAGAAGGAACGGGGGACGAAATTTATTTTGTTTTATTTTGTAACAAGCCATCTTACATTACACAACAGACCAGTAAAAGTAAACTGACGCTGTATAGCATGAGAGCTAAAATAAAAACACTGCAGCTTACAGACTAGATGCGAACAGTTTAAAAAAAAATAAAACTTTAAAAGTAAACCAAAAGCTGCAGCAGTATTACTTCTGAGGGTCCAACGAACTTTTTAAGGACGGTTTTTATACAGATGGACAATAATCGGAAGCACAGGAATTTATGGCAAGTGCACATTTACACAAAATAAGTAATGTAACAGCTCATGAAAAAGTGTACACGAGATGTAAAAACAACGTTTTATTCTTGAACTATACTGCTCTAGTGGGCACCTACACGTGGGCTGGCTGGGCGACAGATAGCAGGGCATAATATGTAAGCAGAACTCCAACAATGTCAAGGAATCTTTTGTCGGCCGCGGATTTGACCTAACGTGAAATTACAGCAGGTAGCGAAACAAATAGATACACCAACGCAACAACGCAACAAATGCTATAATTTAAGGTAGTGCAACAATATTAACACAAATTCAAAGCAATCAAACAACTATATGCATAATAAATAACTTTCCTTCGTGAAATAATATTCCCACGAAGAAGCAAAGCAAATAAAATGTGAAAAAACAGCACTAAACACGGACTTCCATCGCTAACGAACAACATGTAAAACAGGATAATTTATCTGTCTAAGCAGAACACAGAGTCACTAGGGCTATAAAACAGCTACTGACAGTGACAACTACTACCATTCAACAACGTACAAAAACATGTTAAAATAATACTAACATACAACAGTCGTCGTTTGTGCAAATTATGTACAAAGAGTGAGTGAGTAGAAAACGGGTTTCGTGAGTCGGTTTCGACGGACGCGTCAGTTGGGATCTGACTGATCGGAGTCGCCGGTGTCCGGAGCAAGCAGAGGCTCTGTCATGGGGTTGTTGCCCTGGGCCAGACAGCTGCTGTTGTCTTCGCCGTCAGACGCTACGTCAAGCAGCGTTATCTCGTTATCATCGTCGTCATCATCATCATCATCAGCATCAGCATCGTCGTCGTTGTCGTCGTCGCTCGATGACTGCTCTGGATCGATGTCACGTGACAGCTGCGGTGCCTCGTCGGGGTCCTCCAGCAAGGTGCTCGCAGAGTTGCTTGACTCCTGGAGCTGCGGATCACCGCCTCCTGTCAGCGCTGAGATCACATGTACAGAATCATCATCGTCATCATCATCATCCTCGTCGTCGTCGTCAGCATCGTTGTCGTCGTTGTCGTTGTTGTCGTAGTTGGCGTGGAGGTCGTTGTCGCACGTGGTGCTGGAGAACACGTCATCAGGGTCGTCTTGCGCGTAAAATGACTCGGAGCTCTCACGTCCGCTCGCCTGCACGTTGCCGTCGTCCGCCTGTGTCTCAGGTGCTTCCATCGCGCTGACGTACTCCAAGTCCTGGTCCTCGACTGACGACTCGTACTCGTCGTCGGACGACAGCAGACTGACACACTCGTCATCCATGTCTGCTAGCGGCGCCGCCAGCTGCATCATCGGCGCCACAAACCCGTCGAGCGGTGTCGACGAGCGCGAACTGACCACTGACGGGTCAGATACGATCACACGCGGTGCAGGTTGAACCACGTCCTTGACTGACTCGTCGTCTGGACGGTCGGGATCTGTGTCGGACACCACCGAGTGGTCCGGCGAGTCGACAGTCGTCGGACTGGCGGACATCGGCTGACCGCAGTGGACGCAGTTGCGAGGAGATACCAGCAAGCAGTGATCGTCATTGTGCACCGGCACTTCCGATATCATCAGCGACTTGTCTGCACCAACACATCACATCAGATATAGGCGTCGATACCTATCGGACAATAAGTTCTAACAACTTGGCCTATATACGTGAAGCCTATCTCCAGTATAGCCTAATCCGAGTCATACCCCGTTTACACAATCGAGCAAGCATCAAGCAGGCCTGATGGAACTCCGCCACCTGGCTCAAATGTAGGCCTAGGCTTAGCCCACAGCTGATCACGTGTCATATAGGCCCGCCCTCCTAATTAGCATGCTAATTACTATAGCTCGTCGAGATAGCTGGATGAATGCTAGCAAACATCGAGCAGACGTCGAGCGATAAACACTATAGGCATCAACTGCGTTAAGCGGCTGCTAGTGAATAGAGTCTACATGGATCATTTGGTGAGCCTCGTGTATTTATACTGCCATTCCTCAGTCAGTAATAGAGTGTTTACACGATCCAGCAAACGTCCAGCAAATGTATTCAAAATACACGAGCTAATTGCTGGACGTTTGCTGGATGTCTGGTTCGCGTCACAGCCATAGGCCTATTGGTAATTATGTTCACATACGACGTTGCACGTCGTATCAGCAGTAGCATGTATTACAATTTACAGCAGAACAAATAAAACTGCGGTGTACTGCCACTCATTGTTGCACATTTGGGAAAAACTCGTGAGTAAACTAAGGAAATTCCTAGAAAAGTTTCTAGGTAGTTGTTGACATTGGACAACTGTTTTAGCAGTCTCTGTATTGGCATATGCAAAACATACTGATTGCGAAATATCCTAGCGCGTTAAATTTTTACGCGCGAAAGCAGTTACTGCTTTCAGCGCGTCTTAGCCATCGCAATTCTGTCTGTCTGTAAGTCACACGAATGAATCAGTCAAAAACGGTGCAAGCTAGATCATCATATCTTCACCATCTGCTGCCGAAAAAATTCTAATTTCAGGAACCGTCAAGCTTTTCCATAAATTCGAAGAGGGTCATCCCGAACGAGGCTGAGGCGCTAAATGAGATGGGGGTGGGCAAAATTTGCGATTTTTGGCCAATAAGTCGCTGTATCTCAGTAACGGTGCGAGATAGGGCCTAGGTTACTATTAATCACTAATAGGAAGTCGTACACTGGCTCTCGATTGGCGTTGAATTCAATGACCTTGAATGACCTTGAACGCCAAAATAGAGGGTTTTATGGATTTTTTTTGGCGATTTCGGGCTGCTACATAAGTCTGTATCATTCAGAAGGTGGCGCCCCGAAACTATCGTTGTGCGATCCAGATATTGAATTTGGTATTTGTATATTAACTTAGCGGGAACACCCCAATTTTCAGCTAAACTACTGAACCGGAACTGCTATAGGCTTTCGCGCGTCGCATGAGTATTAGCTCAAATTTCTTGTTTAAAATGTTATGAGCTGCGCAAATTTACTTCGGTTATTTAGTAAATCAGGCACAATGACATTGCACGTTAGTCACACGATGATAGGAATATGGTTGCATTATATGGTACGAGAACTCTGAATTAGATCAGCAACTTTATAATAAAGTCGGTTAATCGCCGGTTAAAATAATTCAAATTGCACAGATTCTGCACAGTCCTAAAGTCTTCTGGTAAGGCATATTGTCTGTAGCACATTAAACTGATAACTATTTTAAGATTTAATAGAAAGAATCAAGGCAATAAATCACATAATTACTAAGCTTACACTGTTCTGCCTGAATTTCAAGCAACGTCCTGCGAATCACGTCTCTCTCGAGAGCCTCGGCGAAACAGTCGTAAAAGCAAATGGGTTTGTTGGACAACGCGACAACTGCAAGGCGATTGAGAATGTCCTGAAGTCCACACGGTGGACGTCTAGCCACGCTTTCTCCCATCCTGTGATGTCTGCAAAAACAAACAGAACGTCCAGAAAAATCTTGAAAACACTAAGACCCCTCGTCTCGCTTGATCGACTTGTCTTGTTCTTTCCTGATGTGTATTGCTTCCCTGATGAGGAAAGAACAAGACAAGAATTATGTGACATTTCGCCGGTTTTCTTTGATCCGTGGAGTGTTATGGGGTGTTTACACAATCCAGCAAACGTCCGGCAAACTTTCAGCAAATGTATTCAAAATACACGTGCTAATGTCGGACGTTTGCTGGACGTTTGCTGGAAGATGGCTGGATGGTGTAAACACCCTCCTACACTTCGCCGG
>Ga0209367_1003778_pt1 | contig 20709 bp, 13 predicted proteins | sample WorMetLIZISLAND2_FD_187412 | JGI IMG/M metagenome (GOLD analysis project Ga0209367, IMG submission 187412) | Marine gutless worms symbiont microbial communities from Max Planck institute for Marine Microbiology, Germany - Olavius geniculatus... ...
TATAAGGTCCATAGAACTACACAACTACAAATGTATAATAAAAAGTGATAAAAGAGAAAAATAAAACACTAATACACATGTATGGTTAAGAACCACTGAACAATCTTATTACTCGACCTAGAACAATCTCAATAACGGTGTGAGATAAGGCCAACAGTCCAAGTCTCGAACCCCTCTTCAAGGAAACCTGCGCACGTGGGCATCAAAGACGGGTACCCTCTAAAAGTCGTTATTTACCGGTCGTCTAGCGTGAAAACGGTTGCAGATAAACATAGACTTGAGGCTTGCCGTAACAAGAACCGCTGATGGACGGGCTTTCAAGGGATAGGCTATCAACATTGATGACCTTAATTGACTTAAATTTGAGCCTTAAATAGGGCCTAGGAAGTTTTAGTGATTTTTTTTATGTTTCCACTGCGGCGCACACTTTAGAAGTGATTGCGACAACATGACATGCATATGGAATTTTTAGCATATAGCCTAAAACGTAAATTTTCACTGTGTGAATTTCCACCTCAGAGTCCTGCAATCGGAGGCTTCAAATTTCAGAATTAAGGAATTATTGTCAGTTTGCAGCGGCTCTGCATTATACCAATTGTTGGACAATTTTGATGCTTTTTTGTCCAGTATTTTTATATATTTTTTCTCAATTTTTTGCTCGAATTTTTCGCCATTTTGCCCGAATTTTTATGGTGTTTTGCCTGAATCTGGGGGGGGGCAACTGCTCCTACACGCCCATGGCGAGAAAAGCAATGACGAACGTGAGGTATGCTGTACGTACGAAACATGCCATCACGCACTGTTCAATCAATGGGCTTAAATAGACTTTTTTACGGGCCGCCTGAAAATGCAGGACCTGACAATAGTGGACCAAATTGCACGACCTGACATTGCAGGACCTGACAATGGCGGACCAAACTGTATTGCTGCATTGTTGGACACGTTATCATTAGGACAATTGCTATATGCTATATGTTAGCACATTACAGGTTTTTAAACATTATTCTTTACCCAAATTCACATTACTTTACTTATTTACATACGTTGAGACACGCGGGGGCAATTGCTTTCTCATTCACTGAGCAGTGAGCACCAAGGGTGTTCTATTAATAGGTTAGAAGATCATTGGTGAGCACTTGTAAAAATTTGGCGCATGCCTAGTCTGTCAGTAAGCATTTAAATCCGATATAGATACTTAGGCCTATACAAACAAGTAATTTGAGCAAAGCTCATGAGATGCGTGACAGCCTTAGCAGTTCCTATTCGCAGGTTGTCTTGATTTAACTCTATCCATTTTGATGTAATTCACTCTTGAAATCTACGCCACAGCCACAAATTGCAAAAAAACACTAATACCTTTATTTTAGAAATTCAAGGTCATTCAAGGTCATCAATGTTTACACCAATAAAAGGCTTGTCACTATATTGCTTGTTATGATAAGCAACATGTCTTCGCCGATCTGCAACCGTTTTCAAGCTACACGAGCCAATAGCTGTAAAATAACTACTTGTAGATTCTTAAAAATGTACGTTCTATGCTAAAGAATGTCATGCGCAAAATGTCCAGGTCTATCTCCAGCAATTTTGGTGCAATTTATTCTTAAAATGTGTGTCGAAGCCAAAAATCGCAGAAAAATTCACTAAAAACCCCTATTTTGAAGGTTCAAGGTCATTCAAGGTCATAGACGTTTACAGCAATAAAAAGCTTGTCACCAGTGCTTGCTGTGATGAGCAGCATGTCTGTGCCTATCTGCAACTGTGTTCACGCTACACAAGATAATTGCGGTAAAATAACCACTTCTTAGGGGGGTAGCTGTCTTTGACGCCCGCCTGCGCCGGCCTCCTTGAACCTAGGTGGTCGATGATCATTTCTGTCATTTTGTGCATGCCATTGAGAAGTGTATGAATATTGTTGCAGCGACCAACCAGGTACCTCCGCACCTGGATTTTCTCAACTACCCAGATTCCGCCCTAATGTCGAGTTTTCCCAACACGCCGCATGACTCGGGGGAAAACAGCGCATCGAGCAGAAACTCCATTGCTGATGCTGCGGAGGAGATGACGCCGAAAAAGCCCAGACATGCGACGAGGTCACCCTTATCAACGGCTGCACTAAAACGCCATCTGCATGGATCTGAATCAGCAACGAAGGTAATGATTTCTTCATACATCTTTTGTGTTTTTTAAGTTTTTTTACCGGTATATGGGACTTCCTGTTAGTGATTAATTGTAACTTTCTCTCTATTTTGCATCGTTTCAGAGGTACATTGACTTATTGGTTGAAAATCACAAATTTTTCCTCACTCCTTTTATTTAGTGCTTTCAAAAGGGGTGATCTATTTCAAATTTTTGATAGAGCTTTATAGATTTTGAAACCAGAGTCTATTAGGGGAGTCAACAGTGACGATTTTTTTTATCTAGTTTGGTAGCGCAGTAGTGTGTGATATATGGACAGACAGACACCTCTTTCATAGCTAAACATGTTGCTATGCTGACGCCCTGTAAAAATAAGTTTTTACACAGCTTAGCATTTGGTACTTCAATGTGTGGTACTATATGTGTGTGGTTGTATGCATGTTCAGACTATTTTTATGACAGAAAGTTTTGTGTTTGGAGGTTTTAGTCTGTCTGTCTCTTTCTCATATTTTTCTGTGTTTCTATCCTGAAATAAATGCATTGGTTGATGGATCGATTCACTGATCAAAATGCTTGTCAGAAATTACAGTTATATTCAGATGAATATTATGTCTGCCAGTGTGATGTAAATCTATATATTTCATGTGCGATTGATTATTGGTGCTGCTATGTGAGAAATGCTGTTGAATACATTGCATTCTTTAGTGCTGGTCAGTTCAGGTCAACTCAGCCTGGCCATCCTCTCATGTGTAGAGGCATTGAGTACTAATAAATTCTGAGGAATCAACAGGCACACCATGCAATGCAATAGTCCAATATTCGTTGTCTTGCAGTGTAAACTGGTGTTTGGCTGAGTGCTAAGAAAGAGGAGATCGGAACCAGCACATGGGCCTTGCTGATTGTGAAGAACTTTAAATGTGCTTTAACGTCATGTTTTATTCTACATGGCTCCGTGGTTTTATGTATCAGGATGGCAATCTATGGCTGGCTTTTGGACATGATGGTCCATCTACTTGGAATGCTTTTTCGAACACTCTTAAATGCAGCTCAGACTGTTTACCTATTGTATTTTTTTTGATGTCATCTAAAACATTTTTGCTTTTCGTTTTACTAGCACATTGAACATGTTCGAGGTTGTTACAGTGGACTCTTACTTACTGTGCTGTACCTATGGCCAGGTGCAACCATCTCGTAGGTCGTTACAGTCAACACGTCAGCTGGGGAAGGTGGTACCAAGAGCCTCAAAGATGCAGTCACGTGTAATGAAGGCTCGAGCACGTGCTGTGGCCACATCTCTTGGTACTAGGGCCAGTGGAGTACCTGCTTTTCGAACGGTTGTTCCTGCCACTGGAGCGGTGTCGAGCCTGCGACGCACGAGCGCTCGCTTGAAACTACTTGAGCGCAGAACAACCGCACGATTCCTTCACGTCTCGCCCCACCTACCAACAAGTGCCCCCATTCGGCTCTCAGCCTCCGAACCCAAGCATAGCCGATCTTCTACCCTGCCATCTAGCGGTCTGTTGCTCGGATCGAAGGAAATGGTCCACAGAGCTGATCGATATGCTAGACCACCTGAATCAGTGCCACGCTTTCCACACAGTGATCGGCGGAAGGAATCATATTTAAAGTATATGCTCAGGACCGTCAGTGATAGTTCAAGACTCCGGCACAGTGCAAGATTTACCAATCGGTCAAGTCACTCGGATAGAGAAGACTTGGAAGACGTGTCTCGGACTTTCATTCGTCATCGGCAGCTCTCGCAGAGGAGATCAGAGGAGGAGGCTGACGGTGGGAATTTAATGTTGGCCGCCGGAAAATCGAAGAAAGTGCCATGCTGGCATGGTGCCATTCTGCGACGGAGTGGTGGTAGCGATGGTGGGATCGGTCGGTTTGTGATCCGCAAGAGTCATCTGCCGGCACCGAGTTCCGCGATTCCGAAATCCAGACACACGAGTCGATTCGGTGAGTCCTTGGATATCTATGGACCCAGATACTCCAGTCCGCTGGCTTCTCGGTCTGCCTCTGTACCAAGCAGCGCAGCATCATCTGACTACCGGTTGGTGAAGCGCGAGGCCCATGGAGGCAACAGTGATGAGCATTTGCTATATGCGGTTCTGTCTCGGAGTGGCACGGTGGGTTTTCACTGATTGGCTGGCCGTGTGCTGTGCTTTACAGCATGCTCGGTTGCTTGTCAGCATGAAATGTTAGCAGTGTTAGTGTGTGTGTTGCATGTTTTCTTCAGTGAATTGCTGCTATCAAAGCATGTCAGTCATTTCATCGTATTTTCTGTGGATGTTTGAGTGAGAATGTCTGCTTTTTAGACGATGTTGCTTCTTGCAGCTACCCTTTTTTTGCTGCAGCGTGGTCTGTCTTTGTCTGTCTGTCGCATTTGTGCCCCCTGCTTCAACTGTTTGATGAGTTTTGCGTCTCATTTGGCAGGCACACTCATGAGGTCCGACACATTGTGTTAGATGGGGGTCGCTGACCCCAGTGGAAGCAGAGATATCGGATTAAATCCCAAGCCAACATTTAAACATGCCTGCTTATGATTTACCAGGTGGGACCGCTGTGCCATAACTTGAACTTGCATAGGCCCCTACTTGTGGTTCATTACAATTGCCGACTTTTAATCTTACATCATTACTTTTTGACTTGTTATCTCCGCCAAGATGAACATAGTGAACATTGGAGGAGATTAAGAGATTGATCGTTCTGTCTGTCGTTCCATGTGTGTGTCCATTGTTCGGTGTGTGTGTACACGATGATTAATAACAGCAATGACGTCATGGCACCAACAGTGCAAGCAGCAACGCCGGCTATTACATTAACCTCCCTCCTCTGCAGCGAAGCGGCTCTTCCTTCTGCCTCCTCCTTCCCTTTGTTTACATCACTTCACTTGGCAGAGATATGCACTCTCACGAGCGTCTTTTTCTTGGATTTGGTTTTTGCTTAGCCAACCCAGTGCAACCCACTGTATAGATGAAATGTGAATGTGTGATATATGGACGCCAAGTACTGTGTTAGAAGCTTGTCTTAGTTGGCATTTGTCGTTGATTGCTGATACCTTGTGTGCACCCTTGTGTGCAGTGTGCACCTACTGCACTTCTGTGTTACAGTTTCTGTGATTCATGTTATTGTGCATTATCGTTATGTTGTTATGTTGTTGCATAGTTTTACTCATAATAGCTGAAATAATCTGATTTCAGACTGCTTTTCAGGCCACATTTGGTGCGGTATGTCCATTTGTTAAACTAAAGCCTTGCTGAAGAGTGAGGCACCATTTGGCCAAGGGACGAACTAACATTGTTTTGGACGGCGGTTGCGCGTGGGAATTGGAGATTTCAGGGTCCAGAACTTTGGTCAAAATTTGGAAGTTATGATCTAAATGCCATGAAATTTGCATCTATGCCACTTAGAGGCATGTGCATTTGGCTCTTGTTGTGTTTTGTCATGTTGCAGATTTTTGCTGCCAGTTGTTTTTAAAAGATATTTTTTATTTTTGTTTTTTTGTCTGTGTGTTGATGCCATTAGTGATGATGTGTTATATTTGTTATTGTAATTGTTTGCACTAACAGTCAGTTTGACCTATAGTGTAGCTTGCGTATATACAGTGTATCACTGTTCCAGTTAGTCAGTCTAGCGGGCCTTTACCGTGGTATTCATAGCCAGTGTGCTGCGTTTATTTAGGGGATACGAGTTAAGCATGCTGATGTTAATAGTATTTTTTGCTAAACTTTTCCCAGAAGTGTACTTTAATTTTAAAATATACGGCAAAATCGTTTTTGATGGTCAGCAACTTCTGTTGGGGCAAGTATGGCCTCCTACACCTTGTAATTGGTCTAGAGCAACAACTTCAGTTTTTCTTTATTATTATTCTGCAACTTGTTTCTTGTTAACTGTTGCCACACCTTTATTTGTACCCAAATAAATCTTTATGGATATGTCTCATGGTTTCTGCTGGCAGCTCAGTTAAATTTGAGTGGAAAATGGCTGTCTGAATAGTTGCTTTTTAGCTCAACCACTGTAACAAATCTCGGGGAATGTTTTGTCGTGTTTCAGCAGGATCAGAGTAGTTCTAACCCGGACCAAGCTGCAAGAAGAAAGGCAGCAGCAGCAGAGCATCGGACTGTTATTCCAGCCACGCAGATGAAATCGATCAGAAAAAGACGAAAATTACCAGTAGCGATGCTGCCGTACATCAAACCGCGACGCAAGCGCCGAATGCTAACCACCGACGTCACTCTTCCATGTTCATCCGGCACAAAACTCACAGAGGGCATTTCAGTGAAATCCAGTCGTGAGAAGAAGATCCCTGGAGTCAAGCCTGTGAATAGTGAAGTGACAGGTCAGTTTACATCTGCAGGCATCGTGAGTAGGTATCGGAATCTGGATCAGCAGCGGTCACAGACCAGACGAAGGACGTCTGACAGGACCGTGCCATCATCACTGGCAGAGAATGGGCTACCGAGACCATCGACTCGGTCGCAGACTGCAGCCATCATGCACCGGCAGCTTGTGATGGCTCGCATGAAAGCTTACAACGAGGAGCCGACCATTGAACATGAGTTACCACGGCATCTAGTTGGAGGCACCCCTCTCTCCAAGACTGGTGCTCCGACTACTGTATCGTCAAAACATACCAGAGGTGATCTTTCTTCGAAACTACAGACGTCTAGTCAGCATGCTGCACTAGAGAAAAGGTCATCGTCAGAGTCGGCGGCCAAACGGCCGACAGCTGATGTCAAGAAGCAGGTTTCGGATTGTGAAGATAATGAGAGGTCAATGCGTCGCTTCATCCGTAGACGTAATGTTCAAACTTTGGATGCCAATAAAGGTTCGTCACTGACAATCTTGGAGTATCTTCATTCGTTTTCACGTAGCTGTCTTAAAAAGTGAGGTCGAAAACTGTAGTCAAACCGATGATGATAATGTATTTTAGCATAAAATGGCATTTTGAAGTCATTCAAGGTCTGCTTTGTCTAAACTTTGATTGATTGCATTATTTAATCCACACGGTTTTTGCTTTCTTGTTTTTTGGAGTTGTGATCCAGATGTGTTAGTGGATTTAGGATTGTCTGGCATTTTTTACCATTACTGGATAATTAGTAATGTGAGACTTTGTGTGTTCACTAGGTGGAGACCATTTTCAGCAGAGGTTTAGGAGCTTTGGTTGCTTTTATATTTGATGCTGGGTGGTGCCACATGCACAGCCATTGTGGCTTTGGTCATAGCGCTACAGTTTATTTGCAGTCTGTACTGTTTACAGAGACTTTTGTATTTGATTATACTGTGTTTTAAATTGTTATGTGAATTAACTGTTGAAAGTCCCAGTGTAAGACAAACTGGATTTTTAATAGTAAATTCATACAAATTTTAAGGTCTACTTTGATTGAGAACAGTATGGTAAGTAGTGTCATGCATATAACTGCGGAAACTATCATGGTATATAACCAACCATCAAGGTTAACCCTTTCATTTCTCCAGAGTCGGTAAATCGACTTTTTTGGTTGGGTTAAAGGTGTAGTGCATCTACTTGTGTCGAGTGGCAGGTGTCACTTGTGATTCTGCATTGTTACAGTGAATGAATTAACGAAACATGTGCTAGAACCATATATGGTAAGAAATAAATAAGCACTGTGAGATTTCATATGGCAGTTAATGCTCCGTAGCTCTGAGATGGGTTATCATTAGGAGCTGTAGACAGCCTTTAAGCCTTTTAGCCAGTGCGCTGTGTTGAATGCAGCAGACGACAGTGAGTTGATTGCAAGAACATTCCTCCAGGTGTCGCCGGTGTCTCGTCGTCAGTCCTCGTCACTTGCTGGGGGGCTAAGAACTGTGGGACATGGTCAGACGTACCGTCCTGGCGCAGAGCAGTTTCAGGACCCAGTCAACTACATTGATTCCATCCAGGAAAACTCTCGTGCTGACGGAATCTGTCGGATTATTCCACCGCCAGATGAATGGAAGGTTTGCATTGGCACTATTCATCACTGGAGTCTGTGATATGCAGAGTTTAAAAAACCCAGATTTTTTGTCAAATAAGCCAAAACCAGTGGCTTTTGTTGGGTTTTGGGGATAAGCACAGTTTTTTAAAGATATGTTCAATTTGATCTTTTGATTAGTTCTCATGGGTTTATAGTTAGTAGAGCAAGCATGGCTACTGTCCACATCAAGCACTCAGCAGCCAGCCCCGCAACTGTATAGAATATCTAAAAATCTGCAAAGTTATAGGTTTAAAAGTTAGACCAGGCCACACGAAAAAAATATTGTATAGAATGTAACACTAATTAATAATATGCTGATCCAATGAAATGAATACATCGCTTTGAAGTAATTTTTAGAGATATATGTTGTGCCAGCTGAACACACCTGAACGTGCCACAATAACTGATGATGTCAATTTCAGGATGCTTTGTTGACACACTGACATTTACACTGAAAACAGTAAATTTGTCGGTTTTACTCAGAATAATGTCAATTTATAGTACAAGTAATGATGCATAGTTGACATCAGAAATTACGTCATCGTTTATCTGTTCACTATTAGAGGTGTGCGATTTTTAAAATTAACGATGTGCTGGAATATTGTGGTTTTTTGTGAGCTAACTATTGATGAAAATTTGGCCTTTTTTGAGACTATTTGGCTGTAAATTAAGCTGCATTTGACCTCATGCAATAAAGCTGTTTAGCAACTCTTCTGCAGGTGACGTCACAGTTTCGAAAATGGTCAAAGCTGTGAAAACGGAAAATTGATTGAACCTGATTTTTAAGGTATTAATATGTATTACCAACCAGAAGATTAATGAATATTGACAAATTAGCGTTTGATTAAGCAAATTAGCGCTTTATAACAGTTATGTAAAATGATGTGACTTGGACTTTGAAAAAAACTTAGCCATAATAAAATATTTTATTTTTAATGGAGCAAGAATGTAAAATTGGAAAAGGTTTTGTGTGGGTTTTTAAATGGGTTTCCGGACTAAAGACTTGCTGGATTTTTGTAGTACATGTTTTCGTCTTTAATCCTGGTTCCATTCTTTGAAGTGCGTTCATGCTTGGTTAGCTGTAGTTGTGCTTTCATTGGGTGCAATTTCTGAAAACTTTTATTTTACAAGGTAGTGTGGTAACAAACTTTGGGGACATGGTGCAATCTCCATTGACCATTTTTTTTGCAAATTTTCCGTCGACTCTACTTGTGAATGAATTCTGAAAATTGGTCTGTATCTAGTGAAAATGTGGACAAGAGTTCTCTTAACCCACGTTGTGCAGACATGCTGTTATGGATGCTGTAATTTTTTTTGATGCTGCTTTTGTATTTCTTCTCTTAGTGTTGCATACTATTACTAGAGCTGGTGTCGAGTTTTTAATAGCTGTTCGAAAATTAACGGTTAATCAGTTGTTAATTTATGTCAAAACTACAGAGGTTGTTGTGCAAGAAATTGCATGTTTTGTTAACTTTAAAGCTATTTAGAACGATATTATCATTATTGTTATTTAATTGATTGTTTTGTCTATTTAGGTTTTCCACAGAAAGTAATTATCGCTTATCAAATGCTTGTCTTTGTATCTACTTTTTAAAGCATTTTTACTGATATGAATGTAATCGAAAATGAAAGCAGTTTAATTTTTATCAGTTGCTCAAAACTTGTAATGATTAATCACATGATCAATTGTTAATTTCCACTGCTTTAAACAGTACATATGTTATACTTTTAATAATATCATATAATGTCATATATGTTGATGATGGATCTAACCTGTTGAAGTTTTGAAGTAACATACTGTTATATAGCAGCTTGTGTAACTGTGTATTGTGTAGCCTGAGTACAGTCTAATGGATGATGCTAAGTTAATGAGTTGCAGTCAAAACATTCACGCTCTACAACAGCCAACGATCTTCTCTCTTATCGAATCCCATTCCACCAGCCTCTCGGTATGTTATTAATAATAATAATATTAATAATATTAATATAATATTATCTGCGTCAAGCAAGTGGACTGGCCATCAACTGAAACATAACTGTCGTGTAACAGAATGGAATTGAAACGAAACAACAAAACTGAAATGCGCCGAAACAAAAAAGTACTTTCTCTGTCATCTCCTGAACGAGTGAAAATCTTCCGCCCGAGTTCAGCCAGAAACTGTCTTGCTGAGGCATGCATGGGGCTCAGTGACTCAACCGCGATGGGCTGGAAAATATACTGGGTCCCCAGGTTGGCATATGTGGCAATCTTACGCTCTGCTGAAAATAGCAGACAACAAAATAGCTGACTGATGAGCTCGAAACAAATCTAATCCATGAATGAGTGTTGTGCAGTTTAATCAGTTGATCGTTAATGTGGCAGCTGTAGCATCACGTTTTAACCATTGTGCACACTTAGGGCATAAATTCTGATAATCTGGAAGCAAGTTCTTACGTAAGCTTTAATTCTGCTAAATAAACTAAATAAATACATTTTAGTTTATTGTGTGCTTAATTAAGTCGTTAAAACTTTACGGGCGCAACAACTCGGCATTATGCAACAATTTGGAGCATCTGTGTTTTACACGGTAGTGTGTTGATATAATTCTATCATCTTGGCCATCTGTATGCCAAAAATTATTAAATTCAGAGGAGATTTGATGAAGTTTTGACAAAAAATTTGGGAAATTTTTTTGGCCCACCTTGCAGTATATGCAGTATATTCTAGCTATTTGTTGTCTACTATGATACTGCCTGTCGCTACATTTAATTGTTTATGCTTCTTTAATGTCGAGATCATAATAGTACTTCCGGTTATAATGATACAGGTTGCAAAATATAAGTATGTAGGAAACACTCTCCCAGCGAACATGAATGACGGATGCAGGCAGTAACATTGCATTGAAAATTGTGGCAAAACCACTGCAGATAGGGACATGGTAACTGTTGACGGCCAGTCTATAGGAACTCGTTGTTGCTTTATCTGATGGTACCATCACCGTTTTCCTACGTTGTATCGTTTAGCCACAATACGTGTTGCAGATGACATTCTGACAATGGAGACACAACCTCATACCATAAGCCCCATCTTTAGTACGGTTGGATAATTTGCTGGCTGGTATTGAAAGTTGCATGTGCCGTTTGCTGTGTTGTGTCAATAGAGCCAGCTTCGTACACTGTCGGAGTTTGAAAGACTTGCCGAGACTGTAAAGACTAGTATCAGCAGCAGTGCACTGATGTCAGCGGAATTCATTGAGGTAGGTCTGTTTCACTGATATAATTTCTTATGTGCACTGTTACGCCAACAACCAAATCAGTTTGTAAATAATATCAACCGTTGTTTATTTTTGGTCCGTATTTTTTTAGGGTTGAGGAAGTGAGTGATTAGTCAGAGGACTAATTAGGAAGAATTTGTAAGAACTTTCAAAAACTGTAATAACCTTTAAGTTTTTGATTTAAGTCATATCACTGAGAAAGCATTATTCAGTAGACTAGATATGGTGAGGTGATGTACACCTGTAGTTGTCTTGATCATCTTTAAGAAAGTGTCAGCACTATTTTTATTCTGTCTACAGGACTGAATAGGGTTTAAAACACTTACTAGTTGTGTGTCAGTGCATTTTTGACAGCTGTTGGCTGCGCAGTAACGTTGCCAAACAAAAGCAAGCATTTTCTTGGGCAATAACTGTTGATAGTTTTAACCGAAATTAATTGTTAATTAACTCTCGATTATCATAAGGTTCATTTAGAAAAATTGAATCACTACCAACCATAATTGTTGCTAGCATATGGCAGAAATTGTCACTTAGAATGTAGCAAAGCTTTTTGTTTATTAATGTCACATTATTGTAGTCTGTTGTCTGGTAGTCTCTGTACTGGAAGACCGTAGAAGAAGGCCATCCGCATGTCACAGTGGAAATGATGCGCATGAGCACAAGCCAATGTGGCAGTGGGTTTCCCTCAGCATGGGAAAGTCCGTACTCTGGGCAAGTGTTTTGCTGCCTACTTGTCTTCATTAATGTGAAATCCTTTATTTGTTGATCTTAATAGTGGGTTTATGTTTCTTCTCAGCAGTGATGGTTGTCAAGCAGCATTTTAAAACTTTTCATTTTTCTTTTAACAAGGTTTAGTTGTTTCCTGTATATGTAGCATAACTTTTGTATGTTTGTCATATGGCAGCTTTGAGTTTCATTTGAGCAGTGCCGAAAATGTCTTTGGTTGATTGATCGACTGAGTACTTGATTACTTGTTTGGTTGATTGATCCATCAATCGTTCGATACATTGATGGATCGATTGGTTAATGTGCTGATTGAATGTAATTGAGAGTGATTTGTGTGTTTGTGTGTTTAATGTCAGACATGAGTGGAACTTCAAGTGTCTGCAATGGAACAGCCATTCACTTCTCACTTACCTCGGACCAGTGGCGGGTATGTTTAGGCTTGCACCGAGTTACTTTTTTTGGTATCATTCATTTTCTTACTTACTTAATTTAATTTTTATGCTGTTTATAGTTCTGCTTTCGAAAGTGTTACAGTGCCGTAAGTATTACATCACATTTTATCACGGAGAAACTTAATGATACCGTTTATTTACTTATGTACTCACTTTTTCTTTTGTTGATCACTGAATTATGTTACTGTTTAACTGATCTTTACGTGCGAAAGCAGTTACTGCTTTCAGTGCGTCTTAGCCATCGCAATTTTGTCTGTATGTCTGTCTGTCCGTCTGTCTGTCCGTCTGTCACACAGGTGGATCAGTCAAAAACGGTGCAAGCTAGGATCACCAAATTTTTACCATCGGCTGCCTGGAAGACTCTAGTTTCATGTACCGTGAAGCTTTTCCATAAATTTGAATGGGGTCATTTTAAATGAGGGCGCTAAATGAGAGGGTGGTGGGAAAAATATGCAATTTTAGCCAATAAGTCGCTGTATCTCAACAATGGTGCGAGATAGAGCCTAGGTTACTATTAATCACTCATAGAAAGTCATACACTGGCTCTTAATTGCCACCGAATTCAATGACCTTGGATGACCTTGAATGTTAAAATAGTGGTTTTTATGGATTTTTTGGGCGATTTTGGGCTGCAAGACACATTTCAAGAGTGAATTATGCCAAAACCAATTGAGATAGACGTAGAAAAGCTGCATATGAAATTTTCAGCATTGAACATAGATTTCAACGGTCCAAGCCTCGATTTTCTAGGTTCAAGGAAACCTGTGCACAACGGCATCAAACAGCGGTATCCCCGTAAAAGTTGTTATTTTACCGTTGTTGTCAAAATGTCTTCTGTCAAAATGGTTGCAGATAGCTATGGGCATGCTACCTACCACAACAAGCTCTAGTGACAAGCTTTTCAGTCGTATCAACATCGATGACTTTGAAAGACCCTAAACTTTCGAAATAAGGGGGTTTTTATTGATTTTTTGCGATCTTTAACTGCAGCGTACACTTTAAGAATGAACTGCGACGAAATGGCTGGAGATAAGTTAGACTGACAGTTTGCGAACAGGAACTGCTATAGACTTTTGCACGTCTCGTGAGTATTGGCTCACATTACTTGTTTTCTACAGTTCTTCCAGATCAGACAGGAAGTACTGCTGTGCTAGTACCATATTTTTATTCTTGCTGTGAGTAATGTTTGCAGATGACAACACCTCTGAGGAACATTCTAAAGGCGACTGTAGTAGAATTTGTTACATTAACATTAGCGTTATTGCTGTGACACTGATGCAGGACTGAACGTGCCAGAGCTACAGGCAAGGATGCTGTATTCAACGCAGCATTGGTCATGTGATCGGCACAGCCTGCCCAGCATTCACTATCTGCATACAGGAGCTGACATTATCTGGTATGTTGTTGTTAGCTGTATTGTCACTGTTGTTGTTGTTGTTGTCGTTGTTGTTGACACAAATCTGTCGTTCACTGTCGTCATACTAGAACTGACTTCTCGTGGCTGCAATTCCGGGATTGATTTCACAGTCTCTGGATCTGGGATTAAGAAGTTTGTCATCTCAGGATCCTGTTTTGGAGTTAGGCTTACACATTTATCATCATTTAGTATCACTATATTACTGGTAGCCCTAGGAGACTTACTTTGTGATTATGATGCATTACGCTCTTCTGTACCGGTAGCTGTTGAGAGTGACTGTTATTATTCATTATGCAACTTACAGTGCATAGAAGTACTCTTGCATGTATGAATAAGATTTATGAGATGGCAGAATTGTTTTTGTCATCTAACCTACTGAAAAAGTAAGTACTATTTTAGTGGATTTTTGTGGAATTCCGAAATCTTGGGATTGGGATGTCGCCAATCCCGGGATTTGAAATTGGCTAAAATGGCTGGGATTCCGGAATTCGGGATTTGGTCTGTAATGTTACCTTTATTGTTGCCGTTGTTGTTGTTGCTGCAAATCTATCCATTGGTGTCATGGCTGTGAAATTTGATTTCTGTGAGCGAAATTGAACCACATTTATGCAACACACAGTTAGTGGAAAGGTGTGCCTAAGCTACCAAGGAAATTCTGACACATCCAGCCCATGTAGACCTGATCTGTGTGCTGCTACATTTAAGACTATTCGTAGTCTGGGTATTTGCAGCTTTTCAAGTGGAGTCACGTCTTACATTCAACTGATTCTGACTATTCCTGCACATTTCTCCCTAGCATTGTTTTCGGTCTGTCTTCTGTCACATTTTTATGCTCAGCAGCAGCTATACTGCTGTAGCACGTCTTAGCCATCACAATTCTGTCCACTGTCCATCTGTCCGTCCATCACACAGGTGATTCAGTCAAAAACGGTGTAAGCTAGGATCACCAAATCTTCACCATCGGCTGCTTGGAAGACTCTAGTTTTAGGAATCGTAAAGCTTTTCTTTAAGTTCGAAAGGGGTCACCCCAAACGAGGGCGCTAAATGAGAGGGGGGTAGAAAAAATTTGCGATTTTCAGCCGATACGGCATTGGCTGAGCGAGACAGGTTGCTCCCTCTGGTGAGTACGAGTAAAACATTATAGATAATTTAGCAGCTGGTTGACTGGCGCCGTCTGGCGACTGACTTAGATCTTGCTTTACTGGGCTTTCAAACATGCATCGCTGTTGCATGTTTCCCATTTCGTTAGCAGGGCTTTTCTTGTTTCTTCTGCTTAAACTGATCAACAGACGTAGATGCCACTTGCACTTGTGGGGCCGATGACACATTGTGTTAGATGTGGTCCCTGACTCTCAGGGGAAGGGCAGATTTAGGGGTTGACCCCCCAGCCAAAACATGCAGTTGCAAATTGCAGCCAAACCATCAGTTCTGTGCTTCCACCTGGCGAAGGCAAATGAGAACTGATTCTGCATTTTGCCAAATCATTTTGGTTTTTGTTGCCAGGACTTACTGTGATCGAATGTGATGAACTTTAATGTTTAAATGTTGATTTCAGGTACAGTGTTCCGGGGAGTGAGAGAGAAAAGCTGACCGAGGCATTGAAACACATTGCACCCCAAGCTGTTGAATTAGCCTCCCCTGATTGGTGGCTGCACAGCCAGTTTATGGTCAGTATGTGATTGAATATTATCCGACAGTGTTAGGGTGGGAGTTATAAATGTTGTATAACATTACATAGGGTAGGCGTTGTCCAGAATGAGCATTTTTACAGTTGTATAATTTGTGCTCGGTATGACGTACACAGGTGTTGGCAGATAAGCTGGTACAAGTGGGTGTCAGCATAATATGTAGTCCCCGGAATCGATTGTTAAAGCCTTAACAGCTGATCTGAAGCTTTAATGACTGGCTTAGGTCCAGTTTTTCCTTCGCCAATCAAATCGAATTTGATCTTTGATTTACTGATCTTCGATCAACTTGATGTTTTGAATTGATCGTTGATCAACTGTGCTTCGTTTTTCCATACATCTATGATCTCCAGTTACATGATCCACAATTTGTTGATTCACCGTCAACTGAGCCTACTTTATGCCAGTCTGATTGGCTGACAGTGACCCCGATTTGCAGTGTTGTGCTAAATTACCCAGCATGCACTGCGAGTGGACGCCATAGCCAGTAAACTCATCATAGCAACTATATCAATTATATCTTTTATATCATCTGCGGTCAAAAATATATTCTATCGTAAATCAATGCGGGAGTGTCTATCCATTTTATTTCTTCACAAAACACTATACACGGTATAAATTGATCAGTAGTGATTGATCGCCATGCCTGGAACTTCATTTTAATGCGTGAATTGCTGTTCTGACCGGCGAAGTTTAGCGATGTTTCTGGTGCGAATAAACAACAAACTGCCAGTTATCTGACATGATCGGCCAATATGCGGCCATCAACTTGATGGGAGATTTAATGGACGATTAGTCGCTAATTGGGAATGGAAAAACGGTCATTGAGATGATCTCCGATCAAGTCCCAAAGTTGATCGGAGATCATTTTGATTGGCCATCAAATGTGCATGGAAAAACAGGACTTTAGTTGTTTAAGCTGGTAAGACGTCTGTTACTGGTTGTAATTTTTGAAACCCAATGGTAATAATCTTTACCTGATTTGCAATGACATATGCGAAACTACTATTTTCTAATGCAGTCACATTTATGTATTGTAAACTACTGATTGTTACCACTGGCACTGTGACAAGTACATGTGCACTCTCGCTGGCGGCTCTGCTGACATCTGTGTGACCGCATCACATTATCATATGCAGAGATCTTTTGTTTGATTCGATTTTTGGCTAAACCGCTAGCTTGTCAGCAACGGAGGCATGGAAGCTTAGCAGTCTGTGACCTCCAACTTAACAGCTGGTTGCGGTTTGAGGCCTTAACGGAGGCGGTTTCGGGGACTAGTATCTCGTGTGGTTCAGAGTGCAGGCGAGTTCGTCATAGTCTTTCAGCAGTCTGGACCTGCTGGACGTACTTGCTGCTTTTTTGTAGAATATTAATGCGTAATTTAGGGTCACTATTCACCTGAAAACCTGGAAAAGTAAGGGAATTCTAAAGCGGTCAGGGAAAAGTCAGCGAAAACCGGAAAAAAGACTGACAAAAGTATAAACATCTAGCGTAATTATTTGCAAAATATGGTCTTTATTTCACATTAAAAAATTTTTTTGCTTGCTTTGCTTGCGTGTCATTTTGCAGTTGTGACAGTAGCAGCCGCAGTTTATTAGGTGATAAATCCTGAAAGCACGCTGGCTAGCTGGCCTGCTTTTAATCAATATGAAGCAACTACTGTTGACCGTAGTGTTATCGATGAATCTTTGCCTCCCTACTGGAAAAGTCGGGGAATGTCATTTGGTCTGGAAACTCTGGTAATTGTGAATGTTTGTATACGGTAGGTGGCGCCGGAGAGACTGGTCCAGGCGGGTGTAAGTGTATCACGAGTGGTTCAAAGTGCCGGAGAACTTGTCACGGTCTTTCCGCAGTCGTTCACGGCCAGCATTGGATGTGGGTTCAGTGTCAGCGAGTCGCTCAGTTTGGCTCCGGTCTCCTGGTTCCCACTCGGATGTTCCGCTGCTCAGGTCTGTGCATGTCGCATGCAATTTGAATGAATGTATGAAAACATGTAAACATGTGTAATAGTGTTGCTGCTAACAGGGGCTTGGTAAGGTTAATTTAACAACAAGCGCTATATAAATTTGAAGATTGAGAGGTTATTGGTTTGATTCCCATTTGCATCGCTGTCAAGTAATTAGTACTTTGATGGGTGATTGTCAATTATCTCGATAAATAACCAACACCAAGGTTAATTTAGCCTGCCATCCCTCTGGGGTGGGTAAATTAAGTCCCGTCTTGACTGGCTGGGGTTATAGCAGGATACGTTCACCTGTGTCTAGTGAAAGGTAACACTGCCATTTACGCCAGGTTTCTCCGTGACGTTGCGTGCCTGAAATTATCAAAATCGGCCAAGGTTTCACAGTTATTCAAAAAATAAAAGTGGCCCTGTTTTTTGGGAGACATGGTGTAGAATATTTGTCTTGCGTTTCATGTGTCTTGAAAAACTCTTGATCTGTGTATAGTACTTGTACTGCTGTTTGACAGCGTCTGGTGCGGAGTGGTCAGGCTGAGCAGTTCTCAATGGATCAGCTGTTGGTTGCAGTGAGTCGCAATCTGCTCACTAGCTCTGTGCTGTCTATGGCAGCCGACCATGTCACGTCCGTCCTGTGAGTACACTTCTACGCTCTTTTAGGACAACTTAGCCTCCTACCCTCAGCGGGATGGGAAATGAGCAGTAGTTTATGGGTTATAGGGCGAAGGCCTAATGTGGCTGATTGGTCTGCTAGCTGCAAACCATGGGTCTAGTTGTTTACTGATATTAACAGTAGATGGCTGCATGTACTGCAGGATCATTACCTGTAGCTCATAATTAACCTGGTGTAGTAGGCGGACTAAAATGTGGACTTTTCCTGGAAAAAAACAGATTATTGAGATGATTTCAGATGCTAATCGTGATGTTATTATGTCTTTTTTATAATATTCTGCTGTGATTTAAATTGAAATTATAATGATTATAGTAAACCATTAATTTTCACTATTGTATGTTATGTTTTGCTTTAGCAAGACCTGGGAAGGGAACAGGAAATTTGAACTGAAGTCCTGCATATGGCTTTGGTACCATCACAGGATATTGTGACTGTTGCTGGTGTATGTGTGAAATGTTTTAATCTGTGCTGTACATTCAGTGACTCGGAGCTTCGTCGTAGAGCTGAGCTATCATACCTCGGGGTGAAGTATGCTGGTATTCTACCGGACAATATTTGTCGGCCAGGTTGCCAGTACAACCGGCGGGTCGTTGCACGGCAGGCGGAGTTTATCAGTGACCTGCGTCGATGTCAGCACTGCCGCAAGTTCTGCTATTTCTCTATGGTACATCACAGTCCACTGCGAATGTTAATGGCTAAAAACTGTGCCGTAATTTTTTGACCGATTTATATTCATACAAAATTTTGGACTTCTTTCTGATCGAGGTGATTCCTTGCTTCAACCGGTAGAAGGAATATTTTAATATTATGTCCTTTGCGTACCTAATTCTTTGTAATCATCTCTGAAAATTTTGTGTAAATATACACAAATATACACATTTACCACGGAGACATAGAAGAAAACGTGTAGTATAATGTTAATAATTTTGGCCGGTGTTGTTATGTGTTGCTGCTGTCGGTGATGCATCTGTAGGTGGTAAGTGATCGTGACGGTCGGACATACTGCCTCAACCATGCCGTCGAGTGTCTACGCAGCACGCCGTCGGTTGCTGCAAACTACAAGCTCTTCATACGATGTGAAGAGGTCGGTTTTACAGCCAGTTCCAGTCGGTTTGTAATTCGGACTGCCATCTACACTGTGTACGGTGAAAAACTAGGACAGCCTAACCTTAACCTTAACCTTAACCTAGACAGCGTGCAGCGAAAATGTCAAATCTGAATGAATCAGAATAACGTTTTGTACACTTAATTTCCAATAAATTCCTGAAGCGATTGCCGTATTTTATTGAAAAATGTTATTTCTTAGTGGAGTTATTAATTGTTGAATATCGATAACAAATTACCATTACCAATATTGCGTTACAAAAGTAAACCCCTGTCCTCTGTTACTGTACACTTGCGTATCTTCAACAAACAAGAACTGATTTTAATAAAATTCTTCATCGACATTGCATCATCTGTTGTCAATCAAAATGCCAAATTTCAGTAAAATATACCAAAGCAAACAATAGCTACAGCGGCTTTTGTGAGGTCAACCCAAAACACTTTAGTTTCAAGTCTTTGTGTCTAATGATATCTACAAAGATCTGAAGCTAAAGTGTTTTGGGGTGATCTCACAAAAGCCGCTGTGGCTTTTGTTTGCTTAGGCAGATTTAACTGAAATTTGGCAGTTTGATCGCAAATAAATGGCACATTTTTGTTGTAAAATTTTGTCAGAATCAATAATTGTTCTTTGTTGGCGTTACGCAAATGTAAATTAGCAGAGGGGTTTACTTGCATAACGCCATATTGGTAACAGAGATATTTTGTTATCGATGTTCAACATTTATTAACTTTGTTAAGAAATAATATTTTTCAATGAAATTTGGTATTCGCTTCAGTAATTTATTGGAAATTAAGTGTGCAAAACTTTATTCAGATTCATTTAGATTTAACATTTTTATTGCATGATGTCTAGGGGATTAGTTTTTCACCGGACACAGTGTAGGACTACATGGAAAATAGCGTGAACTTCCTTCTGTATAAAGGGAAACTTGAAAGACATTTTACATCTATAGACCCTTGTTACAAACTGAGCAAAACTGTTTTGCGACTTCATAGTGCTGAAAATTTTCTTTCAAAATTTTTATTACCCCTGTCATCTCCAACTTATTTGTTTGGTTTGGTTACTTAGTTGGCAGCGCCGGCAAATTGAAGCATTGCACTAACAGGCTGTGGTGTAAGAACAACTTGCTTGGGTTGTTACCCAATAGTGCAATGGCTTGGAGTAACTTATTATGAGGCCGTCCTTCCTAGAAGGAGGCCCCATCATGTGTTGATCCTGTCCATCTGTCTGTCTGTCCCGTGCCTCCACCTAGAGGGAAAACGAAAAGGCCTACGAATACCAAACTTGGTAGGAAGGGTCCCTGGGACACCAGCACCCCGT